>ERZ773168.1651-NODE-1651-length-18384-cov-11.416226_pt1 | contig 18384 bp, 13 predicted proteins | sample MGYA00511261_ERZ773168 | MGnify/ENA primary metagenome ERZ773168 (study PRJEB29015, sample SAMEA2737855) | human gut metagenome | biome: human gut; feature: human-associated habitat; material: faeces | place: China | collected 2012 ... | reverse complement strand
GGCAAGGTGGACTTGCCCGAATAACCGCCCGACCTATCCGACACAATGCGCAAGTGCCGGATAGGAACGGCAAAATTTTTTACACTTCTATTGCTTCTTTATCACACATCAATAAATGCTCAGGGCTTTTTGTGTCGGGAAAATCGTCATCTCATTCGAATCCTGAGTAGTCGGATTATCAAATCAAGTGCAACATACAGTCTTAATAATAAACGTTTATAACAAACTTGACCCCTCCGTTTTCACGGAGGGGTCTGATGTTATTGCTCTGAAAACCGTTTTATCAGAATGCCTTCTTGTAGATTTCGAGAATCTCGTCGGGGTTGGTTTCTCTGGGATTGCCGCCTGTGCATACATCGTTGAATGCGGCTACGGACAGATCCTTGAGGTCTTCTTCCTTGACGTTGATCTCGTGGAGCTTCTGAGGAATGTTTATCGACAGTGACAGCTTTCGAACAGCTTCAACTGCAGCCTTTACGCCTTCTTCATCTGTCATATTCTCTGTACCCTGTACGCCCATAGCCTTTGCTATAGCCTTGTACTTGGGCTTTGCGGGGCTTTCTGCGTTATATTCCATAACGTAGGGGAGCAGAAGTGCGTTTGCGACACCGTGGGGTGTATCGTAGAATGCACCGAGAGGGTGAGCCATCGAGTGAACGATACCAAGACCTACGTTCGAGAAGCCCATACCTGCTATGTACTGAGCAAGCGCCATAGTTTCTCTTGCCTTGGGGTCGCCCTGAACGCTGTCGTACAGTGAGCCTGCGATAAGCTCGATAGCACGAAGCTCAACCATATCGGACAGCTCCCACGCACCCTTTGTGATATATCCTTCGATAGCGTGTGTCAGTGCGTCCATACCTGTTGATGCGCACAGACCCTTAGGCATGCCCATCATAAGATCGCTGTCTACGATAGCTACTACGGGAATATCCTTGGGATCTACGCAAACCATCTTCTTCTTGTTTGCTTCGTCTGTGATAACGTAGTTGATAGTAACCTCTGCCGCTGTACCCGATGTTGTGGGAAGTGCGATCAGCGGAACACTCTTGTTCTTTGTGTCTGCAACGCCCTCAAGAGATACAACATCCGCAAAGTCGGGGTTAGCTATAATAATGCCTACAGCCTTAGCTGTATCCATAACTGAGCCGCCGCCTACAGCTACGAGTGAGTCAGCGCCCATCTCCTTGAATTTTGCAACGCCTGTCTGAACGTTTGCAACTGTGGGGTTTGCCTTAACGTCACTGTATATTTCATAGGCGATTCCTGCCTTGTCAAGCTCTGCCGTAACCTTTGTAGCTACTCCGCATTCAAGCAGTACCTTATCGGTAACGAACATTACCTTTTTAAGTCCTCTGCCTGTAAGCTCGGGAACGAGGTTTTCTCTTGCGCCTGCGCCGAAATATGAAGTTTCGTTAAGTATAAAACGATTAGCCATTGGTTTTTACCATCCTGTTCTTTTAATTTAAAGCACGGAATATATATATTTCCGTTTGCTGTATTCATTATACTACCTTTGGTCAGAAAATGCAACACTTTTCACAAAAGTTTTACATTTGACACGGGAAATATATGTAAAAGTTACATTAAAGGTATTTCTTGTAACCGGGATGCTTGCCTGTAACGCCGTATTGCTCTCTCATACCGATAAGTCTGTCGATATTGTCGGGAGTAATATCCTTTACACCGCCGAGCAGACGTGCAACAAGAGAAATGTGAGCCTGAAGCTCCATTGTTTCCATTCTGTAGTATGCTGTGATAAGGTCGGCGCCTACTGTCAGAGCACCGTGGTTTTCAAGGAGCATACAATCGTGATCCTTTAAGTAAGGAGCGATTGCTTCGGGTACCTCATAGGTCGAGGGAGTACCGTAGGGAGTGAGCGGTATTGAGCCTACTCCGATTACAGTTTCTATCATGCAGTAATCATCCATAGGCAGATGAGCGCACGCAAAGCCTGTTGAAACGGGAGGATGAGCGTGAACTACTGCGCCTACGTCGGGACGCTCCTTGTAGCATCTCAGGTGCATCTTTACCTCTGAAGAGGGACGGAAGCCCTCAGCGGCTTCAAGTATGTTGAAGTCATCATCAATAAGACCTATCTTTTCGGGAGTGATGAACGCCTTGCTGACGCCTGTCTGCGTCGCAAGATACTTGCCCTCGCCAACCTTTACGGTTACGTTGCCGTCATTTGCGGCAACCCAGCCCTTCTGCCAGAGCTTGTGGCAGATATCGACCATCTGTTCTTTAATTTCTTCGTACATATTTATATCCTTTCAAGTTGCTGCTGTATGCTTAAACAACGCCCTTCTGGAGCATTATGTTTGCGTATACGGCTTTTTCGCCTGTTGCGATTATTGCATAGGCGGTCTTTGCCTGTTCGTAGAATTCAAAACGTTCTATCTGACCGATAGCGTTGTTTCCTCTTTCGTCGTGCTTTGCGACTATTGCTTTGTATTCGTCCCATATAGGAGTTTTTGCTGTGTCGCCCAGCATTACCTGCATAAGATTTACAGGCTTTTCAACGTAAGTATCAAGAGGGAACAGTGTCAGTATCGCATCAAGCAGTTCGGGTACGCCGTGACCGTCTGCACGGATAACCTTGCAGTTTTTACCCATACTCTCGGCAGGAAAGTTGCCGTCTGCTATTATTATTCTGTCGCTGTGACCCATTTCACAAAGGGTCTTGAGCAGTTCGGGCGATAATATCGCAGGAATATTCTTAAGCATTATTTCACCTTCTCAAGATAGATTTTATAATATTTGTTCCATTCGGCTGTATTTTCGGGAGCAAATGTACAGAGCTTTTCCGAAGCGGCTATAATTTTTCTTGCCGTTTCTATATCCCTTATCTCCCCGTCAGCTATAAGCTGAATTGCTATGTTGCCATAGGAGGTCGCCTCGACAGGTCCGCTTGAAACCTCTATGCCGAGCGAATCTGCAGTAAGCTCCGACAGGAATTTATCCTTTGTTCCGCCGCCGACCATATAGAGCTTTGAAAACTTTTTATTTGTGCAGTCCTCAAGCTCGTTTACGGCTGTGCGGTACTTCATCGCAAGGCTCTCATATATACAGCGCATAACCTCGCCGTCATTTTCGGGAACATACTGTCCTGTTTTTTTGCAGTATTCCTTTATTCTTTCGGGAATGTTTCCCGCAGGGGTAAATTCGGGAGCGTCAACATCTATAAAGCACCTGAACGGCTGGGCTTTTCTCGCCATATCTTCAAGCTCGGCAAAGCTGTACTGCCTGCCCTCTCTTATCCACTGACGGCGGCTCTCCTGAATGAGCCACAGACCGATTATGTTTTTTAAGAACGATGTCTTTGCACCGTAGCCGGTTTCGTTTGAAACATTGAGCTTTGCGGATTTTTCGTTTATTACGGGAGCATCAAGCTCTGTGCCGAGAAGCGACCACGTTCCGCACGACAGGAAAGCAAAGTCCTTTTCGCTTGCTGGTACTGCGGCCATCGCACTTTGCGTATCGTGGCCGCAGGCGGCGATTATCTTTGCGGGCTTTATATCAAGCTCCTTGCAGATTTCATCGGACAGTGTGCCGACTACCGTTCCGCCGGCTACTATTTCGGGCAGAAGCGAATGCTTTATTTTAAGACGTTCACAGCATTCTTCCGACCACGTTTTCGTATTTGCGTCAAAAAGCTGTGTGGTTGACGCTATCGACATTTCCGCAACGGGCCTTGCACCGAGATAATATGCGAACAGATCGGGCATCATAAGCATCTTGTCGGCTCTGTCAAGCAGTTCGGAGCGATCCCTTATTATGCTTAAAAGCTGGAATGCCGTGTTTATTTCCATTATCTGAATGCCTGTCTTTTCGTACAGCCTGTTATGGTCAATAAAACGCTTGCTGTAGTCTGAAGTGCCTGCTGTTCTGCTGTCACGGTAATGCACAGGGTTTTCGAGCAGTCTTCCCGATTTGTCGATAAGGCCGAAGTCAACACCCCATGTATCTATCGCAATGCTGTCTATCTCGCCGTATTCCTTTGATTTTATAAGTGACTGCTTTATCTCGTGGAACAGGCGGAGAAAATCCCAGTACATTGTCTTTCCGAGTATCACGGGATCGTTTGAAAAGCGGTGGATCTCTGTGAGTTTTATTACAGTGCCGTCAAAAGAGCCGATAACGGCTCTTCCGCTTGACGCACCGAAGTCAATGGCAAGTACGTTTTTCATACTGCCGCCTTATCTTATGTTGCGGTACATAGGACCGTAAGCGTTGCAAGCTCTGAAGTCCTGACCTTCCTTATCCATACCGAATGCGTTCCAAGCGGCAGGACGGAATATATCCTTTTCGGGTACGTTGTGCATAGCAACGGGTATTCTCAGCATAGAGCAGAGTGTGATAAGGTCTGCGCCTATGTGACCGTAGCTTATAGCGCCGTGGTTTGCGCCCCAGTTGTTCATTACATCGTAGGCTGTCTTGAATGCGCCCTCGCCTGTTGTTCTCGGAGCAAACCATGTGCAAGGCCATGTGTAGTCTGTACGCTTCCACAGCTTGTCTGTAACTTCATCGGGAAGATGAACCGTCCAGCCTTCAGCTATCTGCAATACGGGGCCAAGACCTTTTACAAGGTTAAGTCTTATCATTGTGCAGGGCATTTCAGCTTCTGTTACAAATCTTGATGAATAACCGCCGCCTCTGAAATAGCCGAGATCGGCATAGTTCCATGTGGTAGCGTCAAGAATATTGTCAATATCCTTGTCTGTAACATCATACCACGGCTTCATAACACCGTTGCCGTTTTCATCTGTAGCCTTACCGCAGGCGTCAAGGCAGGCAGCACCTGAGTTTATAAGGTGGATAAATCCGCCGCTCTGCTTTGCAACGCCCTCAAGCTCATAGCCTGTGGCTTTCTTTACGGCTTCGGGACTCCAGTATGTACGCACATCGGCGAATATCTGAGCACGGTTTGTGAGCAGCTTCATAAACAGCATTCCAAGACCGTTGAGAACATCGTTTTCGGTAGCGAGAATGTAAGGCTCTCTTGCACCGTTCCAGTCAAACGATGTGTTCAGCATAGCCTCGGGGAAGTCGCAGTTGGGGTAGAAGTCTGTCCACTGACGCTGACCCTGGAAGCCTGCGGCGATAGCGTTATGACCTACCGATTCTTCCTCACAGCCTGCGGGGAGATTTTTGTTGCCGTTCATCAGATCCTTTATAATGCACATCATCTTAACGACAAATTCCCAGTCCTGTTCCTTCTGCTCGTCTGTGCGGCGGAACTGCTCGGGGTTCTTGTCAAAGCCTTCCTTGCACTTTTCACGGGTCCATTTAAGAGCCTTCTGATATTCGGCTTCATCGTAAATACCCTCTGTCATTCGGCGGATTATTTCTACCTCATCGACTGACTCAACACGCATACCGAGATATTCTTCAATAAATGCAGGGTCGATGATAGAGCCGCCGATACCCATTGTGATAGAGCCTATCTGTAAGTATGACTTACCTCTCATTGTAGCGCAGGCAACAGCCGCTCTGCCGAAACGCAGGAGCTTTTCCTTTACATCCTCAGGGATAGAGGTGTCGTCTGCCTCGCATACATCGTGGCCGTAGATTCCAAAGGCGGGTAAACCCTTCTGTGCGTGTGTCGCAAGTACAGATGCAAGGTATACGGCACCGGGACGCTCTGTGCCGTTGAAGCCCCATACACCCTTTATCGTCATAGGATCCATATCCATTGTTTCTGCGCCGTAGCACCAGCAGGGAGTAACGGTGAGCGTAATGTCAACGCCGCACTTCTTGAACTTATCCGCACAGGCTGCCGCCTCGGCAACTCTGCCTATAGTAGTGTCTGCGATAACGACCTTTACGGGTTCGCCGTTTGAATATTTGATATTTTCCTCGAACAGTTTTGCGGCTGATTTTGCCATGTTCATAGTCTGCTCTTCAAGAGATTCTCTTACCTTGAGAACACCTCTTCTGCCGTCAATCGTGGGACGTATGCCTATTACTGGATAATCGCCTATAAGTCTGTTTTCGCTCATGATAAAATATTTCCTTTCTGTAAAATACAAAACGTTTCCGGTGCTTTGCACCATTGCCTTTATTTTAGCACCTCTGTTACCTTTTTGTCTTGTTTTATTCTCGGAAATTGTATGACGATATTAACATTTTTGATAGGCGGACTAAAATTTTATAAAATCGCTTTAATTACTTCTCTGTTTGTGCTATAACAACCTCAGACTAAAAATCGTCATAAGACGATTTTACCGCATGATATGCGGTGTGTGCTTACGCACCCGTCTGAGAACGTTTTAACATAATTTGTTTTGTGGCACAAAACTACGGCGTGACCGCCGTCGTGCTTGACAGCACGTCAAATTATGTTATAATTAGATTTAGTTTCATTAAGGAGATAGAAAGTATGAGAATGTTCTTAGCGATACTTGCTTGTAAAGTGTCGAAATGTTTACTTAAACTTATCGGCAGAGGTAGCAGTCTGCCGGGCGATATAGCACTTAAAATCTGCCCCGATGTACTGTCGAGGGTGAAGCTGCCCGAACAGGTCATTGCGGTTACGGGAAGCAACGGCAAGACCTCGACCGTTGAGATGATTGCACAGGTAATGCGTAAATCGGGAAAAAAGGTTATTTGGAATAAGGAAGGCTCAAATCAGATAGCGGGAGTTACAGCGATAATATTATCCAACTGCACATTCGGCGGAAAGGTAAAGGGCGATGTGCTTTTACTTGAATCCGATGAGAGATACGCAAAGTATTCATTTAAATTCTTTGCACCTACGCACTATATAATTACAAATCTCTACCGTGACCAGCTTACAAGAAACGGTCATCCCGAATGGGTCTATGAATCGGTAAAGGAGAGCATTCGCCCCGAATCACAGCTTATTCTCAATGCCGATGATCCGCTTGTTTCGAGATACGGCAAGGACAGGGATAATGTGATATGGTTTGGTATGGAGAAGCAGGATTTCAGCACAGACCACGCTACAGGCGTATATAATGACGGTGCGTTCTGCCCCGAATGTAAGCACAGAATGAGCTATGACTACTATCACTATGCACATATCGGAAGCTATCACTGCGACAACTGCGGACATAAAAAACACGATACGCAGTACACTGTAACGAATGTCGATTATAACAGCGGTATTGTTACGATAAACGGCAAATATAAGATAAAACTGCTGTTCAAGAGCGTTTATAACGTGTATAATATTCTTGCCTGCTTTGCGGCTTGCTCTATTGTCGGAATTGACGGTGATGTCATAGCAGACGAACTGTCACACTATTTCCTCAAGAGCGGACGTATTTTGCAGTTCAAACTCGGCGTGAACAAAGGCACATTCCTTATTGCAAAGCACGAAAACTCCGTTGCAAGCGATCGTGTATATGATTATATCATAAGAAAGAATCAGCCCTGCTCGGTAATCATAATAATAGATTCGGTAAGCCGTCGTTATTCAACGGGTGAAACAAGCTGGCTGTGGGATATTGACTACGGTGTGCTTAAAGCTGACTGTATACAGCACCTTTATCTGCTCGGCAGACACGCAAAGGATCTTGAAACAAGGCTTTCGTATACGGATATTGATATAGCTAAGGTGACCGTGAACGAGGATATTCCTGCGGCACTTGACGAAATTGCGGCTAAACCGCTCGGCAAGCTGTATACTGTCACTTGCTTTTCGGATAAGGAGAAGTTCTTGTCAAAGGTAGAGCTTACGCAGGCAGAGGAGGACGTATGAGAATAATTCATTTATTTGCGGATCTGTGCAACCTTTACGGCGATTACGGCAATGTATGTGGTTTGAAAAGAGCACTTGAAAATAAAGGGCAGAACGTTGAAGTTGAATATCAGTCGATAGATGATGAGATAGATGTTTCGGGTGCGGATTTCGTATTTATCGGTTCTGCTACCGAGAGAAATCAGAAAGTAGCACTTAATTATCTGCAAAGACATAAGGAGAATATCAAATCCGCTCTTGATAACGGCACAGTAATTCTTGCAACGGGCAATTCGTTTGAGATGTTCGGACAGAGCGTTACCGACTGTGACGGTACAAAGCATGAAGGACTTTCGTTCTTTCCTTACGAAACGGTTGAAGGAAAAGAGAGAATTGTTACCGACAGCCTTTGCGACACATCGCTGTGCGGCGGAGATATAATAGGCTTTGTGAATAAGGCAAGCCTTACAACAGGAGCTACCTCACCGCTGTTCGATGTAAAGCAGGGAAGCGGAAACGGCAAGGATGACAACAAAGAGGGCGTGCATTACGGTAGTTTCTACGGCACTCATCTTATCGGCCCTGTGCTGATAAGAAATCCTCAGCTGTGCGAATACTTTGCGGATATGCTTATAAAGAAACAGTAAGCTGAGATATGCTTTTACAGCCGTGCAATGTGCGTATTAAGTGAAAAAGGTTCATTGATATTGCATTAATCACGGAATGTCGTATAATGTGAATTATACGGCAGTAATATGCGAAAGAATGGTGGAGTCACCTTGACTAATTTTAATAAATCTGAGTATATCACAATAATAAGCGAGCGGAAGAAAGTAGTGATTTCCGTCAGCTCTATACTATACATAGTAATGGAAGGCAAAACAGCCGAGATACATCTGTCGGACGGAAAGATATATAAGACAAGAATGACCTTTGCGGCTCTTGAAGCAATGCTGGGTGACGGCTTTATCAAGGCACACAGAGGATGTATAGTATCAGCTATGGCTATTCACGAAATATCTGATATGATAGACCTTGTAAACGGCGAAAAACTCGAATACGCACGCCGCAGGAAGAATAACATAATCGAAAGCCTGCAGACGAGCAGAAAGAGGATAATAAAAGGCTTTGATCATGACGGTGTGCCGGATACCGAAGAGCAGTATCACGACTATTACCGCTCCTTTGATGAGATGCCGTTTGCGTTTACCGATATTGAGATGGTGTTCAACGAGGAGTGTAAAGCGGTAGACTGGATATTCCGCTATGCAAACGAAGCGCTTGCAAGGCTGGAAAAGCTCCCGCTCGAAAAGCTGGTCGGACAATCTTTTGGTACGCTGTTCAGCAATATGGACGCTAAGTGGCTGAAAGGATATGAGCGTTCTACGCTTTACGGCGAAACGCTTGAACTTATGGACTACAGCCCCGAGATAGATACGCATCTTAAGGTAATATGCTTTCCGACCTTCAAGGGACACTGCGGATGTATCATGTTTGACGTTGATAAGATATGGTTTGTACAGCACAGTGAGGATTCCGCAAAGACATTGGCGAGATATTACGCAAAGCTGCCGAATAACAAGTAAATAACAGAATCTGTGCCGCCTATTTGGGCGGCATTTCAGACTTTTACCACAAATTAAGCCCCCGCTCTGTTGAGCGGGGGCTGCGTTATGTTGGTTTTATCTGTCTTTTTTGAGCATTGATACACCGATAGCAACTGTTGCTATGCCGGAAATGATGTATCCGATGACAAGATCTCTGATAAAAGAACCTGTCATTGAGTCAAGACCTTCAAGCCCTGCATAAAGGTCAACCTCTTTCATAAGGTCAAAAAGTCCGAAGAACACGCCGAAGAAGCCTTCGTAACCAAGCAGGGAAAGAGCTTCCTCTATTCCCGGTTCGCTGACTATCTGCCATGCGTAGATGAACATATTGCTTACAAAAACCATTACTAACACTATTACAATGCTGATTATAAGTCCCAGTGTATCAAACCTCTTGCCGAACAGGTGATAACCGAATATTGTCGAGAATGCCATTGCAATGCCGCCGAGATATGAAATATATCCGAGCTTACCTATAAGTATCCATACCGCACAGCCTATAAGTGAGAAGATGATAGCGCCGAGTATTCCCATAACGGGATTTGCAGGCTGTGATATAGCGGTTGGTCTTCCTGCAACGAAGCGTCCGTCATTGCCGAAGCTGTTCATCGGCTGCTGAACAAACCCGCCGTTAGCGTTCATCGGTGAATATGCAGGCTGTGAAAATCCTCCGCTGATAGGAGGCAGATTACTGTTTGACGGAGGCTTGAGTTCAGCCAGCGACTGAGCGGTTGAATATCCCGTGCTTTCGGGTGCTGTTGCAGGGTCGACAGAGTTCATAGAGTTGTTGCTTGTCGCAGGGGGAAGAACCGTTGTCGGCGTAACAACAACCTGATCATCGGCAGTCGGCTGAGCCACAGGAACGGGTATTCCGTAAATTCCTACAGCACTATTTGCTGTTTGCTGTGTCTGATTTACAGCAGGCTGTTGCATAGGTTGCGGTACAGGCTGTTGCATAGGCTGCGGTACAGGCTGAGAATCGACAGGCTTTGTACTCTGCGCCATATCCGCTTTTTCTGCGGCATCTTCTTCGCTTTGAACGCACATTTTACAAAGCTGTTTTACATTGCCGTCTGCCGCCTTTGCAAAGCTAAGACCGATCGATGAATTGCATTTAGCGCAGGCATTGCTGTAGTAGTTTGCGGAATAATACTTTACCATATCGGTAATGAAACGCTTTATGTCAAGCACTGCCTGAGCGTCATCGTTTCCTGCGAAAAGTACAGCGGATATATTCGGCTCGCCTGCCTTGTATGCCTTTACAAAGCTGTTCTCAGGCTTTGACATATATTCCTTGAAAAAGTCATCGACAGTTTTTGTGGTGAGGGCGCTTTTTCTTGCCCACGAGTTGAAAATAATACAGTTCTTATCATTGAGTGCCCGAAGTGTAAACCCGTAGCCTACATAAGTACCGCAGGCATAGTTGTCTGCGTCAAGGGTCAGCGCCAGTTCGGGCTTTAAACGTAATAGTACGTCGCTTACCATTATATTTCCTCCAAAATTGCTTTAGCGTGATTATAAGGTAAAACCTTACTAACTAATTTTACTATATTTTAGCTTTCGTGTCAATAGAAAATGCACAGCGGACAAGTAAAATGATAATAAAAAATGCTCCCGTATTATAGGGAGCAATCTTTATTGCAGCTTTAGCTATAATCAGTTAGCACGCTCAACCTTACCTGAACGAAGGCAACGAGAGCAAGCGTGTACTCTGCAAGGAGTACCGTTTACGATAGCCTTAACCTTCTGAACGTTGGGCTTAAAAGCTCTGTTTGTACGTCTGTGTGAGTGAGAAACCTTGATGCCGAAAGAAACGCCCTTTCCGCAGATATCACATTTTGCCATGGGGTTTGCACCTCCTTCAATACTTGCTTTTATCTTGCGGCGGATAACGAGTCCGCCATTCACTATTTAACATATAGCGATACAACATTAATATTTTAACAGAAACCACAGCAAATTGCAAGTGTTTTTTTATAATTTCTCGAAAAAATTTTACTTATCAACAACTTGTACAATTATATCAGATGTTTTCTGTGGCTTTTGTGCAATCAGAACACAAAAGTATACACGCTGTCGGGCAGTGTTTCAAAGGAAACAATGCCGTCATTTGATAACATAGGTACTGATTTTCCGTCGCAGAGGATAGCCTCACAGCTTGACTTGATGCGGCAGACACCGCCTACGGTCGACTTTATTGTTACCGCTGTGGGATTGAAGTTCTCCCACTTTGCGTCGATTACAAATCCGTGTCTTGCACAAAGGCCCGTGAACGCACCGTTCCTCCATGCGTCAGGTGCCGCAGGAAGAAGTTCTATGTAACCCTCGTGGCTCTGTATCAGCATTTCCGCAATTCCTGCGCTTCCGCCGAAGTTTCCGTCAAGCTGGAACGGAGGATGGAAATCAAACAGGTTATCAAACGTACAGCCTCTCAGCAATCCCTGTAAGATAGAGTAGGCACGGTTGCCGTCCTTTACTCTTGCCCAGAGGTTGAGTTTATATGCTCTTGCCCAGCCTGTAGATTCATCGCCCCTGTCGTTGAGCGTGTTTATTGCCGCAGTCATAAGCTCGGGTGTATTAGAGTTTATCGCCTTGCCGGGATAAAGACCGAGCAGGTGCGAGATGTGACGGTGATTCTTCTGCGTCTTGCTGTGGTCGAAGTTATCATCGTCCTCCTCAAACCATTCCTTGAGAAGTCCTGTTTTCTTGCTTACGCTGTAGGGCTTGAGCTGAACTACCTGATTCTTCACGATATTACGCAGTTCTTCGTCTGTACCGAGTGCCTCACTTGCCGTAATAAAGTCGTTATAAAGCTGTTCTATAAGGCTCTGCTCATAGGTATTGCCTATTGTCACAGGTCCGTGTTCGGGTGAGTATGTCGGTGATGAAACAAGACGCTTCTGCTTATCGTCATATATAAGCCACTGCGTATAGAAACGAACGCTTTCACGCATTATCGGATAGATATGTTCCGCGAAATATTCCTTGTCGCCTGTAAATTCAAAATGCTCGTAGATATTCTGCATAAGCCATGCGACAGCCGCTGTGGACCAGCCCCAGTAGAAATCCCAGCCGGGAGCTGTCCAGCCGAACGGAGTGCTTTGCGTGTGAGCGCACCAGCCGTTTTCGCGATGTTCTTCGTCCGACTTTATGCCGTAATACGCCTCGGCGGACTTTCTGCCGGACGGACGCATACTGTCAAGGAAATCAACCAGAGGAGGAACAGTTTCGCTGAGATTTGTATTATATGCGCCCCAGTAGTTCATCTGAAGGTTCACGTTTATATGATAGTCACAGCACCACGGAGGACAGTTGCTCTCGTTCCATACGCCCTGAAGGTTTGCAGGGAGCGAGCCTGCTCTTGACGAGCTTATAAGCATATATCTGCCGAACTGGAAGTACAGCGTTTCAAGACGGTTTGCAATGCTCCGTGAGCCGTTTTCCTTATACTCGCTTATCAGCTTGTCGCAGGGGATAATATCGTCCGTGTCCTCGTTTATTTTCAGTGTAACTCTGTCAAAAAGTGCCTTGTAGTCTGCGAGGTGTTCCTCGTAAAGTGCGTCAAAGCCCTTGCTTACGGCATTTTCGATACGCTGATTTACTGCGGCTGAAGGGTTTACGCCTGTTCTGAACGTCGGATATTTATTTGAATAGTCGGTTGACGCTGTGAGATAGATATAAACCTCGTCTGCGTGTTCGACCATTATGCTGTCTTTTGCGTCGATAAGCTCTCCGCCCTTGTTTACTACCTTGAATATAGTGCAGTAGCGAAGTCCGTTATCCCATAACGCACCCTCGTATGTGAGCGTATCACCGTTTGCCGTAACGCTTCCGCACTGGAGATTGTCAAGCGACAGCTTTACGCATATCCTGCGAGGCTTGTCAGAGCTTAGCTTAAGGCATATAACATTTGAAGGGTAATTTGCAAAAGCCTCTCTCTTATGAACTGCGCCTTGATATGTAAACTGTGTTGTGAATATAGAATTATCAAGGTCGAGCGTTCTTGTATAATCGGTCGCCTGAGTTTCGTCTATATTGGAGAAGGTGAGCATCATATCGCATAAAAGCTGATAAGCACCGAATCCGTCCGTTGCGCCTGTCAGATGGGGGAGAAGCGCAACCGCCTCGTCATACTTTCCGTCATAGAGAAGCTGCTGTACCTGCTTCACATACTCATAGCTACCTTCTATAATGCCGCTGTTGTAGTCCGGACGGCTTTCGGAAGGACCGCCTGCCCACAGCGTTTTTTCATTCAGCACTATTTTTTCCTTTGAAATGCCGCCGAAGAAACTTGCTCCCATATAGCCGTTTCCGATAGGCTGACATTGCTGCTCCCACTTGTCAAATTCACCGGGAGCTGTAAACAGTATTTTGTTTTGCATAAGATTCCATACCTTTCTATAAGCGTTTTTAACGCTTAAAACCGCATAGGCAGAAGCCATGCGGTTTATAATACCACTATTATACCTTAACCTGACGCAAATGTCAACAACACATTGCCGATCGGTGTGAGTTAATCGAGTAAATATCTTGTTTCAAGCATTTTTGTGAGAAGCCCGAAATAATCCATTCCCGCCGTCTGTGCCGCCATAAGCGTATTGTATTTCTACCGAATAAGTCTGTGTACCTTTCTCCTCAGCCATTTTTCGTAAACGTAGGAAAGCTGGCTCAGACATACGTCATAGCAGACAAATGTAAAGTTTCCGATAAGCCAGAAAGCAAGCACCGCAAACTGTCCGAATCCTGCGAAATCTTCAATAAGCTGTCCCATGCCAAGCACGTTCAGAAGCAGTGCATATATCGCAACAACAGGGACGTTGAAACAAATAAAACGCAGAAGGAATGACAGCACAGCAGGCTTTACTTTGGTGAGCAGGTCACGGATAACGGGATAATATCCGAAGAATCCTGTGAACAGCAGCTTTGACTCTATATCCGGTGTCAGAAGCAGTGCAAGTAAAGCCACAGCCGCATAGCAAAGAAGCGCCCATTTTCTGCTTATTTCACGGTATATTATCCATACGACAAGACCTGCCACCGCAGGCAGTATATATACGCCTATCGGGATAAAGCCTGTGCAGAACATAAGCACGATACATATAGCACTCAGTATTCCGCTCAGTGCAATGGCATAGCTTCTTGTCTTTTTCGTTGAAGGCATATTATACTTTTCTCCTTGCGTGTTCTGCGTAAAGCTCATTGCTCTTTTCTTTACGCTCTCTGCCGTCACGGAGTATATCACGAAGTCTTTCGGTATCATCGTCGCCGATAGCGTCCCTGTACTCGCACAGATTGTCAATGATGGTGTTCAGCTCGAACAGCAGTGCTTCCTTATTACAAAGGAACAGACTGCTCCACATATATTCGTTCAGCTTTGCGACACGGGTAAGATCCATAAAACTGCCTGCCGAGAAACCGTCTGCATTGAATAGCGACGGGCTTTTGACATAAGCGTTTGAAACAACGTGCGCCAGCTGTGAAGTAAATGCTATGTTTATATCGTGCTGTTTCGGTGTTGCGGTAACGACCTTGCCGAAGCCCATACAGCAGGCAAGCGTTGACAAGAGGTCGATAGCCATTTTAGGTGTGTTTTCCGAGGGTGTGATTATATAGCTTGCACCTTTGAACAGATCGTCGGTCGAATAGTCAAAACCGGAAAACTCACGGCCTGCCATAGGGTGACTACCGACAAATATAACTCCGAGCGGTTCAAGCACCTCGGTACAGCGTGTAACCACATATTCCTTTACACCGCAGGAGTCTGTGACGATAGAGCCGGGCTTGAACTTGTCCTTGTGCTGTTTTACGAATTCAACGATAGTTTCTGGATAAAGGCAGAGCATAGTCATATCAGCGTCATTAAGTCCGTCAGCTGTTATTATCTCGTCTATTGCGCCGCTGTCGAGAGCCTTTCTGCATACCTCGCCGTCAGCGTCAAGTCCCATTATATGATGAAATGTATTTTTCTTCAGTGCCTTGCAGACAGAGCCGCCTATCAGACCAAGACCTACTATTGCTATTTTCATTTTTGTCCTTCTTTCAGTGCGTTAAACAATTATATCAGGCTGTTGATAAACCTGTAAATTTTTATTAGAAATGGGGTTTGGGGCGTAGCCCCAAGCGGGGTGAGGGCGGCAGCCCCACATTCAGCCCCTTCCCACGGGGAAGGGGTTTGGGGTTAGGGATTGAGAACAAGCACTTTTTTGGAAAAACAGACTTTTTCTACAGTCTGATAAAATAATCTTATACCCATTATTTAAAACTTTACGAAAAGGACAAAACGATGCTACAACTGAAAAACATAACAAAGGATTATAAAATCGGAAACGAAAAGGTCCACGCACTCAGAGGCGTCAGCATTGACTTCCGTGAAAGCGAGTTCGTGTCTGTACTCGGTCAGTCGGGATGCGGCAAGACCACGCTTTTAAACATTATAGGCGGTCTTGACAGATACACCGACGGCGACCTTATCATCGGCGGAAAATCCACAAAGGAATTCAAAAGCGCAGATTGGGATACATACCGCAATCACTCGATCGGATTCGTATTCCAGAGCTATAATCTGATACCGCACCAGACGGTGCTTTCAAATGTCGAGCTTGCACTGACCTTGTCGGGCGTGTCAAAATCCGAAAGAAGACAAAGAGCAATGGAAGCGCTTGTTAAGGTCGGACTTGGCGACCAGCTGAAAAAGAAGCCCAATCAGATGTCGGGCGGTCAGATGCAGAGAGTTGCCATCGCAAGAGCGCTTGTAAACGACCCCGATATACTTCTTGCCGATGAGCCGACAGGTGCGCTTGACAGCGAAACCAGCGTTCAGATAATGGAGCTTTTAAAGGAAATATCCAAAGATAAGCTGATAATTATGGTAACGCATAACCCTGAGCTTGCCGAAAAATATTCAAACAGAATAATAAGACTTCTTGACGGTAAGGTAGTCGATGACACAAACCCTTATGACCGTAACATTGTCGAGCCTATCGAGAATAAAAAAGGCAAGGAAAAGAAGGCGAAGAAGCCGTCAATGTCCTACCTCACCGCTCTGTCGCTCAGCCTTAATAATCTTATGACCAAAAAAGGCAGAACGTTTATGACCTCTTTTGCAGGAAGCATAGGTATTATCGGCATAGCGCTTATCCTGTCAATATCGAGCGGCGCACAGCTTTATATAAAATCGGTCGAGGAGGAAACGCTCGCAAGCTACCCCATATCCATTTCACGCAATTCTATGGATATGACCTCTATGATGACGTCAATGATGAAGGAAAACAAGAGCGACGGCACCGATGACGGCAAGATACATTCAAACAATATAATGGGCAGTATGGTAAATTCCATGCTCACCCAGCTTAAATCCAATGATTTAAAGAGCTTTAAATCCTATCTTGAAAATGACGGAAAAGAAATAAACGATTATGTCAGCGATATAAAGTACGGCTATTCCACACCGCTCAATATTTTCAGGAACGATAAGGATAAAGGCATAATTCAGGTAAACCCCGCTACCCTGTTTGAAGATATGGGTATGACTAACGCAATGTACGACTCACAGCTTATGAGCAACGTTGTAAGCACAAGCTATGACACCTGGACAGAGCTTCTTGACAATGATAAGCTGTTAAACGAGCAGTACAAGGTGCTTGCAGGAAGAATGCCTAGTGCTTACAATGAAGTTGTCGTAATGGTAAACAAGGATAACGAGATTTCCGACTACAGCCTTTACTGTATGGGACTTATGGACAGCGACGAGCTTATCAATGCAGTAAAAAGCGCTATGAGCAACAATAACGAAAAGGTCGACTTCACAAGCAAATTACAGACCTACACCTACGATGAGCTTCTCGGACTTGAATTCAGACTTGTGACGAACCCCGAATTCTACGAAAAGGAAAACGGTATCTGGACAGACAAGAGCGATGACAAGATTTATATGACAAAGGTTGTCGAGGATGCCGAGCCTATAAAGGTTGTCGGTATTATAAAGCCCGAAGAGAACAGCATTATGTCGTCAAGCTCTTCATCCGCAATAGGCTACACCCACGCTCTTACAGAGTATCTTGTAAACAAGGTAAATGACAGCGAGGTTGTAAAGGAGCAGAAAAATTCTCCCGACACTGATATTTTCACCGGCAAGGAATTTGCAAAGGACGAGGATAAAAAGGCTGTCACAATGGATGATATAAAGGCATATATCGCAACACTGCCCGAGGAAAAGCAGGCAGAAATTATGTCACAGCTTCAGCAGGCACAGCAGATGGGCATGACCGAACAGCAGATAGCCGACGCTTTCGCAAAGCAGATGAGCAACGAATCCGAAGCTACCTATGACGGTAATATGACGCTTTTAGGTGTCGCTTCTCTTGACGAGCCGAGTATGATAAGCATCTATCCGAAGGACTTTGACGCAAAGGAAAAAATCGAAGAAATCATCAGCACTTATAACGATAAAGTCAAAGCCGACGGCAACGAAAACCTCAAGATTGAGTATACGGATATTGTCGGACTGATGATGACCTCGGTATCAACGATAATCGACGCAATAAGCGTTATCCTTATCGCCTTTGTTGCGATCTCGCTTGTTGTATCATCTATAATGATAGGCATCATCACCTACATTTCCGTACTTGAGCGTACAAAGGAGATCGGCATACTTCGTGCTATGGGCGCAAGCAAGAGAGATATTTCCCGTGTGTTCAACGCAGAAACGCTCATTGTCGGCTTTGCCGCAGGCGCAATCGGTATCGGAGTAACACTGCTTCTGCTTATCCCCGCAAACGCTATAGTTTACAACCTCACAGGCATTTCAGGTATGTGCGTACTGCCGTGGCAGGGCGCAGTAATACTGGTAATTATCAGTATGCTCCTTACACTTATAGCAGGACTTATCCCCTCACACTATGCGGCTAAGAAAGATCCCGTCCTCGCACTGAGAAGCGAATAAGACGGCTTAAACCGATATGTAAAAACGAAAATCCACTGCTTTCGGGCAGTGGATTTTTTCGTCAGTAAACCGCTTATAAATATTAAAAATGGGGTCGCAGGGGCGAAGCCCCCGACAGGGTCTAGGGGCGG
>ERZ773168.1648-NODE-1648-length-18448-cov-3.842114_pt1 | contig 18448 bp, 10 predicted proteins | sample MGYA00511261_ERZ773168 | MGnify/ENA primary metagenome ERZ773168 (study PRJEB29015, sample SAMEA2737855) | human gut metagenome | biome: human gut; feature: human-associated habitat; material: faeces | place: China | collected 2012 ... | reverse complement strand
GACATGGCCTGACGGACGGGCTTCATGGTGCGCTCCACCAGATCGGCGGTCAGCTCGTTGAACTTCGCCCGGGTGAGGGTCACGTCCAGATGCTTGGGGCCGGTGGCGTCGGCGGTGATATAGGGCAGGTTGATGTTGGTGGAGGTGACGCCGGACAGCTCGATCTTGGCCTTCTCGGCGGCTTCCTTCAGTCTCTGCATGGCGACCTTGTCGTTGGACAGATCGATGCCCTCTGCCTTCTTGAATTCGGAAACGAGGTAGTTCATGACGCACTCGTCGAAATCATCGCCGCCGAGGTGGGTGTTGCCGTTGGTGGCAAGGACTTCGATAACGCCGTCGCCGATGTCCAGAATGGAGACATCGAACGTGCCGCCGCCGAGGTCGTAGACCATGACCTTCTGCTCGGCTTCCTTGTCGACGCCGTAGGCCAGAGCGGCTGCGGTCGGCTCGTTGATGATACGCTTGACGTCAAGACCCGCGATCTTGCCTGCGTCCTTGGTGGCCTGACGCTGGGCGTCGTTGAAATATGCGGGAACGGTGATAACGGCCTCGGTGACGGTGCCGCCCAGATATGCCTCGGCGTCCGCCTTCAGCTTCTGCAGGATCATCGCGGAGATCTCCTGCGGGGTGTACTTCTTGCCGTCGATGTCGACCTTGTAATCGGAGCCCATGTGACGCTTGATGGAAGCGACGGTGCGCTCGTGGTTGGTAACGGCCTGACGCTTTGCGACCTGACCGACCATTCTTTCACCGGTCTTGGAGAACGCGACGACGGACGGGGTGGTGCGGTTGCCTTCGGCGTTCGCGATGACGACGGGTTCGCCGCCTTCCATAACGGCGACGCAGCTGTTGGTAGTGCCAAGGTCAATGCCAATAATCTTACTCATAATAATTTCCTCCTATATGAATGCCTGTATTTACAAATTTAGATGCTGCCGGATCCCCGGCGTGGGTGCTTTTTAATTTGCGACCTTTACCATTGCGAATCGAACGACTTTATCGCCGACCTTGAAGCCCTTCTGGAAGACCTCTGCAATGACGTTTTCGCCAAGCGCTTCGTCCTCGACGTGCATGACCGCGTTATGAAGCTGCGGGTCAAAGACCTCGCCTGCCGCGCCGAAGCTCACGACGCCCAGCTTTTCCATGACGGAGACGAGCTGGTTCATCGTCATCTCGACGCCCTTTTTAAACGCGGCATCCTGCGTCTCCTGCGCCAGCGCCCGCTCGAGATTGTCGTACACGGGAAGGAACTTCTCGACCGTCTCCGAACGGATGTCGGTATAGAGGCTTTCCTTTTCCTTCTGGCTGCGCTTGCGGTAGTTGTCGTATTCGGCGGCCAGCCGCAGATAGCTGTCATGCTCCTGTGCCAGCGCCTGCTGCGCCTTTTCAAACTCGCTTGCCTCCTGCTGCTTGGCTTCCTCGGGCTTTTTTTCCTCGGACTGCTTCGCGGCTTCGGCTTCGGTCTGCTGCGCAGCTTCTTCTGTCTGCTCGGCTGCGGAGGCGGCCTGTGCCTTTTCCTCCGAAGCCGGATTGCTGTTTGTTTTCTTACTCATATCTATGCCTCCGGGTCATTGTGCTTATTTTCCGGCCCTTCGATCGCCGGGGTCTGGTTTTTCTGGAACATCCGGCTCAGGTTCTCGGCGAAGTAGCTCAGCCGGGCGGTGATCTGCGCGTAATCCATTCTGGTCGGGCCGACCACGCCGATCAGGCCCTGCATCCCGTCGCCGATGTCGAACTTCGTCATGACGACGCTGGTGTCGCGCAGCTCCTTCGACACGTTTTCCGGGCCGACCAGGATCTGCGTCCGGCTGTCCGGGGAAAGTGCGGCGGGAAGATTGGAGACCACATCCTCGTCGAGCGCGGAGAGCATTTTCTGCGCCTTGTCAATGTCGTGGTACTCCGGCTGGCCGAGAAGCTTGGCCTGTCCGGTCATGTAGACCTCGCTGTGCTCCTGGTGCAGAAGCGACGTGACGAAATCCATGATGACGGGCACGAGGCTGGCCGCATTTCCGGCGCTTCTGGTCACGCGGGACAGAAGCTCTGGGCTGAGCTGTTCGGCGGTCAGCTCCGTGACGCTTGCGTTCAGCACTGCGCCGAGAAGCTTCAGATCCGCCTCCGTCAGCTCGACCGGGAGCCGGATGAGCTTATTCTTGACGGAGCTGTCGCTCAGCATCACGACCAGAATAAAGCTGCCGCTGTCCGCGAGGATCAGGTCGAACCGCCTGACCGTCAGCCCGGCGGCACGCGCCGCCATGGCGTAGGCGGGCAGATTCGTCATCTGCGAGACAAGCTTGCCGACCTGCGAGACGACCTTGTCGACCTCCTGCATTTTCAGCTCCATCGCCTGATTGATCGACTTCGTTTCATCGGTCGACAGGCGGTAGTCCTGCATCAGCTCGTCGACGTACAGCCGGTACCCGGCAGGCGACGGGATGCGTCCGGCGGAGGTGTGCGGCTGCTCCAGATATCCGAGCGTCGTCAACTCTGCCATCTCGTTGCGGATGGTCGCGGAGGAAAAATCCATGTCCGGCATCTGCGCAATGGTCTTGGACGCCACCGGCTCCGCCGTGCGGATGTAAAGATCCACGATCGCACGCAGGATCTTCTTTTTCCGGTCTGAAAGCTCCATGGTTCATTCCTCCTTTCGCCTTAGCACTCTTTATCCATGAGTGCTAAACGCAGTGTACCACCGCCTGCCAGCGTTGTCAATACCTACAGACTTAAATTATTTGTGAACAATTCATATCTTATGTATGAATGCCCCGGCGGGGCGGTTTTATCAGCCGCGGCGCCCGGATCCGCAGCATCAGCCGGCTTCCCGGACAGCGTTCCTGCCCGTCCGGCGGGGACTACAGGGCGGGCTTTGTCTGCCGTTCAGGGATTATATAGACAAAATCCACAAAAAATTCCCGGTAAAATTTACGTAAAATCGGTAAAATCTCTGTAAAGGCACTGGATTTTAACGGGTGGAACTGCTATACTATGAAATACAGAACTCTGCGACTGCGGCTCCCTTGACCGGCAGCCGCTTTCGTTTCTGTATCAATCCGCAGAAGGAGGCTTCAAAAGAGGTGCTTTGCGCAGGACGAGCCTGCGCACAACATGAACATTCAGAATTTGAACAGAAATCAGGAGGAAATGCAAGCATGAAAAAACGTATCACGCGATGTCTCGCGCTGCTGCTGGCCGTCGTCATGGTCCTTTCGGTCATGCCGGTCGCCATGGCGGAGGAGACAACGCAGACCTACACCAAGGTCACAAGTGCAGCCGAACTGACGACCGGCAAGTATGTACTTGTGACAGATACGGATTATGCGCCGGATTATTTTGACAACGGCTGGGTTCTTGCAACACAGCCCAGCGTTGTCGACGGTAAGATCGAAAATCCGACTGCAGGCGTCTGGACGCTGACCGTCGATACGGACGGCGTCGTTATGACGGACGCGAAGGGAACTTCGATTGCGCCGAAGGGCGGCAACACGAACGGCATCCAGTCTGGCAGCTATAAATGGGCAGCCAGCTTTGCCAGCGGCAAATTTACCTTTGCCGGAACGGGTGACGATACTGTCACGCTCGCCAGTAACAAGGGAAACGGAAATAAGTTCAGAGCGTATAAGAACTCAACTGTAAACGGCGGCTATCCGCATGAGTTTACGCTCTACAAGCTCACTGAAACGCAGAAGCAGCAGGTCGAAACCCCAACTGCGAACGTAGAAAACGGCGCTGAGATCGAGGTTGGCACGGAGATCAAGTTCGAGTGCAAGACCGAGGGCGCGACGATCTACTACAAGACCGCAGGCACGGAGTATCAGGCATACACCGGCCCGATCTCGGCTTCGCATAACGAGACGTATACCGTCAAGGCCACGAAGGACGGCATGGAGGACAGCAAGGAGCTGGTCGTCTCTGTCGATGTCTTTGAGTGGGTCAACAAATACGTCAAGGCCGATACGATTGCGACCGGCGATCAGGTCGTGATCTACAATGCTGGCAACGGCTATGCTGTCGCTGGCGAAATGCTGGGCAGCTACTATCTCAAACCCGCCGCGGCGACGGTTGCTGAGAATGCCCTGACGGCGGACAGCTTTGATAAGCTGGTCTGGACGGTCACGAAGAACGAGGACGGTACATACTCTTTCAAGCAGGGCACAGATACCACCCTCACGATGGGCACGAACAACGGCAAGTTCAACCTGAACCTGACCGGGGACGGCGCGGTAAAGTGGGACGTTGAAACCTGCAATGCAGAAAATGCGTCCTACTATATGTCCGGCAATGGCTTGACCGGCCAGTATGGCAAGGTCTACATGGAGTACTATGCCAAGTACACCGAGTTCAGCGCCTACTGCACCAGCACGGACCGTCTGAAGGAAAAAGACTTCGGCATGACGTTCTACAAGCTGACGAAGGAAAAGAACTTCATCGGCGGCCTTGTGCCGCCTCCCACACCGACCCAGAAGGTCGCGACCCCGACGGCCTCTCTGGCTGCGGGCGAGGTAGCCAAGGGCACGGAGGTCACCTTCTCCTGCGAGACCGAGGGCGCGACGATCCTCTATGCGACGGACGGCACGACCTTCACCGAGGGCACAACGGCGACCGTGAATGAAGACGTCACCTTCACCGTCAAGGCCACGAAGGCCGGCATGGACGACAGCGACGAAGCGACGTTCACCTATACGGTCAAGAAAGAAGATGGAGAGGACAAACTTGGAAAGCTAACTTCTGCTGACCAGTTGACAGACGGCTCTTATGTCATGATTGTTTCCACCGGCTACGCACCGCTGGAACTCAGCGGGAAGTGGCTGACGGTTGTACAGCCGACTGTAGCGGAGGACAAGGTGACGAAGACGGAAGGCGCGGTTTGGACGCTGAAGGTAAGCGGACAGTCTGTTACGCTGACTGATAAAAACGGCATGGCCATTGCACCTTCCGGTGGAAACAGCAATGGCATTCAGTCTGGTAATTATAGCTGGGCGTGGTCGTTCAGCGCAGAAAATCAGACCTTCAAATTTATGGGTGCCGGTGATGATACTGTTACGTTGGCCAGCAATACCAGCACGGATTCTACATACGGTGGGTTTAACAAGTTTAAAGCCTATAAGAACAACACGGTTGCAAGTCAGCAGTATCCGTGCGAGTTCACGCTCTACCGGGTCGACCCTGCATCTGCTGACCAGCCCTCCGGCGATCTGCCCAAGCCCGGCGACAAGTTCGTGATCTACAACCAGAACGCGAAGGCAGTCCTGGCGGCGGAGAACGATTCCAAGTCCATCAAAAAGGCCGATACCGAAGTCAAGGACGGCAAGGCCACCCCGGCGAACGGCGCTGTCGTGTTCACCGTCGAGCAGAACGGTGAATACCTCCGCTTCAAGAGCGAAGCCTATGGCTACCTCTGCTCCAACGGCACCGGCAACAACGCGTTCTACAGCAAGGACTTCTCCGAAGAGGGCGTTACGACTGACGACGCCGACTGGCTCGTCCGCACCTGCTCCGGCGGCGTGGGCGGCTATGAGCTGGAGAGCCGCACGGCGAAGTTCAACAATAAGTATAGCCAGTGGTTGGAGTACTACTCCGATTCGTTCAAGACCTACAGCATGGATAAAAGCAAGGTCACGGATTACACCATCTACTCCTTCTTCTTCTATCCCGTGGCGGACGGCGTGAATGTGACCGACGGCATCGTCAACGCACCTTCGGTCGATTTTGGCACGATCCTTGCGGCATATGTCGGACAACCCTATACGCTTGATTTTACAGTTGACGCGGTATTCGGCGTTAAGACCCTGTCCGTCAAGCTGGGTGAGAAACAGCTGGACTACACGGAGACGGAGACCGGCTATACCGTTACCATCCCCACAGCGGATGTGACGGGCGAGAAGCTCGTCGTGACTGTCTCCGGCGAAGATAATAAGGGCGTGGCGTTTGCGCAGTCTGCCGAGATCCCCGTGCTCGACGAGCCTGTGATCTCCAACGTAACGCCCGCGCAGGGCGCGCAGACCGGCGAGAACAAAAAGCCGACGATCTCCGCGGAGATCTCGAACGCTGGCGAGAACGCCAGCGTAACGATGACTGTCAACGGCGAAAAGGTCGATGCTGCCTACGCGAACGGCAAGGTCACCTACACCCCGGCTGCCGCTATGGCGGACGGCAAGGTCACGGTGACTGTGACGGTCAAGCGTGCGGATAAAAAGGAAACCAGCAAGACCTGGTCCTTCACCATCGGCGAGGCGACCTTCCAGCGCTACTTCGGCCAGCTGCACTCCCACACGCAGTATTCCGACGGCGCTGGCTCGCTGGACAGCGCACTGGCGTATGTCAAGGCGCTGCCTGACAATGCGAACGTTGACTTCGTCGCATTCACTGACCATTCCAACTACTTTGACAAGTCCGGCGCAGCCAACCCCGAGGGCGCGCTCTACGACATGACCAAAGCAACGGAATACAGCCAGCAGACCTGGAAGTCCTATAAGGACGCGGTCGCCGCGTTCAATGCGGATAACGCGGGCAGCATGGTCGCCATTGCGGGCTTTGAAATGACGTGGTCCGGCGGTCCCGGCCATATCAACACCTTCAATACCCCCGGCATCGTCTCCCGCAACAACACGACGCTCAACAACAAGACCAAGGATGCAGGCCTGCAGGCCTACTACAAGCTTCTGTCGCAGACAGAGGGCCTTGATTCCATCAGCCAGTTCAACCATCCGGGCACGACGTTCGGCAACTTCATTGACTTCGGTTATTGGGATGCGGTTGTTGACACCCGTATGTACATGGTCGAAGTCGGCAACGGCGAAGGCCAGATCGGCGCAGGCGGCTATTATCCCAGCTACGAGCAGTACATCATGGCGCTCGACAAGGGCTGGCACGTCGCCCCGACCAACAACCAGGATAACCACAAGGGCCGCTGGGGCAACGCCAACGACGCCCGCGACGTCATCCTGACCGACGACTTTACCGAAGACGGCATCTACGCAGCGCTCAGAGCGCGCCGTATGTACGCCACCGAGGACAAGAACCTCGAACTGGACTACACGGTCAACGGCAACATGATGGGCTCCATCATTGACGTTCCTGAGAAGCTGAACTTCGAGATCTCCTTCAACGATCCCGACCGCACCGATTCCATCGCCAAGGTCGAGCTGGTCGTCAACTCCGGCAAGGTCGCCTATACCTGGGACAGTGCCGCAGATCTCACCAAGGGCTCCGTCAGCGTGGAACTGCCGCCTGAGTACACCTATTACTTCGTCCGCGTCACCGAGGGCGACGGCGATCTGGCCGTGACCGCTCCCGTCTGGGTCGGCGAATCGCTCAAGCTTGGCATTTCCAAGGCCGAATGCGGCACGTCTACCCCTGTCACCGACGAAGAGCTGACCATCACCACCACGTTCTTCAACAGTGAGGCGAAGCCCGCTACCATCAAGTCCATCACCTATGCCATCGGCAGCGAAACCATCAGCACGGATACCACCGGTTACACGCTGGCTGCAAGCAGCACGCAGGATGTGGAATTCAAGTATACCCCGACAAAGGCCCGCATCATGACCATCCGGATCACGGCTGTGATCGAGCAGGACGGCAAGGAGTACACGTTCACCAAGGACGTCACGCTCGATGTGCTTGACGCAAGCAAGCTTGTCTACATCGGCATTGACGCCTCGCACTACAACGAATACGTTGCAGGCAACTATAAGGACTCCATGGGCAACTTCGGCGAACTGGCCGCGGAATATTCCGTGCGCACGGTCATGCTGAAGACCAGCGAAGAACTCATCGCGGCCTGCGGCAATCCCAAGTACAAGGCCATCATCCTGACGGCTCCGTCCCGCCGTTTGGAAGCGGCCCAGAAGGATCCGAAGACCTATTCCGAGGACGAGCTGAACGCCCTCAAGACGTTCAACGACAATGGCGGTATGGTGATCCTCGCCGGTTGGTCTGACAATTACGAGAATTACGACGTCATCCAGAACAACCCGGCCATCAAGCATATGGCCGCGACGCAGAACGAGGTTCTGGCCAAACTCGGCTCCAGCCTCCGTATCTCTGACGACGCAACGTATGACGATGAACGCTCCGCAGCCGACGGCGTCGACAAGTGGAGACTCTACTTCTCGTCCTACAACATGGAGAACCCGCTTCTGAAGGGCGTGGAATTCGATGCAGAGCATCCGTATGACAAGCTCTACACCGAACGCTTCAGCCACTACGGCGGCGCGTCCATCTACGCAGTAGACGCAAGCGGCAATGCAACCTCTACGCTGCCCGCAACGGTCATCCCGGCAGTCTACGGCCATGCAACGACCTACTCCGTGGACGTTGACAGCGACGGCCTCGGCGGCGCAGCTACCCCGAAGTACACCTTCGCGGAAAACGATGACCGCCTGATGGTCATGGCGTCTGAGCAGCTCGAGGGCAAGGGCCTCATCATCGTCTCCGGCGCAGCCTTCATGTCGAACTTCGAGGTGCAGTACCAGGTCTCCGACAGCGGTGCGGAAAAGAACTACTCCAACTACAAGATCTGCCAGAATCTCGTCTCCATGCTCAACCAGACCGAGATCAGCTCGATCTCGGCTGTGCAGGCAGAGACAGAGGAGGGCGTCAAGTTCACCGTGGAGGGCATCGTGACCTCCAACGCCTCCGGCTATGACAAGGATACCGCGTTCTTCGACTGCATCTATGTGCAGGACAACACCGCCGGTATCAACGCCTTCCCGGTCGCAGGCAACTTTAAGATCGGCGATAAGGTCCGCGTCACCGGCACGACGTCCTCCTATCAGGGCGAGCGTCAGCTGGCTGTGACGAAGATCGAAAAGATCGCCAACGCAGCGGCTCCGACTCCCGTGGAAGTCACTGCCGCGCAGATCAACGACGGCTCCGTCCTCGGCAGCCTCGTCAAGATCAAGGGCACGATCACCAGAGTGGAAGAGGCCGAAGGCAAGATCCAGACCATCATGGTCAGGGATGCAGCAGGCAAGGAAGCCCGCGTCTTCATCGACGGCTACATCACGAAGGACAAGGAAGTCCAGAACGCCATCGTCGGCAATCAGGTCGAGGCGGTTGGCCTGGCTTCCTATGATAACACCTTCTACCTCGATGGAAAGCAGATCGCCCCGCGTATCCGTATCCGCGACCGCGCTGACGTCGTCTGCACCGCAGGCGAGACTCCGGCCAGAACGTGGAACATCACGTATGTCACCGACGGCGGCACGATTGGCGGCCTCTACCCGGTGACCTACACCGAGGGCACCGCGACCGTTCTGCCGACCAATGTGACCAAGCCCGGCTATACCTTCCTCGGCTGGTTCACCGCCTACATCGGCGGCGTACAGGTCAGGCAGATCGAGGCGACGGAGACCGGCGACAAGACCTTCTATGCACGTTGGCAGAAGACTGTCCTGCCGCCTCCGCCCGTCACCCCCGGCACCCCGGTCACCCCGGCCAGGCCCGCTGCCCCGGTAGGGCTCCCGTTTGCCGATGTGTCCGGCAGCGACTGGTTCTATAACGATGTCCGCTATGTCTACGAGAAGGGCATCATGGACGGCACGGGCGCCGATCGCTTCTCTCCCAACGCACCGCTGACCCGCGCCATGATCGTCACCATCCTCTACCGCATGGCGGGCAGCCCGTCCGTTTCCGGCTCGTCCGACTTTACGGATGTGGCCGCCGGCAAGTGGTTTGCCAAGGCGGTCGCATGGGCGGCGGCCAACGGCATCGTCAACGGCTACGGTTCCGGCCTCTTCGGCCCGAACGACCCCGTGACCCGTGAGCAGCTTGCGGCGATCCTGTACCGCTACGCAGTCTACGGCGGCATGACTGCTGTGACGCTCGAGGAAAATCTCGGCGGCTTTGCCGACACGGCGCAGCTCTCTGCCTACGCCATTCAGGCGATGAACTGGGCGGTCGGCCAGGGTCTGATCAACGGCTCCGGCAGCAACCTTGTGCCGAAGGCACAGGCGACCCGCGCACAGGTCGCGGCGATCATCCACCGCTATCTCGAGCGCTGAGTTCCCCAACAGTACAAAGCTGCCCCGCCGGGTCTTCCGGCGGGGCAGTCCCCCATCATTCAAAAACTGCGCATCCTGAAGGAGAATCCATGAAAAACTTACAATGCAAGCTGACGCGCAAGCGCTGGCTGGAGATCGGCGTGAGCGCGCTGCTGTTCGTGCTGATCATCGCGTGGGCGCTGGTTCTGGAATACACGGAGCCTGACCGCGAGGCGACTGCCGCGCGCAAGCGGTATTTCGCCGTTGCGCGCGTCACGGACATTCTGGACGACAACGCGGAGACCCAGGACTGGACCGAGGGCCGCCGCATCGGCCAGCAGTATCTCGAGGTCGAGATCCTGAACGGCCCGTGGAAGGGCGAAACGCTTGAGGCGATCAACTATCTGACCATCTATACCAACGTCGACGCGAAGATCGGCACAAAGATCGTCGTCCGCCTTGATCTGGACGACGAGGGCGCGCCGTATATCATATCCATTCCGAATTATAACCGCGCGCCGGTGCTGATCGGCCTGCTTGCCGTGTTTGCGGCGCTGCTCCTGCTGATCGGCCGGAAAAAGGGCCTCACGGCCCTGCTGGGGCTTGTGTATACGCTTGCGTGCGTCTGGTTCATTCAGGTGCCCATGATTCTGCGCGGCGCGCAGCCGGTCGTGGTCACGGTTGTGCTTGTCGCGCTGACGACGGCGGCCTCGCTCCTGTTCCTGAACGGCTTCAGCCGCAAGACGCTCTGCGCCACGCTCGGCTGCATCGGCGGCGTGGCGGTGGCCGGCATTTTCGCCGCCCTGTGCGGGTCGATCTCGCCGCTCAACGGCTTCAACCTGCCGGAAGCGGAGGAACTGGTTTTGCGCGCGTCCGACCGGGGACTGAAGATCAGCGGTCTGTTCGTCAGCGGCATTCTCATCGCCTCGCTCGGCGCGGTCATGGACGTGGCCATGTCCATTTCCTCCGCCTGCTGGGAGCTGCGCGAGCTGAACCCCGACCTGCCGCGCAAGGCCCTGTTCCGCTCCGGCATGAACATCGGCCAGGACGCCATGGGCACCATGGCGAATACGCTCATCCTTGCCTTCGCCGGTTCGAGCCTCAATACGCTCCTGCTGTTCCAGATCTTTGATTATCCCATGATCCAGATCTTCAACGCTGACTCCATCGCCATCGAGATCATCCGCGGCGTGGCCGGCACCATCGGCATCATCCTGACCGTCCCCCTCGTCGCCCTCCTGAGCGCCGAGATCATGGGGCCGAAAAAAAAAGCGTAAGCTGCAAAACAGAAGCGGCATTCCCGGGCCGGGAATGCCGCTTTCTGCGTCAAAACGTCGGATCGTTATCGGTGTGCGTCCGCCTGCACGCAATATGCCTCCTGCATCTTTTGCAGGACGGCTTCCTTTTTCGGGATGGACGGGATGGCGCCGGAAGCTTCGGTGGAAAGGCTTGCTGCGGCTGCCGCGTAGCGGGCCATATAGGCAAGATCGTCCCGCGTCAGCGCCTCCGGCGCTTTCCCAAGCTCCAAAAAGCGCGATACGGCGCTGCCGCCAAAGATATCGCCTGCTCCGGTCGTGTCAATGGGATGCACCTTCGGGCAGCCGCAGGAGAAGTCTGCCTGCTTATTTTTCAGCAAACACCCCTTCGGCCCCAGCGTGACCATGACGAGCTTCGCGCCCAGCGCCAGCACGCGCTCCGCGCCCTCCTCCGGGCTGCAGTCCCAGAGGAACTGCGTCTCCTCATCGCTGATCTTGACGATATCCGCCTGCGAAAGGCCCCAGAGGATCTGTTCCCTTGCCTCCTGCTCTGTTTTCCACAGCGGGGCGCGGTAATTGGGGTCGTAGGTGACGAGCCTGCCGTGCGCGCGGGCATAGGCCACGGCCTTCTGCGTGGCCGTGCGGGCAGGCTCGTCCGTGCAGCTGAGCGAGCCGAAGTGGAACACGCGGCTTTCTGCCAGCATGGCCGGGTCGATCTCCTCCCAGCGCAGCTGCGTGTCCGCGCCGGGCTTGCGCGCGAAGGCGAACGAGCGGTCGCCGTGCGCGTCAAAGGTCACGAACGCAAGCGTCGTGAATGTATCGGGGCTGATCAGAATGCCGCGCGTGTCGATCCCGGCGCGGCGCATCGTGCCGGTCAGCAGATGGCCAAAGGTGTCGTCGCCGACCTTGGCGAGAAACGCGGTCTTCTTTCCATACGCGCTCAGCGCGGCAAGAAAATTGCCGGGCGCGCCGCCGGGGTTGGCGGCAAGAGTGGGGTAGCCGTTTTCGTCCTTCGCGCGTTCCGCAAGATCGACAAGCAGCTCGCCCAGCGCGATCACATCATACATAGGTCTGTCCTCCTGTGTTTTTTGTTATTTTACCATGAAAGCAGCCTGGACTCAACCGCCGCGGGCGAAAAAATGCGCGGCGCGTTCCGCCTTTACATTTGCGTGCGTATGTGGTAAAATTCTCAAAAGTGTGTGAAGCCGAGCTGAAGGAGGATGCGTCCATGCCGATGACAAACGCCGCTGAATATCTAGAGCGCACCGCCGCCCGCGTCCCGGACAAGGTCGCCTTTTCCGACGCCTCCGGCAGTCTGACCTTCGGGCAGCTGCTGCAGGACGCGCGGGCACTGGGAACCGTTCTGGCCGGGCTTCCGGGCTGCAAAAACGCGCCCGTGGCCGTGCTCACGGGGCGGACAGTGCAGAGCGTCGCGGCGCTGCAGGGCGTTTTGCAGAGTGGGAATTATTACGTTCCCATCGACGAGCAGATGCCCGAAGCGCGCATGCGCCGCATTCTCGCGCAGGTGCACGCCCGCGCGATCATCTTCCCGGAATCGAGCCGCCCGCAGGCGGAGCGGCTTGCGGACTGCGCGCCGCTCGTGTGTCTGGAGGAGGCGGAGAAGACCGCCCCGGACAATGCGCTTCTGCAGGCCCGGCGCGAGCAGATCATTGATCTGGATCCCGTGTACCTGCTCTTCACCTCCGGCTCGACCGGCACGCCGAAGGGCATCGTCATCTCCCACCGCGCCATTCTGGATTTTACCGACTGGCTGACGGACTTCTGCGGCTATACGGAGCATGCGGTCTTCGGCAATCAGTCGCCGTTTTACTTTGACACCTCCTGCAAGGATCTGTACCAGACGCTGAAGCTCGGCGCGGCGTGCGTGATTCTGGAGAAAAAATTCTTCGCGCTGCCGCTGTTTTTGCTGCAGGCACTCGACCGGAACGGCGTGACCGCCGTGAACTGGGCGACGTCCGCGTTCCATCTGGCGGCAAGCTCCGGCGCGCTTGAAAAGTGCGTCCCGCACGCGCTGCGGAAGATCGTCGTCGGCGGCGAGGCGCTGCAGACGCGGTACGTGAATATGTGGAAGCGCGCGATCCCGGAGGCGGAGCTTTATAATATGTACGGCCCGACGGAGACGACCGTCGACTGCGCCGCGCTGCACCTGACGCGCACGTACCGCGACGACGAGCCGATCCCCATCGGAAGAGCCTGCCGCAATATGCAGCTGCTGCTGTTAAAGGACGATCTGACCGAGGCGGCCCCCGGCGAGACGGGCGAGCTGTGCGTGCGCGGCTCCGGACTTGCGGCGGGATATTTCGCCGACGCAGAAAAGACCAATTCCGCCTTTATCCAGAACCCGCTCTGCCCCGATTACCGCGACATTCTCTACCGCACGGGCGATATGGCTGTGCAGCGCGAGGACGGGAATTTCTATTTTCTTGCCCGCCGCGACGGGCAGATCAAGCACATGGGCTACCGCATTGAGCTGGGCGAAATTGAAACGGCGCTCTACAGCGTCAAGGGCCTGCGGGAGGCCGTCTGCTTCTACGACGCGATGCGCGACAAGATCGTCTGCGTCTATGCGGGCGATCTGGACACCAATACACTTGCAAAGGCGCTGCGGACGGCGCTGCCGAAATATATGCTGCCGAACGTCTATGAAAAGCTGGACGCACTGCCGCACAACGCGAACGGCAAGCTTGACCGCGCGGCGCTGAAGGAACGGTTTTTGCATGCGCAGAGTTGAAAGCTATGCAGCGCTTACGCTGCTTCTGTCCGCGCAGCTGCGGCGCGGCGTGGTGACCAACTGCTTTTTATCCCCGGCAGACTACCAGCGTGAGATCGATGCCGGGCTTTTTTACGAGGAAGGAGACGGCTTTTTGCTGCTGCTTCGGCAGCGGGCCGGATACCGGCTCCTGAACTTCTATCTGCACCCCGGTGCGAAGCTTTGCCTGCCTGGAAAGACGCTCCCGCTCGTCACGGAGCTGGCCTGCCGGGAAAAAGACCGGGACGCCATGCGCCGGGCGCAGGATGCGCTGTGTGCGCTCGGTTTTGCGGAGTGCTTTCGCCGTCTGCGGCGCACACGGGCGGCAATTCCTGCGCCAGATAGCGCGGAAACTGCGTCAGAGGCTTCCTTTGAGGCCGTGCGGGCGTTTCTGCTTGCGCAGTTCGACCCGCTGACGGGCTGCATCCCGCCGGAGGAAGAACTCCGGCAGGCGGTCAGCGCCGGGCAGGTGCTGTGTTTGACAGACGCGAACGGAATTTCCGGACTTCTGCACTATACACCCGGGCGGGCGCAGTGCGAGATCCGCCATCTGGCCGTCCGTGCGGACTGCCGGGGGCATGGATACGCCGGGCGGCTGCTGGCCATGCTGGAAGCGAAGACCGGCGGGCAGAAATGCGCCGTCTGGGCAAGGGTGGGGAACGCCCCTGCCGAGCATTTCTATGAAAAAAATCAGTTTCAGCCGGACGGATGGCAGTCCGTTGTGCTGAGGCTGGGATAAAGGAGTTTTGACACTATGAGAAAGCAGATCATGGAGATCCTGACGGAGATTTGTCCGGGCATCGACTTTGAGAACGAAAAAGCCCTCATCGACGACGGCCTGATCGACTCGCTGGATATCGTCGCGGTCGTGACGGAGCTGATGGAGGCGTTCGACGTGGAGCTTGGCGTGGACGATCTGACGCCGGAGAACTTCAACAGCGTCGAAGCCATCGAAGAGCTCATCGAGAGCCGTCAGAGCTGAGATGTCCTTTGCCTCCCTGCCCTTTGTGGGGCTCGTCACGGCAGGCGTCGTGCTGTATTATCTGGTTCCGAAGCGGGCGCAGTGGGTCGTGCTGCTGCTGGCAAGCATGGTCTTTTACCTGGTTGGCGGCGTCAAAAGCGCCGTCTGGCTCGTGCTGGTCGCGGGACTCACGTGGCTGGCGGGACTGCTGCTTGAAAAGCAGAACGCACGCCCCACGCCCGATAAGGCTGCGAAGACTGCCGTGCGCCGCGCGAAGAAGCGCATCTGCGCAGCGTGTCTGGTTCTCTGCTTCGGGCTGTTATATCTCATGAAATACTGGAACTTCACGGCCTCCGCGCTGCCGTCCGCCCTCGGGGACAAGCTTCCCCGGTGGGATTTCGTCGTGCCGCTGGGCCTGTCGTATTTCATCTTCCAGAGCGTGGGCTATGTCATCGACGTTTACCGCGGAAAGCTCCCCGCGCAGAAAAATCCCTTAAAATACGGCCTGTTCGTCTCGTTCTTCCCGCAGATGGTGCAGGGGCCGATCAGCCGGTACGACCAGCTTGCCCCGCAGCTTTTAGCAGAGCGCAGTCTGGACTGGCGCGATCTCAAATTCGGCATCCAGCTGTGCCTCTGGGGCTATTTCAAAAAGCTCGTGATCGCCGACCGGGCCGCCGTGCTTGTAAACGCTGTCATCACGGAAAACTGCCCCTACGGCGGCGCGGTCATTGCCAGTGGCATTCTGTTCTACTGTATCCAGCTCTACTGCGATTTTTCCGGCGGCATCGATATTACGCGCGGTGTCGCGCGGATGTTCGGCATCGACATGGCCGAGAATTTCCGCCGCCCGATCTTCGCAATGTCCTTGACGGAATACTGGCGGCGCTGGCACATCACGCTCGGTGCGTGGATGCGCGACTATGTGTTTTATCCGCTGTCGCTGTCGAAAGCCTTCGGCAGACTCTCCCGCTGGGCCCGCACGCACATCAGAGGCACGGGCGGCAAGATCTTTGCCACGTCGCTCGCGACGTTCATCGTCTATCTGATCATCGGCATCTGGCACGGAGCGAACTTCCGCTATATTGCCTTCGGCCTGTGGAACGGCGTGCTCATTACGGCCTCCCTTCTGCTGGAACGGACGTTTTTGCGCTGGAAAGCGGCGCTGCACATCAACGACAAGTCCGCCGCATGGCGCGTGTTCATGACGCTGCGCACGATGCTGCTGGTGTTCATCGGGCGGTATTTCACGCGTTCGCCGCGTCTGAGCTGTGTGTTCCGATTCTTGAAGACGACCGTGCTGCATCCGCAGCCGTCGCAGCTGCTCGACGGGACGCTTTTGTCGTTCGGCCTCGCGAAGACGGATTTTCTTGTGATCGCGCTGGGTCTGGCCGTTTTGCTGACGCTTGAGTGCTTTCAGGAGCGCGGCGTGCAGATCCGGGCGGCGCTGGAAAAGAGACCTGGCTTTGTGCAGTGGCTTGCCGTGACGGCGCTGCTGCTGGCCGTGCTGCTGCTCGGCGTGTTCCGGGCCGGGTATATCCCGTCGGGCTTTATCTATACGCAGTTCTGAGGCGGTGATCGAATGAGTTCAAAAAAATGGGTGCTGGTCTTTCTCGTGACCGTCCTTGTGCTGGCCGCGCTGCTGGCGGGGCTGAATCTTGCCGTCGACCCCTTCGGCGCGTTCGGGGACAGGCTGCTGTCCTGGTTCTCCTACGACGAGACGAATAACCCGCGCGTGGCAAAGTTCAGCTATCTCGAACAGCACCACGACGAATACGATTCCTATATCCTCGGCTGCTCGTCCACCAGCTCGTTCCCGGTGGACGCCTTCAACGAGGCGTATGGCGCCAGCTTTTACAATCTCATCATGTACGGTGCGGATATGCGCGACTGCGAAAAGATCGCGCAATATCTGGTGGAGCATTACGAGGTCAAGAATCTCATTCTGAATGTCTATCTCGACAACGGTCTGACCTACGACGAGGAATCCGACCGGCTGACGAAGAACCTCCACTATAAGGAGGACCCGGACACGTCCGTGCTGTCCTATTACACGCGCTATCTCTTCGCCGACCCGCGCTATGCGCTGGCCAAGCTGAACGCGCTGCGCACGGACACCATTCTGCCGCAGACGTTCGACGTGTTTGACGAGCGGACAGGCTGCTATGACAAGCGTGTGCGCGACGCAGAGCCGATCGGCAGCGAGGAGCGTTATCTCGAAAGCTACCCCGTCTTCGCCGACTATCCGCACCAGACGCTCTCGCTTCCGTACACGGAGCAGTGTATGCAGAGCGTCGCGGCGATCAAGACCCTGTGCGAGAAAGCGGGTGTGAACCTCACCGTCGCGGCCGGGCCGGTATATGCTGAGTATCTGAAAAATTATGAACCGGAAACCGTCGCGCAGTTTTACCGCTCACTGGCACAGGTCACGCCGTTCTGGGATTTTTCGTCCAGCAGCGTCAGCTGCGAGATGCGCTATTTCTACGACGGCACGCACTTCCGCAACAACGTCGGCGAGATGATCTGCGCCCGCATGACAGGCCGCACAGATCTCTGGATCCCGGACGATTTCGGAACCTATGTGACCGCCGACACCCCGGAGGATTATTTCCTGAACGTCCTGTCCCCGGCGGCGCTTTCGGCCGATGAGATCAGCACGCAGGTGCCCATACTCATGTACCACCATCTGTCCGAGGACGTGACGAACAGCGAAATGGTGTCCCCGGAGCAGTTTGAGGCGCAGATCCGGGCGCTTTCCGAGGCCGGGTATACCGGCGTCTCGTTCGACGAGCTGCAGGCATATGTCCTGCGGGGCGAGCCGCTTCCCGAGAATCCGGTCGTCATTACCTTTGACGACGGATACAGGAGCAATTACACGCTGGCCTATCCGATTTTGCAGAAATACGGCATGAAGGCGACGATCTTCGCCGTCGGCGTTTCGTTCGGAACGGATCATTACAAGGATACGGACTATGCCATCACGCCGCACTTCGGCGCGGCTGAAGCGGCGGAAATGACCGCGTCCGGCCTCATTTCCATCCAGAGCCATACCTACGACATGCACCAGTGGCCGCCGTATGAGACAGGCTCCGCCGTGCGGGAGAACATTCTCCAGCTTTCCAGCGAAAGCGAAGAGGCCTACGTGCAGGCGCTGACGGAGGACTTTACGCGCAGCCGTGCACTGTTGGAGGACGCAACGGGCCGGCCGGTCGACGTGCTGGCGTATCCGGCGGGGCAGTACTCGACGCTGGCGCAGGTCACGCTCCAGTCTCTCGGCGTACACGTGACGCTCTCGACCAATCCTGGCGTCAACACCGTCGTCAAGGGCCTGCCGCAGACGCTTTACGCCATGCTCCGCTTCGGCATTACGGAGGATGTCTCGCCGGAGGCGCTGCTGGATATGATCCGGTAAAACAGGAGAAGCAGGCTGTGTTTTATGATACAGCGCTTCCAGCTTGCCTGTAGGGGCGGACGACTCTGTCCG
>ERZ773168.1638-NODE-1638-length-18541-cov-33.564589_pt1 | contig 18541 bp, 18 predicted proteins | sample MGYA00511261_ERZ773168 | MGnify/ENA primary metagenome ERZ773168 (study PRJEB29015, sample SAMEA2737855) | human gut metagenome | biome: human gut; feature: human-associated habitat; material: faeces | place: China | collected 2012 ... | reverse complement strand
ATTTGTCATTGTCCGTTTCAGTCGGCTTTGATGATACCCTTTTTGCATCTCTTGCCATGTCACACAGCCTTGAGATAAATTGTGTGTAGTCTGCAATCTCATCTCCATCCACTGTGTATGGAAACCATGTGAAATTTATTTTTCATCTGTAATTTCAATCTCTGTGCTGTCCATCCGAAATGCACGTTGAAAAAGTGTCTGCTTATTTGGTATAATCTTCTGTAAATTTTCCAATGCCGTATCCGTAAGGCTCTCTTTCGGAATCGCTATTGTCTGCTTATCCTGTTGCACTGGCACTCCTTCCGTTATTTCCATATCGCCTTGAACCCCATGTTCCCGTAACTGCCGAATCAGGTCTTCCACTATTTCTTTTTCAGTTCCATCCGGGATATGCAATACCCCCTCCTTAATTTTATTCCTTCATAATATTCGAAAACGTTCCCGACAATTCACATATTTTCTTTGCAATACTATTTTCACCATCTTCTATTTTTTTAGATGGTGCCGTTAGTTTTAATTGTTTTAATCTTTTTTGTATTGCCATTCTTCCGTAGAAAAATCTCCAACGTTGCATATTAATTTGAGCTGCAAACCAAGCCATCTCAGAATATGACATTTTATATTTCGGTATCAAAACCCTTACTGCACTACCACCATTTCCTCTAGCCATAAATCGCCAAGGTTGCACACAAGCTTGTCCAAAACAAGTTACTGTAATAGCCCCGTTTTCAAACACTTCACCATTAACATCATTGACTAGTCTAACAATACTATTTTGTGGGTCTCCTGATGATACATACGGACATGTGCCCGCCAAGTAATTACTTTCACCACTTGATTTTCCACCTGAAACAGCAAAAAACTTCTCTATATTATCAGATTTTCCGTATGGAAGTTCCGGCAGCTTATCATCACTCAGCGGGAAATTCGTGAGAACCTCATCCGCAATATCCTCAATACATACTGACGCTGTCAAAATGGATTTTGTAATATTCTCTACAAATATATTCTGCTCTTCTTCAGACAACTCTGGTTGTGGCAAATACTGTTCTGGTGAAAATTCAGCTCCAACTTCCATTATCTGTGATGCTGATACTATTGTAACAAGTTCTGATTTTACCTTTTTATTTTTCATAAACTTCTTAAACAAATCTAATACTTCCGGTAATTGTGAACCTTCTACTTCAACTCTTTTGCCTTTTAACTTTTTATATCCATCATTCCAAATTTTAGCCATAAATATCTTATCGCTTTTCATTTGTGGTCTATGTGCCTGTGCAATCATTATTGTTGTATCAACAGCTGTTGGGTAAAATAAATCACCCGGCAAACTAATCATCCCCAAAACAGAATGTTTTTTCAAAAATTCACTACGCCATAAAGCATTGTCATCATCAGCAAAAATACCTGATTTAACAACAACCGCCATCAATCCCATTGTTTGCAAAGATTCCATTGCTAATGAAATAAAATCTCGTTCTGGCTCTTCATCCTGAGAAAAAGGTGGATTTAGCAAAGCCTTCGTAAATTTATTCTTTACATTTTCTTTGCTACTCTCTTCAAAACAACTCACATTCTCAATGTGACTCTTTCCATCACCTCTAAAAAACATATTAAGTGCTGCTAGAGACCAAACCGTAGGATTTGTATCAAACCCATACAAAGACTCCCTCACTATTTCTGATGGTATTCCAAATTTTTTTGAGGTTTTCATCATGCGATCAAATGATGCAACCAAAAATCCACCAGAACCACAAGCTATATCAATAACTTTATCCTTCGCTGTAACATCAATTAACTCTGCACAATATTTCGTGATATGACGTGGCGTAAAAACAATTCCTAACGAATTATTATCATATCCATATCTAATAAACGCTTCATATAATAATCCCAGAAAATCAGTGTCTGTTTGTAAAATTGATTTAATATTAAGTTTTTTAAGCAAAAATACTATTTTACTTATCTTATTAGATAATCTATTATAATCTCCAACTGTCAATTTAAGTGTTTCTATTAATTGTTCTTTTTTGTTTTCCTCAAAATGATCTGTTGATTTAATTGCTGCTGATACCAAATCATTAATGGACTCTAATTCCTTTCCGTCCTCTAAGTCAATCTCGCCCCAATACAACGCCGTAATTACAGCTCCCAATACTTTTGGACGCAATGACGGCTCTATTTTTGCAGATCTTAATATTGATGACAACTCTATCGCAGTATTAATATAATCAGATGTTTGCGGAATAGAAACCTCAGTAGTACCATTATTAGTAACTAAAGCACCATCCACCTCATAAACACTTGGAAAACTAGTCAATTCATACCCTTTAGCTGTTAATGGTGTCCATTTTTTATCATTCCAAAAAAACGATTTAAAAAGATATCCGTGGTCCTCTTCTCCTGCAACACCTACTACAATTCTAATTTTATACTTTCCCTTTTTATTAATTGAATCAGCATATTCCATTGCTTCTGATATTGCAATATCAATTTTCTTTATATCATTTTTGGCTTCGACCACAACTAACGGAAGTGATTTCTTGCACACAATAAAATCCGGTTTTGTTCCATCAAGTCCACAGTCTGGAAAGAAATCTTCAATCTCTTGCTCCTCCAAAAAATCTCCGCCTTTTTGAGGATGTCTAACATCCCAACCTTTCTGTCCAGCAATATCTCTCACTAAATATCTACATCGCGACTCTGCTCTTTTGCTTTTAGCCATACCAGCACCTCCAAATATTATCTTGCTCACATGTAATTATAACTCATTTCACATAATCGAACAAGTGTTTGTTTTATCTTTTCTGTCTTTTTTTATTACCTTATCAGCCTCTTTTAGCGCAATTCTTCTCACAAACTCACTATAAGAAGAATATGATTCCAATTTTGCTGCCTGTTTTAATCTATTTAATTCTTCTTCACTTACTCTAATACTCATTGAATATGTTTTATTCATACCTATTTTCTCCCATAATATTGGAAATTATATCATTCGTGTGGAACATTTGCAATACAAAGTTCCACTTATTCAACTGTATTTTTACCAGCCATATCATCCATATATTCCTCAAATTTTCCCCTAATAATCATATATTTATTACTTACCAACAATTGTGGCTTTTACCATCTCTATTTCTTAAGCATCCAACCTTGCTCCCTTAGTAGTAAAATTGGTATTAAAATTAAAGAACTTACTACTGAGTATTTGTTGTGTCTGCTCTCACAGTTTTTACTAGTGACGCTAATTATGAAAATGGAAGCACTTTTCCTGTGTTACCTATTTCTATTTTTTTATGGATGTCCCCCCCAATATTTAAAAATATTTCCAACATACAACCATCTATAATGTTATAATTATCATCCATGACCAATTCCGGAATTTCAGATTCTGCGCACAAATGGCCATCACAAGCTCCATCTAACCAATGCTTACACGAATGTATACCATAATAACTATCTGCACACTGTATCGAATGAGGATATAAGTTATATTTCGATTTGTACCCTATAAGCTGACTTACAAACAATTGTATTTCATTTTCAAGAAAAATCTCGTTCTGATTTAACATTTTCTGTGACATCGGTTTCTCCTTCTTCTGCTCAACCTCTGCCTGTGCCCTTCTGAACTCTTCCATTCGTTTCAATTCTTCCTCCGCATCATCGAATCCGATATGCGTGTACACATTCATTGTGACCGCTATGTCCATCTATGGACTTCTCCACTTGTTTTTTGAGGGATATATTGTCAGCTAGCACTATAAGATAATAAATAAAAATGAAATTAAATATTTAGTGCCTTCTTAGCTATATTATCATATTCTTTATTGACAACTGACTTATAATATTTTGATTCTGGACAAATGATTTCTATCTTGCACATCTTATCCACTTCTTCATGATCAATCATCCTCTCACACATATAGCAAGGTGGATATTTCACATAAAGTTCATGTAACCGTCCCTGCTCCAAATAATTAACAAATTTTCTCTCACAGCATGAAAACATTCTTTTATAGGCCTTGGTTTTTGCTTTTTTACTCTCACTGGCGGTCAAATAAACGCTGTCTCGTAGTCCCTTCAAACTTATTTTATAACCACCAGGAAGATAATAATCTTCCTTATCGTCGACGTAAACATATGAAGTACCAATAAGTTTTGACATCAAATAGCTTGTCGATGATGGATCAATATCAACTCCTGAAATGGATACATATTTTTTTCCGGAATCGTCAATTGCCATAATTGCAAAACAACTGGTTCCGCTGCGTTTTGATTTACTACAGAATATTGACATGTCTGTATATTTATCTCTTAGAAATGTACTCCCTCTTAGAACCTTTACAATTTTTCTAACATAGTTTATATTATAAAATCTCTTAGAAGGAATCTGATTAATGCTATAAAGACACACGGAAACAATATTGTTTCGCTTCTGCTGTGCTAGTAAATAGCTTCCCTGATAATTATAAAGATCAAATACCTGATAATCATATTTCTGATTGTCCACAAGAATTTCTTCCATATGCTCAATCATTTCTTTAAATGTATTTTTTACATAGTTCGCGTCTGTTGAGCCTCCAAAAGCTCCTACTACATCATCACATGCCATAACTGATAACAAATACAATCCCCAAAGCTTGTCGCCATAAGGAATGCCACGATAATTCTTAACTGTTTCAAAAAACTCCGTTTTCATATTAGTAAATTTCTCATCATCTATCATGTTCATATTAAGATCAACAATTATATGCATGAGTTTTGTCACAAAATCTTTAAGTGGTGTAAAAATGAAATATGAATCCATCATTTTACATAGTAAATCCAACTCAACCTGTCTAGCATATCCCATAGATTCTTCTAAATCCCTAAGCGCATTCATCAGATAATTATTATCTCTGAACTCTTCACTAGTTTTTTTTTCATCAAGAAGCAGTTTCCTAGACAACTCAATAATTATGCTCTCGATCTTGCTATTCATATACTCTAAACTATTTGGCCATAATTCATTACATGTAATATTTGGATTCCTATCTTCAATTGTCTCTCTTGATGAAGCGGTCTTAAGTTCATTATAGATAATCCTTCTGATATCCATAATCTTATCCGTTTCCTCACCTAGAGCTTTTAATTTGCTAACCTTCTTATCAAATGATAAAGATTCATCCTCGAAATAATCATAATGATATTTTTTCTGAGAATAGCCATAATCATTATTGTGATGATGTAAATTATGAAGTCCTATCACTAAATACATTTCTCTCGATAAATCCTCAAGAAATGTATTTTCATCTTCTCGAAAATTAATTCCATCAAGAAATGAAACCTGTTGCATAGCATCAATTTCGAATTTCCTAATTCTCTCTTCCAGATACTGTTGCTTTCCCTCTTCAGACAATTCCCTTATCTTATTTTTTTCACTATCTGGCATTAAGTCATCAATGTCTATAAAACCATAATCAAATGAATTTCTCATAACTAATATCCTCCTATTAATATTTGCATCTGCTTAAATACCCAGAACTTATTGATAATGAAGTTTATAGAAACTCTTACAAGCAGATTAATAATTTGTGTAATAAACTCTGAAATTTCAAGTACTCTTACCCAGAGAATCAATAAAAATTGTATTAAGAAATAATCCTGTAAATGAATACGAAATTATAATTTAGTATGCAAGGTACTTTTGTACCTCACACACTAAGTTATACCACAGAAACACATTTACTCCTACCAGAATGTTACTCTGTGACAGTATTTCAAATTATCTTATAAGGTTTCTTCTTTTCCCTTTGCCTTTAGTGGCATAGGCTTTTCTGTAGCTCCTCACTGTGGCTCAATTGAAATAAATATCCACTTGCTGAGTACGGTCTTTTGTTCTGCCACCCTCAGCTTCATGAATTACAACCTTTTCAATGAAATCATTAAGCATAGGTGTTGTCAGTTCCTCAAAATCCCGGTATTTCTTAACCAGTCGCACAAATTTATCAATCTGCACTGCCTTAGTTGATATACGTTTTGTAGCAGTTTCAAGTTCTGACATTCTCTGCTCTAGGTTGCTTTGGAAAGAGAATATTTTCCAAGGCGTCATCGTTTCATCAAGAGGCCATGAGATGTTCATCTCATCCGCTTTCTTAAGAACCTTTGACACAGTGTTACGGGATACACTGCAGCTTAGTACAATGTTCCGCTCGCTGAAGTCCAGGCTATGCAGCCTGATAATTTCGCGATATTTGGTCATGGTTTTGACCCTCCTTACAATGTATTTACAACAATCGGTGCATAGCTACAGTATAAGGAATCTATGTAACGGTTTCCACAAGACCGGAATGTTGATTTCCTTACGCCGGAATCGTGGTTCCCTAATTACCGAAATGATGGTTTCCACCGCTGGAACAGTGGCTCTGCTATACCGGAAGGGTGGCTCTCAAAGTCCGGACAGGTGGCTCAAAAAGAGCCGGAATACTCAAAATCTATATATTCTGCACTTACAATTTCTCCATGCCACCCGATTAGCAATCTTGTTCACTTGATTAATTAAGTCGCAAGTCATTCCATTAATTACTTGTGCATGGTTTAATAACTGTACCATTTTTACAATTGTCATTCTTTCCGTATGACCAATTTTTTCACACATTTCACGCAAAGAAGTTTCTATATCTAAGCGAACTTTAAATAGATAAACATTTTTATCCTCTCCCTTAGGCACTGAATCCTTCACCTCTGTACCCGAATTTGGATATGAAGCTTGTAATTCTGTTACTCTTTGAAGAAGTTCTTCTATTTTTTGTTCAGATGGTAATGTAGCATTACTCAAATTAATATTATTAGCAACAGAATTCGTTAACTGTAATTGATTCACCTGTGTTTGGAGATTTTGCAACAAGCCTTTTACCTCTTCTGTCTCCTTTTGAACTTCTTTTTTGATTTTAACACCTAGAAATTTCATTTCCGAAAACAGAGGTAATAAAAGTAATATAAGCCATAATATAAAAATAAGATTTCTAGCATTAAGTTCCTTCAATTCATATATATCAAAACGATAACACCATACATATGTAGAACTAAGCACTAATAAGATAATGTACCAACATTTCGTTTTTATGAGTTTCCACAACTTTTTCATAAATAGCTTCATACTTGCAAACACCTCTTAATTCGATATTCTTTTAATTATAACACTTTTTATATATAACGATAGCATTTATCTTTTAAGTCATTAATTATTAATAGTATCCTTTTATATCCTACCCTACTATATATCTTGTCTCTGAAAGAGCATGACATCTGTTTCACTTGGAATTCCCACATACAAACTTGGTTGGCAAAGAAATACTTTTAATTTATTAAGTGTTACCTTTATAACATCGCTTCTCTTATTATATGTATCTGTAAAAATCACCAAGATTTCACCCCTTGAAGTCGCTTCTATATTAAAATTTCCATGCATTAATGAATTTCTTATTCTTTCAACAACATATTTTTGTGTCCCATCTTTCTTTATACTATTGTCAATTACATATTTTCTTAACGCTTCTTCATCATAAAAAAACATTGAAACATCAACCTTTGCGTAATCTAATTTCTCATAATCATCATCCTCCGTTCTTAATGCAAAATTCATTATTTTCATAAAGGTAAATCCAATATCAAAAGCAATTACATCAGATTCATCCTCTTTCAATTCTCCCAATTTTTGTTCAAAAAGAGGTTCAGCTTCCTTAATTTGAGTTTTTGAATACTTACCACAATTCAAAAAAACATAATATTCATATAACACTTCGTTTAACTGTCCAATATGAACTAAAAAATTCGATATTTCCGTTTCGAAGTCAAGAAATGTTTTTAATCCATAAAAGTATTTATTCTTATCATTAAGCTCATAATTCTTTGCAATTCTTCTAAAATGGTTTTCATTAATTTTTTCACTTATCTTATATTCTTTTATATCAAATTTATTTTTATTATCAGATAGGTAAGCTGGCAAATCCACCATATCATTCATTCTTTTTATCAAATTGGCTATAGAATTTTCAGAATATCCATCATAAACTTCATCTACACCCTTAAGAGATGTAATTTCATAGTATCTCATTCTTAATGTTTTTCGCATATTCTTCATTGAATATTTCATAAAAAAAGTATTTCTAAATGGTATTCCAAAACTGTAATTACTAAAGAAACTTTTTACAAATTCGTGCAATATTGGTTCGAAAACAATTCCCACATCTTTACGAACACCTTTATCTTTATTATAAAGATAATAACAGATAAGCTGTCCACTCTCTTGAAATTGAAAATTACCATATTGCATATGAGCAAGTGCATTACGAATTGTCCACACCTGATCCCATGTTCTTTTGAGTTTCCCTTCCATTGAATGATATAACCCTACATCCTCTATTTCTGAAAACAAATCCTCATTTTGTATATAATTAATATAAGGAATTAGCTGTGGGTCATCCGAAACTTTATCTATAAATTTTGCAAAACAATATTCATCTTTGTAATATCTATTAAGTTTTTCTTTATTCAGCAATAACAAACATCCATCAACAAATACTCTAAATCTCCCAAAATCAAACCCGCTATATTGAGCAAATTCTCCCTTTTTAAACATTTGAATTATCTCATCAATTCTAATTCCATTTGCATAAAGATTTTCGTACATATTAATTAGTACAATATTATTGTTCAAATAATTGTTCATTTGTGCCACTTCTCCCTCTATTTCATTGCTATTGTTTTGGATTGGGACTTATCTACCGTTGTTATTTTGCCTTTTTCTCTAAAAATATCCTACTTACTCACAAAACCGAAATAAGTAAATCACAGGTAAATACTTAATTACAAAATGTTCAAAAGCCCTATTTTACTACGTTTCAGCCATTTTATTATAGACTGCCGTGGCAAACAAAGAGTACGCGTATACCCATAAAAACTCCTTTCAAAATGCGCTATCCTGCTGCCATTTGCAGCGATTTGCGCGGTGTTAATTCTTCTTTATGTATCGGTCATTTCTGTACATAAAATGCAAAACTTAGCAAAATATTGCAAGATGTGTACAGCAAAAGTAGTAAAAACGGAGTAAAAAGTGGGTGGGGTTACTACTCAAGAATATCTGGTAATTCAGGAATGCATCGTTTTGCATTAATATATGCAATTATTTTTCCTACTCCTGTAATAGAGAACGCACCACTAATAGAATTCCACCATTCCTGCAATGTTTTTAGTGGTTCATGTTCATCAATCAAATTCATAAATCTTTCTTTCACTTTATTCTGTAAATCGACGTTCTTCTCATATAAATTTATTACATCCCTTAATGCTTCTATCTCTCTTTGATTTATTGATCGTGTACCTAGATTATTAAATATAGATAAACTATTAATATCATCAAGATTTCCAATCTCTAAACGCACATAATCATCCAAAAAAATATTGTCAACTAAAATATTTTTATTTAATCCAATACTTTGTATTATCTGTAATGCACTTTCATATTCTTCTGTTCCTTTCTTTATTCCAACAGACACATATCCATCAAATCTTCCTGTAAAAATATCTTCTATCTTATTCATTTGAGAAAATGGTGTAATTCTGATAACGCCCAATATATCAAGATGATCCAACCAGTTCAAATTACTTGGTAATGATTCATAAATAAGAGCATTATACATTTGACTTAAAACCTCTATACCTTCTTTTGCATTACCTGTGGCTGGCCAAAAATTGTCAAGAACAAAAGCTATTGTCAGTGCGCACAACGCATCATTATCTATTGTGTCAATAATATCTACAGCCTTTACTATTCCAGCACGATTTTTTCTATCATTACCTTTTTGAACATGACATACTAACAACTCTGTCAACAAATCATAATCATTTTCTCGTTCTGTAATTGCAGCCTTCTGCTGTGCTTTTCTGAGTAAAACCTGAAATGCCGGATCTGCAAACGCCGGCAACAATCCCTCGACTTGATTGATTTGAGGCATAATTCTTTCTTCAAGTTTATTAACTCTCTCTGTTGCTATCTTTTGTGCTTCCTCCGTATAATTTGCTAGTGCCTGGGGTATCATTTCATTAAATACAGCTCTTGCTCTTTCTTCAGTTATTCCTGCACTATTAATAATAACATTGCCAATTTGTATCTGTTGTGAATCTTTACCCGCCTTTTGTAACTGATTAACTTCTTCCATTTCTAACACCACCAATCTGCGTTTGCTTTGCATTGTTTTTTGCTTTCTGTTCCATATTTACATTTACGTTATAAGATGTATTTGTATCATCTGACTCACCATTTAGTTCAATTGTTTGATTTTGTTCTGATGAATTTCCAGCCTTCTGAATTAATTTTATTTTTTTATGAATTCCTATTTTATACCCCGTAAAACCACCTATTATTGCACCTGCAATAAGTGACACAATAGTTGAACCTATTCCATCAAAAAACCACACATACCACATATAAATACCTTCTTTCTATCCACATAAAATAAGCCAAGCACAATCGCCTGGCTTGGTTCCAAATATAATATTGTTTCTGGCAACTCTGCTATTTTTTATTTTACTACAAAATCACAGATATAGCAACTTGATTTCTCATCAAATTGCTTTAAACATCCTCTGCGATACCGGCTTCTCCCCTTGCGTCCGTTCCAATTCCTTTCTGGCATTCTGCAGGTCTTCCAGCCGCTTCAATTCATCCTCTGCATCCTCAAGGCCCAAATGCGTATAAGTGTTAAGCGTAACCCCTATATCACTATGCCCCATAAGGTACTGCAGCGTCTTCGGGTTCATTCCAGATTTCGCCATATTACTGCAATACGTGTGGCGGCAAATATGCGGCGTAATATTCGGCATCTGAACTCGAGAGATATCATTATATCGCTTCACCATATGATTAAACCGATGTTCCCAGTGCATTGCCACCAGTGGCAGGCCTTTGTCATCCACAAACAGGAAACCGGTATATCCATCCACCACCTTTTCTACCTTTGGTTTCTCCCTATCCTCAATGATTGCCTGGAAACATTTCGCAACATCCTCTGTTATCGGCAGTTTCCTTGTGCCGGCAGATGTCTTTGTCGGCTCAATCACTAAGGTCATATCGGATAAGCGTTGAAGCTGATGGTCTATATTCACAATCCTGTTTTCCAAATCGATATCTTTAATCGTAAGGCCGCAAAATTCTGAAATTCGCATACCGGTATGGAAAAGTATATATACCACTTCATAGTATTTGCAGTATACATTATCGTCATGGACAAACTTTAAAAACTTACGCATTTGTTCTCGCGTTAGCGCTTCTCTGGTAACACTGTCATTTACCACCACCCCGGCAAGTTCAAAGCCAAATGGATTTTTATGAAGCACATCATCGTCCACAGCCATTTGAAAGGCTGGTCTCAATACGCCACGCACTGTTTTTACTGTACTATACCTTTTTCCATCCTGCTGCAGCTTTATCAAAAACAGCTTTGCGTCCGAAGTTTTTGCATCTCCTACTTTTCCTGATTTCTCCTGTTCTGATATCAGCATAAAGCCTTCCGCTAAGTTTGTCATTGTACTAACAGTTTAAAGGAAAATCCCCATAAACGAACAATATCCCCGTCAATGACGAGGATATCTTCTATGCTGGTGTGCAGTAATCTGCTTAAGATTACAAAATTGTCTAAGCTCGGTAATGATCTACCTGAAATCCATTTGTAGACTGCTTGTGGATTTTCAAATCCCATAGCATTCTGCACGTCTTTCACGGTATAACCATTTTCCACGAGCAGTTTCTTAATCTGTCTTCCTGTTTCTTTTTGCAGGACCTGCAAATACATTGGTTCCATCTCTTTGTACCTCCGTAATTTTCTTCCATCCCGAATCACAAGTTTACCTGTAGATGATTAGTATAACGGATTCTATTACTAATTGCATTAAACTTTTGGTTTAAGATTTACTAATAACTCAATCCCACAGGTCATAGAAATATTGTTTAAGCATATCTATAGCTTCATCCTTACACTTTCTTCTATATTCTTCCAAACGCTTTTCTTCTTCGCGATATTTATCGGAAATCTCTTTATACTTAGGCAACTCATCCATAAAATGAATTGTTCCTCCGCCACCGCGCTTTCTATTTTCTTCTAATTCTTTCTCAGTTTGAAGTTTATTTCCAAATAATCCAAATCGTTCCGTAAATTCATCCATTGCTTTGGAATGCGCTTCATCAAATGGATTCTTTTGTGAGCATGTATCTTTCTCCGCTTCTCGCCATAAAAATATCATTTTGTCTAGAATGCAATTCCACTCCTCATGGCAGGTATCATTTACAAGAATTCCATTTTCATTGGTATAGTTTTCTCCCAAATATCCTGGTGAACCCGTTCTTGTATCTCTCAGTGTTTGCAGCATATCCGGAATAAGCGTCTGAAGAAAAGAAAACATCCCCCAAACATCACAATCACAATAGCCCCTTGTAATACGCTGTTTACTCCACTTTACGCATTTAAAAAAATGTTTTATTTTTGCCAAGATTTTGCTTTTCTTTCCGAGACCTGACATAGCAAAATCATATTTATTCCATATATTCATTGGGTCTCTTACTTCATAGCTTTTGCTTCTTCTCATTCCAATCCATCCCTAACTTAAAATGGAGCCATAGCTTACGCCATGACTCCACCATTAAATATTTGCCCACATTGCAGCCATGTGGATATTCCTCAGTCAACTGGCTTAACACTTTAACCATCTTCATGGATTTCAGCATATCTCTATGCCTAAATCAATGTTTTTATTTTACCTAAAACAATTCAATCATTTAAAAGTTTACAATTCACAATTAAATGTTCAAATAAGACACAAAACCGTTAAAATTGGAGATGATTATCAGTCATCGCTGTTAAACCAATGTTTTCAAAGATAGGATTCGAACCTACAACTTCACGATTACAAATCATGTGCACTACCCATTGCGCTACTTTGTATATTGGTAACCCAATTTTCGCTGAATTGGTATACTTATCTTGTAACGTAACCCTGTTACGGGAAGCCAGATTTAGGATTTTCGCAATGCAGGCAAATACTTTATGCTATTTCAATCAAAGTAGTCGCATTAGACACTTTAATCTGAGTATCTAATTCCTTTAAAAGTGTATTGTTCTTTTCCTCCAGGCTCTCTATCTTTTTCTTGATATCAAGCGGATCCACAAGCTCTGTTGTGTTTTCCTTCACATATGCATCCACGACTCCAAGAGGCTTATCGTCTTTTGTTTTACTGTCTTTTCCGAGAATGCTAAGGCGCATGCTCTCAGCAGTATTCTGAAGCTGACTGTTCTTAAGATCACATGTGCGCACACGCTCGTTATACTCATCCTGCATTTTAGACTTAAGGATTCCTTCAAAATCAGCTTCTCCATCGTATGTTCCTAGTCCACGAAGTCTGCTTCGAAGCGAAATAGCTCCAGCAACTGTGAATTTTCCATATGATGTTGTGATTTCTGTTTCAGCATTGGATGCAACAATAGCTGCATCAATTTTCTGGAATCGTTCAATCAAATCAACAATCTGCTGATATGCCGACTCCGCTTCTTTCGCATATTCATCCTTGCCAATGCGCTTTGAATATACTTTATCCTCATTTGGCTTTATGGTATCCACAAAACTTGCTTTGTCAATTTTATCTGATATCTTCTTTACTAGTAGGTCTCTTTCGTCAAGAGCCTGTGTTACTAACATCTTTTCGCTCATAAAAAATCCTCCCTTAAAATTATCTCTTAATATAATTCTAAGGGAGGATTCATGTAATGTCATTGAACTTGTAGTTCAAAAATTATGCTGCATTTAATTCTCTCATTTTCTTATAGTAGGTATAAACTCTTCTCTCCTGATCCGTAAGACATGCATCCATTTGACTTTTTGTTCTTCCAGCATTTCCGCAAACAATTGAATCCATAGGAACTTGAAGCATTTTGCTAATTGCATACAGATTATCGACTGTTGGCATACTAACGCCATCCAACCATCGATAAACACTCTGCACACATCCAAACCCTAAATATTCTTGAATATCTTTTGGTTTTACTCCTCTCATATCCATAATTCTTCGAAGATTAACACCTGTTTCTTTTTTATTAATTGTTGGAAACATACTATCGCCTCCTTTGCACTAAATTCTTGTTCTACTCAGTTCTTACACATACTTTCTTCCCCGAAAAAGCAATTCCAAACTTCAAGATTTCCGTAATTCCATCCTCTTTCATTTCAGAATCATATCGCAACTCACCAATTTGCTTTAATGCTTCATTAGACCATTTTTCAAGCTCAACATCGCTTAAATTTTCTTTCCACTTTAATTCCAAAATAATACCAGGATACCTTTTTTCTCTTGGAATTAAAGAAACATCAAATCTGCCATCTCCAGATTCTCGGTTCGATTTAATCTTATACTGATTATCCATTAATGCTATTAATCCTAGCATCAAACCATGATAAAATCCTTCAGCTCCACCATCGAAGAAGCTAATTGATTTATCCATATATTCCCCAATAGCGCTCTGCAACTTCTTGTAATCATTGGCATAAAGACTTTCTGCAATCTTATTTGCTGTAGTCCTTGTAATTGCTCCAGTTTGCAAGAAATGTGACAAGATTTCACTCTTATATACAGCTGCAATCTCTCTATTTGGAATTGATACTTCACATAAATATGAACCATCTGCTTGCAGTTCCTTTTTAGGAGTTTTCAAATAGCCAGCAACCAACAATAAGCTATAAATATTTGCTGGATCCTCCGCAAGCGATCTATACACCACATTTTGATCAATTCTTGCAACTACTCTTTCTCCTTGCAAAAGGTCATATAATCTTTCTGTAATATCATCTGTAGCCACTCTTAGTACATCATCAAGGATTTCATTTTTTCCTGTATTTACCCAATATGCTTGAGGAAGGCATCCCTTGGAAATATAGTTGATTACAGACCATGGATTATATATTTCTTCGCTACCAAACAAATATCCATCGTACCAGTCTTTAAGTTCCTCCTCTTTATCTGATACTCCATAGTAACTGAGCATTGCTTTCACTTCAGATTCTGTAAATCCAAAAAAGCTATCGTATTCTTCATCCATTACGGAGTTCACTGTTAAATTATTTAGACCACTAAAGATACTTTCCTGCGCAATACGCAAAATTCCTGTTAGGAAACCATAGGATAAATTCTTATTATCCTTAAATGCTCCTGAAAAGAAATTTCTCATGAATCCAATAATTTCATCGTAGAAATCCTTAGAGTATCCCTCTTGAATCGGAGTATCATATTCATCAATAATGATTACTGGAGCCTTATCATAATGTGAAGCAAGCATTTTAGATAGTCTTTCTAGCGAAGAAGTAAGCTCCACTTCATTAGCTGTAGCGCTAATAATCTTTGTAAAATACTCCTTCTCATATTGTGAGAGCTTATCACTATTTAGTAGCTCTTGATGTCTTCCATACTCTTCTTGAAGTAGTCCCCTTATTTTATCTATTGTTGCGTCCCAAGTATCAAATTTAACATCCTTAAAAGTTAAGAATATGACTGGATATTTTCCTTGATGTGAACGATACTCTTCTCCACATTGCCAAATATTTTTATCGGCAAAATACTTACTAGTATTCTTATCTGATATTTCAAAGAACACTCTGAGCATATCCATATTCAAGGTCTTTCCGAATCTCCTTGGTCTCGTAAACAAAGATACCAATGGCTTTTGATCCAAGAATTCTTTGATTAATAACGTCTTGTCGACATAGTAATATTCTTCTTGCGCACGAACATAGTCAGAGATGCCGATTGGTAATGATTTAACTTCTGCTTTCGCAACCATATTTTTCTTGATGTATTTTCCATTAGACACTCTTCCATCCATTGGCTTTGGAGAGTCGTCTGGAATTAACCAAGATCCTTTTTCTTTTATTGCACCCTGTATTCTTCCTTTTTTGCACATATCATTTACGGAACGTGGAGAAACATTCCACTCTAAAGCCTTTTCTTTACAAGTTTTCATATATATATCAGCTCCTGTCATTCGCAATATTATTCCTCATCTTACGCAAATTATACCTCAGTAAAACGTAAAAAGTCAAATCAATTCGATATTTTGCGTTTAATTATTGCGTTTGCTTAATGTTTTGCGTCTTTTATTTTTCGGCACTTTTATTTTGGTTTTTTCAGTCCACAAACTTGTTTGTAGCATATTACTCAGACAAGTTTAACTCTACTGAAAAAGGACCAGCCCAGCTGATCCTCTCCCATCCCCGCAAGAGTGTTATTTTTGTGTTATTTTTTAACCTCGCATACCCGCAAGCCCTTGCTATTACTGGCTTTCTAGAAGAAACGACATAATCTGCCGTGGCAGATGAATAGTATTTTTATCATAGTTTCGTTTCTCCTTAATTTGCCCGGAAATGTTTACCTTGCAGCCAAAAGTACGGTTTCTGGGCAAATTATAGCATATTGTTGCAAGTCTATTCTTACAATTCCATCAGAAAATGTTCATGCAGCGCATGTTTCACCTGATCGAAATTACCTCGCTCCGGACATTGGATGGAAACAACCAATCCCTTCTCTGGGAGAATCGTTGTAATCTGTCCGAATGCGCCATCAGCACGATAGGATCCTGGATATGGACTGATCCAGAACTGATAGCCATATCCTACATGCCAGAGATCTGCAGATGGCTCGAAGGTAAATTTTGGGGTGGACACCTCCTGCACCCAGTCCCTGCTGACAATCTGCTCGCCCTTCCAGTTACCCTCAGCCAGATAGAGCTGTCCCAGTTTCATCATCTCGGTACAAGTCAGATACATACCTCCGCCGCCATTCGGATGTCCCTGTGGATCATGCTCCCAGAGCGGCCATCCCATATCAAGGGGCTGGAATACCTTCTCATACAGATACTCTCCCATCCGCTTGCCAACGGCCCGTTCTACCATATGAGCAGCCAGAATACTGTCGGCAGAGGAATAGCAGAATGCACTGCCTGGCTCCACAGGAACCGGCTGTGCCATCATATATTTCTCATAATCCGGTGCGCCGACGCCCGAACGTCTGTCCGCATTCATCAGAAGTGCCTTACCAAAGCCACTGGACATGCAGAGCAGATGTTTCAACTGAATCTTCTCCAGATTTGGATCCGGATTTGAAGGAAGTTTATCTTTAAACACTTCCGCCACATGATCTTCCAGGCTTAGTTTTCCCTCTTCAATTGCGAGTCCAACTGCTGTTACCGTAAAACTCTTGGTATGTGAATAAATATTTCTCGGTGCATTTGCTGCGTAGTGCATCTCACAGAGTACCTTGTTCTCATCTCCGACACTGATAGCTTCCAGCGGCAGATTGTGGCTGCTGACATAACGATGAAATTCCAAAAACTTCTCTTCCAGTAACATAATACCTCTATCCTTTCCGGCAAATCTCTGATGTCAGTCTGATATAACCGATGCGACGTGTCGCAATGTTAAAACCAATCTATCTGTCATCTCCAATCTGGTTCCATTATCTCATACACATCTCTGCATCTGTCGGCAGTGGCATCAGCGGTGCGGACGGCAGGGTCTGATACCAATAAGCAACACTAGTGTAATCATCGTAACGCGGTCCGGTCCAGCCCATGTTGTCGAGTGTCATACGAAACTTATTCTCAAAACGGATCGGGTCTGCAATATGGAAATGATACAGCAGGAATCTCTGCTGTCCGTTATAGAATTCCCGGTTGTCTCCATAGATTGCATACATGCCGGTATATAAGCCGCTAAAGGTCTGATAGCTCTTGATGATGATGTCATTTCCAAATCCATAGGAACCGCCGAAGTAGTCTTCAGTTCCGGTATAGTGGATAGACGGATACGGATCATCGTCCAGATACATGCGTGCTTCGCCTTCTACCCAACAGGTATTGTTGCCATTCATACCAGTTGCCAGAGTCACACCGACAAATTGTCCCCTGCCTTCGATTCCGTCAACGATTGTGTAGGTACGACCCTTCTGAACCGGGTGCTCTTGGCGATAGGTGGCATGGAAATAACCAGCCTCCGCCGGAATCTCCTGATAAGCTCCGGTGATAATATAATAGAGATTTTCATCCTTGTCACCACGGTTTTCCATCGTGATCCGAGCTCTCTTATGGAACGGCATCTCAAAATAGCTGTTATAGCCGCGACCAGGAGCTACCAGCATCATGGCAGAATTCAACACCGGATATTTGCCATCCCGGTCCACGAAATTTTCATCATAGGCACATCCGAAGAATGCAGAGAGCGGAGCTTCCACAGACGGATATTCCTGATCATCCCAATACATACGGATGATAAAATGGTGCCCTACATATCCGGTAAACCACATATGCTGGATCACACCCGGTCCTGCAGCATCTACCAGAGTTACGGTTTCCCCTGCAGGAATCGTCACGGTCGGACGAAGCTTGGTGCAGTCACCGCCCTGGGAACCACCTGCGCGTACACCGGTTGGATTCTCTGCGGAAAATGCAAACGTTTTGGAGTTCTGGAT
>ERZ773168.1621-NODE-1621-length-18624-cov-7.298562_pt1 | contig 18624 bp, 17 predicted proteins | sample MGYA00511261_ERZ773168 | MGnify/ENA primary metagenome ERZ773168 (study PRJEB29015, sample SAMEA2737855) | human gut metagenome | biome: human gut; feature: human-associated habitat; material: faeces | place: China | collected 2012 ... | reverse complement strand
GCCAGTAACGATAATGCATCTCGTCACTGGCGAGACTGCGTCGGGCCAGGCGGAGTCCGCTGGCATCGCACTCAAGGGTTAATACGCCGCCAAAATCGAGGCTCAACATATCGCCCCCGCGGGTTTGCAAATCGATTTCCATCGGTGCCAGCGGCAGGGCGTTCCCCGACCAGCCGTTCGCTTCACCGCGCAGGGCGCTCAGTTCCCGTAGCGGACGCTGATAGAGCTGACCGTTGATAAACTCCAGCTCACGCAGGCAGGTCATCTGATGGATCCAGCCGTTGTTCAGGGTCGGCTGAAGCATCTCTTCGCCCTCCGGCACGCCCATCCAGCCGACCAGCAGACGACGGCCATCACTGGTAAGCATGGTTTGCGGGGCGTAGAACTCAAACCCTGCGTCCAATTCGTGCAGTTCGCCATGCTCGTGTCTGAAAGCGCCAGCAGCGTAATCAAACTCGCCCGCCATCCATACTGCCGGGTAGGTGTTCAGGTAGCACTCTTCCTCACGGGCAATCCCCTGCGGACAGCAGATTAGAATATGCTGGTCGCCGAGGGCAAACAGGTCCGGGCATTCCCACATATAGCCCGCGTCGTCCAGGCCATTGATGCCATAACCGGCGATTTCGCCCTGACTCGTCCACTCATGAAGGTCCGCTGAGCTGAATAACAACACCTTGCCACGCTTTTGCAAATCCTGTGCGCCCAGCACCATGTACCAGCGACCTTCGTGCTGCCAGACTTTCGGGTCACGCACGTGGCCGGTATAGCCCTCCGGCAGCGGTAATACCGGGCCGAGTTTGGTAAACGTGCCGTCGGCATTTTCCGTCGCCAGGCACTGCCACGCGGTTCGGCTGCCGTCGTCAAATTTTACGTTGCCGGTATAGCACAGGGTGAGCGTGCCCTGACTATCCACGGCGCTTCCGGAGTAGCAGCCGTTGCGGTCATACTCTTCATCCGGCATGAGCGCGATCGGCTCATGTTGCCAGTGCAGCAGGTCGGCAGAGCTCCAGTGCCCCCAGCACTTGAACTTATGATCGCAGGCGAGCGGGTTCCACTGATAAAACAGGTGATAACGTCCGGCAAATTCAATAAAGCCGTTGGGATCGTTCATCAGCCCGGTCACCGGCGCATGGTGCCAGCGGGGATAGTGGCTGTCGGCCAGCGCGCGCGGCTGGCCCTGCATAACAGCCTGCAAAATCGCAGGCAGGCGTGATGGATGTGACATTATTCAGCGTCCGTTTTGTATTTCAGTACCAGGGAGACGACAAAGGCGACGCCAAAGGCGATAACCATCCCGATAATGTAGTTCAGCAGCGAGCTGGCCTGCACGATAGCCATGCCAGGGATAGCCGTCAGGCCCACCGCGGTCATGTAAACATGCATGGATACCACCCACGCGCCGCCCACCGCGCCGCCAATCAGGGCTGCGATAAACGGTTTTACAAAGCGTAAGTTAATACCAAAAATCGCCGCTTCGGTGATGCCGAGCATGGCAGAAAACGCCGAGGGCAGGGTAATGGCTTTGATTTTGGCATCTTTCGTTTTGAACCACACCGCCAGACAAGCACCGCCCTGAGCGACGTTGGCCATCGCCCAAATCGGCAGCAGGAAGTTGACGCCGATGGATGGGTTGCCCAGCAGTCCCGCTTCGATGGCGTGGAAGCTGTGGTGAATACCGGTAATGACGATAACCGAATAGAGACCGCCAAACAGCAGTCCGGCCAGCCAACCGGCGTGGGTAATCAGGGTGCTAAGGACAAACGAAATACCGTCGCCAAGCGCGCGACCAGCCGGGCCGATAATCAGCAGGGCGATAAAACCGGAAATGATCACCGTCAGGAACGGCGTCAGGATCAGATCCAGTGCATCGGGGATCACGCGACGCAGCTGTTTCTCAACGATGCTCATAAACCACACCGCCAGCAGCACCGGGAACACCGTGCCCTGATAGCCGATCATGGCAATCTCAAGGCCGAAGAAGTTCATGGTGTGGAAACCGGCGGCCACACCCCAGGCGTTGGTGAGCGCCGGGTGAGTCAGGATGCCGCCAAGCGTCGCGCCAAGATAAGGATTACCACCGAACTCGCGGGCGGCGGTAAAGCCAATCAGAATCGGCAGAATGATAAATGCCGCCGAGCTGCACATATCCAGCATGATGTAGATGGCGTTACCCGGGTCGACCCAGCCGTACGTTTTAACCATCCCCAGAAGGCCCATCAACAGGCCGGAGGCGACGATAGCCGGGATGATCGGCACAAAGATGTTCGACAACAGGCGGGCAATGCGCTGGAAAGGATTCAGTTTTTTCGCCGCAATGTCGGCAGCTTCCGATTTGCTGGATTCGCCAATCCCTGCCGCCTGGATAAAGGCGGCGTAGACTTTGTTCACCACCCCGGTGCCGAAGATAATCTGCATCTGTCCGGCGTTACGGAAACAGCCCTTCACCCCATCAATTTTGCCGATGGCCTGCTGATCGGCCAGTGAGTCATCGACCAGCACCAGGCGCAGGCGTGTGGCACAGTGCGCGGCGCTGGCGATATTTTCCTTGCCTCCCAGAAGCGGAAGTAGCGAGCGGGAAATCTGTTCAAAATCCATAGTACCCTCTGAATGCGTATTGATTTTCGAGTTGTCGTCCCGTGGTAGCCGGAGCGCATTCTCTTCGTTGTTATTGTGTCCGGGGCGACGAAACGTATTTTGTCGCCCCGGCGGTTACTGTCGCCAGGTGTTAACCATCAAAACCAGGTTTCCATCTGCATCCCGAACGACCATTCGCCGCCCGATTTAAAACCACTGCTGCCCAGCGCGTCATCGCTGGCGTAATTATTGAGTTTTTTGCTCCAGTCCATCCACGAGGTGTAAAGACGGATTTCAGGACGGCTGAAGAAATCGCCGATGTCGCCAACCTTAAAGGTCGGGGCGAAGGTGAGCTTGTAGAAGCTGCCGTTTACCGCATGGCGATCGTTATAACCTTCAGGTTTGAGATCCATATACTGGTAACTGCCTTCATAAGCGAGGGCGAAGTTTTGATTGATCTCCTGGATCAGACGCAGGTTGAGGGTTGCCCACTGGTAGCTGTCGCCATCGACATAACGGTCTTTACTGGTTTGTGCCAGTATCGCCGGGGCGATAAACCAGTTCTTGCTCAGTGGCGTGGTGCCGTAGCTGGCGAAGCGCCAGGTGTTAGCCCCCGAGCGTAACGCGCCGTCAGAGCCGACACCTTTAACTTCGGCACCCAGTCCGTGACCGTAGAGCAGGGCGGTTTTGCTGGCACCTTCACGCAGGCCGTAAAAACTGTCGTTGTGCAACCCGAGCAGCGCATGTACACCGGTATTTGCCGCATCGCCTTTGACCGGATTACCGTTGGTATCCTGGCGTTCGTCGTTGTCTTTTGCCCGCATCCCGCTGACCATCATCTGCACCGGCCCGATGAAATTGTTCATGCTGACGATGTAGTTCTGCACACTGTTGCTGGTATCAGCAATATCGCCGAAGTTACGCCCGTAAAGAGAGAAGTTGCTGCGAACGCTGTCGTTCCACCTGACATCGTAAATACCGCCGCCGGTACCGGCGAGGAACACGACATCCGAGTCGATCCAGTGAATGTCAAAGTTATCCCGGTCAAAGCGTTTCCCGGCCCACAGGGTGGAGCCTTTAAACGGCCCGTCGAAGGTGGGCAAGTTGCCCAGTTCAACAAAGGCCTGACGCACGTTCAAATCACTGGTGCTCGCCGTCCAGTCGTTATAAGTGGTTTGACCGTCGGCGACCATGACTTTGAAGCGGGTCGTTGCCCCGTTATCCAGGGTCTGCTTATGTTCAAGATTCATTTCAACATAGGTATCGGCCTGGTTTCCCAGGCGGCCAATAGCCCCACCGGTTTCCCCTGCTGGCGTCATGTAGGCTCCGGATTTGGTGCTGGCGCCGGAGTCATTCATTATCACGCCGGAGCGGGCGTAGCCGTGGAACTCAAACCCGCTTTTCTCATCGGCTTTTTTCTCAAGTCTGGCGGTACGCTGAGCCACTTCCTGAGTGCTGTCCTGGGTTTTTTGTTGCTGTGTCGTGAGCTGCTGTACTTTCTTCTCTGCCGACTCTGCGCGGGTTTCTGCCGTTTGCGCTCTGTTTTCGGCATCCTGTAAGCGTTTTTCCAGCGCAATTAAACGGGCTTCGATACTGCTGAGATCCGTTTGTGCATGGGCTGAGGCGGCGCCGGTTAGCAAAGCGATAAGAACCGCGAGTGTGCTTTTTCTGAACATATTGATTGCATCCCAAAAGGAAAATAAAAAATTGTGTGTTTTTACTAAACCGGTTTAGTTGCAATGTTAAGCACGACATTTAACATTTTGAAATTGATTTTGCTAAACCGGTTTAATAAGTGTGATGGATGCAACAAAGTGGACCGCGTACGACGGTATTTAGGATCAAATCTGGCGGTGTAGATCGCGCTGGTATGGCAGGGCAGTCATCGCGCCTTTCGCCAGGGTTGCCAGGGCACCGCAGGTTTGCGCCAGAGCGAGCGTTGGCTCCAGGGCATTGATATCCGCCGGCATCCCGTTGGCAGCAAGGCTGGCAAGCAGTCCGGCGACAAACGCATCGCCCGCACCGGTGGTATCCACGCTGACAACCGGTTTAGCGCTGAAATGGATAAACTGCTGCTGGAATGCGGCGATGACGCCCGCTTTACCCTGAGTCACCAGCAGTAATTCAGGCTGATAACGCTCAGTGATGCTGGCGATCCCCTGCGCGATATCATTACTCCCGCTGATGAGTATCAGCTCTTCTTCGGACAGTTTCACCACGTTCGCCAGACGCAGGGCGCGGTCGAGACAGGCGTGCAACAGGTTCTGATCTTGCCAGAGATCCAGGCGGATATTAGGGTCAAAGCTCACCCGGCCACCGGCACGTTTGATGTTCTCCATAGCCGCGAAGGTAGCACTGCGGCTGGGCTCGGCGCTGAGCGCGATGGAGCAGATGTGCAACCACTGTCCGGCGGCAAACTGTGGCAGGTCTTCTTCAGCCAGGAACAGGTCAGCGCTGGGGCGTACCATAAAGGTAAAGGTGCGTTCCCCCTGGTCGTCAAGGTCGACGACCACAGTGGACGTGCGGTGCTGATCGTCGAGATACATATGGCTGACGTCGACCTGCTCCTGTTGCAGGGTATGACGCATGTAGCGGCCAAACGGGTCACCGCCGACGCGGCCGATAAATCCGCTGTTGCCGCCAAGGCGGGCAACCCCTACCGCCACGTTAGCCGGCGCGCCTCCAGGGCACTGCAGCAGGCGCCCTTCGCTCTCCGGCAGCAGGTCCACCACCGCGTCGCCCAGAACCCAAACTTTTGCATTCATGCTAAAACCCTCCAAAGCTAAACTTAATTAAACCGGTTTAGCATATTAAATCACAGTGACCGAGTGGGTGGAACGTTCCAGCCGGAAAAGCGCGGCTCATGACATAAAAACGTGAGCCGCCTTATGAAATAGCGTTGATTTGACAGCTGTGAAGACTGACGTCCTGGACACAAAACGTTACTGAGCGAAGAAGGCCAGACGTTATCAGGTCGGTCATGTATGACTGCGGGCACTACCTGCCAGAGCCGTTCCCGGATGAACTGGCGGATGAATTCAGAATGTTCTTTCTCTTGAATCGCCACGGGTTTAACAGACACCTCCGAGTCATTTAAGATGGCTTAAAGAGAGGTGCCCATGAGCGGTAAGCGTTATCCCGAAGAGTTTAAAATTGAAGCAGTCAAACAGGTTGTTGATCGCGGTTATTCTGTTGCCAGCGTTGCAACACGTCTCGATATCACCACCCACAGCCTTTACTCCTGGATAAAGAAGTACGGTCCGGATTCTTCCATTAATAAAGAACAGTCAGATGCTCAGGCCGAGATCCGCCGTCTCCAGAAAGAGCTGAAGCGGGTTACCGACGAACGGGACATATTAAAAAAAGCCGTTGTAGATTCAATCTGTCAATGCAACACCCCTTTCAATTATCTCTTTCGGTGTTTTGAACTTCAGTGTCTTTCTCGGTCTGTTGTTTAGCTGAGCAGCAACCAGATCTAGTTCATGTTGAGTATATTGGGCAAGACATGTCTTTTTAGGAAAGTACTGCCGAATTAGCCCATTTGTGTTCTCATTTGTTCCCCGCTGCCAAGGACTCTGAGGATCGCAGAAGTAAACTTTAACGCCGGTGCTGACAGTAAATTCTAGATGTCTGGCCAGTTCCATTCCTCTGTCCCATGTCAGTGATTTTCTGAGTTCTGACGGTAAACTCAGGAATTTGTCGGTAAGAGCCTGATTTACTGAGACAGAATCTTTGCCCCTGAGTCTAAGGATGATCGTATAACGTGATTTTCGGTCTACAAGTGTGGCTATATGAGAGTTTTTTGTACCTGAGACTAAATCGCCCTCCCAATGCCCCAGAGAGCGTCTGTTATCGATATTTCGGGAACGTTCGTGAATTGGTGTTCCGTTCACTATGTTAATCGTACCTCTTTCGCCTTTGCGGGTATGACGCCTGCCATGGCGAAGGCTATGCGACCGTCGCAGATGCTGTATATTCAGGTGGTGTAGCGCTTCACGGCTACGAAAGTACAGCGTTTTATAAATTGTCTCAGGTGATATTCGCAGCGTTTTTTGACGTGGTTTTGTTCGCCTTAACCATCCTGATATTTGCTCTGGAGACCATTTCATCTCCAGCTTTTCCAGAACAAGCTTTCGCAATGGTAAATTTTGATCCAGTAAGCACGGTTTTGGCCTTTTCGCCATTCTGTTGGCTCGGTTATTAGCATCAACAGCTTTGTAATAGCGTCTGCCCCGATTACGCTGAACTTCACGTGAGATCGTCGAAGGACTGCGATTCAGCGCAGTAGCTATCGCACGAATGCTCATTTTGGCTGACAAACCAGCTCGTATCTCCTCGCGCTCAGACAGTGTCAGGTGAGCTACAGCCCGCTTACGCTCATGGGGTTTTATGCCGCCAGTATCCCTTAACATAGTGAAGATCGTTCCGGGTTTTGAACCCAGGATATTCGCTATTTCACTGAAGCCTGTTCCGTTCTTCCATAGTTCAAAAACAGAGGCTTTTTCCTCTGCTGTAAATGTTCGTCTCATTCAAAAAACCTCCGCAACCCCATGTTTTCACATAACTGTTGCGTTGACCAATTGAATCTACAGTTGCTTTGCTGATATCCAGCCGATGACCGACGAATTTGGCTGGTCGCGTCGTAATGCGTTTATTCAGCCGCAGGTGGACGCGGTGATGTTGGAAGGGTTGTCGCGTTTTCCCAACGTGCGCTGCCTGTTCTCCCGCGAGCTGGAGGCCTTCAGCCAACAAAACGGCGAAGTGACGCTAAATCTGAAAGCGCCAGACGGTCAACGTGAAACGGTGAAGGCTCAGTGGCTGGTGGCCTGCGACGGCGGCGGCAGCAACGTCAGACGTTCTCTGAACGTGCCGTTTGAAGGTAAAACCGCGCCGAATCAGTGGATTGTGGTGGATATCGCCAACGATCCGCTCAGCACGCCGCATGTGTATTTATGCTGCGATCCGGTGCGCCCGTATGTCTCTGCCGCGCTGCCGCACGCGGTGCGCCGTTTTGAGTTTATGGTTATGCCGGGGGAAACCGAAGCGCAGCTTAGCGAGCCGCAGAATATGCGCCAGTTACTGAGCAAAGTGCTGCCGAACCCGGACAACGTCGAGCTGATCCGCCAGCGCGTGTATACCCATAATGCTCGTCTGGCCGAACGTTTTCGTATTGACCGCGTGCTGCTGGCGGGCGATGCGGCGCACATTATGCCGGTCTGGCAGGGTCAGGGATACAACAGCGGCATGCGCGATGCTTTCAACCTGGCATGGAAACTGGCGCTGGTGATTAACGGTAAAGCCGACGATGCGCTGTTGGATACCTACCAGCAGGAACGCCGCGACCACGCCAAAGCGATGATCGACCTCTCCGTGACCGCTGGCAACGTACTTGCGCCGCCCAAACGCTGGCACGGCGCGGTACGCGATGGGGTTTCCTGGCTGTTGAACTATATTCCGCCGGTCAAACGCTACTTCCTTGAAATGCGGTTTAAGCCGATGCCGCAGTACCACGCCGGGGCGCTGGTGCGTGAAGGCGACGCGAAAACTTCACCGGTCGGCAAGATGTTTATCCAGCCGAAGGTGACGCTGGAATCGGGCGAAGTGACGTTGCTCGACAACGTCATCGGACCGAATTTTGCGGTGATTGGCTGGGGCTGTAACCCACTATGGGGCATGAGCGAGGCGCAGATCCAACAGTGGCAGGCGCTGGGGACGCGTTTTATCCAGGTCGTGCCGGATACGCAGATACATACCGATCAGGATAACCACGACGGCGTTACCCGCATAGGCGATACGCAAAACCGCCTGCGCGCGTGGTTTGCCCAGCACAACGCCGCGCTGGTAGTCATGCGCCCGGACCGCTTCGTGGCCGCCATCGCCATTCCGCAAACCCTGGGCAGCACCCTGAATAAACTGGCGTCGGTGATGACGCTCACTCGCGCTACTGCCGACATTCCTGTTGAAAAGGTTGCCTGATATGCACGCTTATCTTCACTGTCTTTCCCACTCGCCGCTGGTGGGCTATGTCGACCCGGCACAGGCTGTGCTCGACGAGGTTAATGGCGTGATCGCCAGCGCTCGGGCACGTATTGCGGCGTTCGAACCTGAACTGGTCGTGCTGTTTGCCCCCGATCACTACAACGGATTTTTCTACGACGTGATGCCGCCGTTCTGTTTAGGCGTTGGCGCTACGGCGATCGGCGATTTTGGTAGCGCGGCGGGGGAATTACCGGTGCCGACAGATCTGGCTGAAGCCTGCGCCCACGCGGTAATGAAAAGCGGTATCGATCTCGCCGTGTCCTACAACATGCAGGTCGATCATGGCTTCGCGCAGCCGCTGGAGTTTTTGCTCGGCGGCCTGGATAAGGTGCCGGTGCTGCCAGTGTTTATTAACGGCGTCGCAACGCCGCTGCCGGGCTTTCAGCGTACCCGCATGCTCGGTGAAGCGATTGGCCGTTTCGCCAGCTCGCTGAATAAGCGCGTGCTGTTTTTAGGCTCCGGCGGGCTATCGCATCAGCCGCCGGTACCGGAGCTGGCGAAGGCTGATGCCCATATGCGTGACCGCCTGCTCGGCAGTGGCAAACAGTTACCTGAAAACGAGCGCGAGCTGCGCCAGCAGCGGGTGATCAGCGCCGCCGAGAAGTTTGTGGTCGATCAAAACACGCTACACCCGCTTAACCCTGTCTGGGATAACCGTTTTATGTCCCTGCTTGAGCAGGGGCGTTTGCAGGGGCTGGACGCGGTCAGTAACGAAGAGCTGTCCGCGATGGCGGGCAAATCAACGCACGAAGTGAAAACCTGGGTTGCCGCCTTTGCCGCCTTTGCCGCCATTTCTGCTTTTGGCAACTGGCGCAGCGAAGGCCGTTATTACCGCCCGATCCCGGAGTGGATCGCCGGATTCGGCTCCCTGAGCGCCACTACACAGAACTAAAACAGAACTGAATATGCAGGAGAACATCATGACTTACCAACCGCAAACCGAAGCCGCTACCAGTCGTTTTCTGGAAGTGCAGGAAGCAGGCGAAACCCTACGCGTGCATTTCAATGACTGTGGGCAGGGCGATGAGACCGTCGTGCTGTTGCATGGCTCTGGTCCTGGCGCGACGGGCTGGGCAAACTTCAGCCGTAATATCGATCCGTTGGTACAGGCCGGATACCGGGTGATCCTGCTGGATTGTCCTGGCTGGGGCAAAAGCGATGGGATCGTTAACCGCGGTTCGCGATCCGATCTCAACGCCCGCATCCTGAAAAGCGTGGTCGATCAGTTGGATATTCAAACAGTCCACCTGCTGGGTAACTCGATGGGCGGTCACAGTGCTGTGGCGTTTACCCTGAGCTGGCCGGAGCGCGTGGGCAAACTGGTATTAATGGGCGGCGGAACGGGCGGCATGAGCCTGTTTACCCCGATGCCGACCGAAGGTATCAAGCGCCTGAATCAGCTGTATCGTGAGCCGACCATCGAGAACCTGAAGCTGATGATGGAGATCTTTGTCTTCGACACCAGCGACCTGACCGAGGCGTTGTTTAAGGCGCGCCTGAATAACATGCTGTCGCGTCGCGATCACCTGGAAAACTTTGTCCAGAGTCTGGAGGCCAACCCGAAACAGTTCCCGGATTTCAGCCCGCGTCTGGGTGAAATCAAAGCCCAGACCCTGATTGTCTGGGGACGCAATGACCGCTTTGTGCCGATGGATGCCGGTCTGCGCCTGCTTTCTGGGATTGCCGGTTCTGAACTGCACATCTACCGCGACTGCGGGCACTGGGCGCAGTGGGAACATGCGGATGCCTTTAACCAACTGGTGCTGAATTTCCTCACACGCCCTTAAGGAACGGACATGACGAATCGTAATCTTGAGCAGCTAGCCGCCGATTTACGTCAGGCTGAAGAAAAAGGGGAAGCCATCGCCCCACTGCGTGAATTGATTGGTGTGGATAACGCCGAAGCGGCCTACGCCATTCAGCGCATCAACGTGCAGTACGACGTGGCGCGCGGCCGTCGCGTGGTCGGGCGCAAAGTGGGGCTGACGCACCCGAAAGTGCAGCAACAGCTGGGTGTCGATCAACCGGACTTCGGTACGCTGTTTGCTGATATGTGTTATGGCGATAACGAAACCATCCCGTTTTCCCGTGTGCTGCAACCGCGTATTGAAGCCGAAATTGCGCTGGTGCTGAACCGCGATCTGCCCAATACCGACACCACTTTTGACGAGCTTTACAACGCCATAGAGTGGGTACTTCCCGCGCTGGAAGTGGTCGGCAGCCGTATCCGCGACTGGTCGATCAAATTTGTTGATACCGTGGCGGATAACGCCTCCTGTGGCGTGTATGTGGTCGGCGGTCCGGCACAGCGTCCGGCAGGATTAGATCTGAAAAACTGCGCGATGAAAATGACGCGCAACAACGAAGAGGTCTCCAGCGGGCGCGGCAGCGAATGCCTGGGACATCCGATCAACGCCGCCGTCTGGCTGGCGCGCAAAATGGCCAGCCTCGGCGAGCCGCTGCGTGCCGGAGACATTATTCTCACCGGAGCGTTAGGTCCGATGGTGGCGGTGAATGCGGGCGATCGTTTCGAAGCCCATATCGACGGTATTGGTTCAGTCGCCGCCACCTTTTCAGCGGCGGTTACAAAAGGAAGTCAGTCATGAGTAAGCGTAAAGCCGCCATTATCGGCTCCGGCAACATCGGTACCGATTTGATGATAAAAATTCTGCGTCACGGCGTGCATCTGGAAATGGCTGTGATGGTTGGTATCGATCCAGAATCTGATGGCCTGGCGCGTGCTCGACGCATGGGCGTTGCCACCACCCATGAAGGGGTGACAGGGCTTATCGCCATGCCGGAATTCGCCGATATCGACATCGTGTTTGACGCCACCAGTGCAGGCGCGCATGTGAAGAACGACGCCGCGCTACGTGCCGTTAAACCTGGCATCCGCCTGATCGACCTGACGCCCGCGGCAATCGGTCCTTACTGCGTGCCGGTGGTGAATCTGGCAGCCAACGTTGATCAGCAGAACGTCAATATGGTGACCTGCGGCGGACAGGCGACCATCCCAATGGTGGCGGCAGTTTCTCGCGTGGCAAAAGTCCATTACGCCGAGATTATCGCCTCGATCGCCAGTAAATCGGCGGGGCCGGGTACCCGCGCCAATATCGACGAGTTTACCGAAACTACCTCGAAGGCGATTGAAGTGGTCGGCGGCGCGGCAAAAGGCAAAGCCATTATTGTCCTTAACCCGGCCGAACCGCCGCTGATGATGCGTGACACGGTGTATGTGCTGAGCGAAGCGGCCTCTGAGGTTGAAGTTGAAGCGTCGATTAATGAGATGGCGGTGGCGGTACAGGCCTACGTGCCGGGCTATCGCCTGAAACAGCGTGTCCAGTTTGAAGTCATCCCGGAAGATAAACCGGTGAATCTGCCGGGTATCGGCCAGTTCTCTGGGCTGAAAACCGCGGTGTATCTGGAAGTGGAAGGCGCGGCGCACTATTTACCCGCCTACGCGGGCAACCTCGACATTATGACCTCCAGCGCGCTGGCGACCGCTGAGAAGATGGCGCAGTCCCTCGCTCGTCAGGCAGGAGAAGCAGCATGAACGGTAAAAAACTCTATATCTCTGACGTGACCCTGCGCGACGGTATGCACGCTATTCGTCATCAATATTCGCTGGAGAATGTGCGCCAGATAGCCAAAGCGCTGGACGACGCACGGGTTGATTCTATTGAAGTGGCCCACGGCGACGGTTTACAAGGTTCCAGCTTCAACTACGGCTTTGGTGCACACAGCGACCTGGAGTGGATTGAAGCGGCGGCGGACGTGGTGAAGCATGCCAAAATTGCCACGCTGTTGCTGCCGGGTATCGGCACTATTCATGACCTGAAAAATGCATATCAGGCCGGCGCACGGGTAGTGCGCGTGGCGACCCACTGCACTGAAGCGGATGTGTCGGCCCAGCATATTCAGTATGCGCGTGAGCTTGGCATGGATACCGTCGGTTTTCTGATGATGAGCCATATGACCACACCGGAGAACCTGGCACAGCAGGCGAAGCTGATGGAAAACTACGGCGCGACCTGTATTTATGTGGTCGATTCCGGCGGCGCAATGAACATGAGCGATATTCGCGCCCGCTTCCGCGCACTGAAAGCGGTGCTGAAGCCTGAAACAGAAACCGGAATGCATGCGCATCACAACCTGAGTCTTGGGGTGGCGAACTCGATTGCCGCAGTAGAAGAGGGGTGTGACCGTGTCGACGCCAGCCTGGCAGGGATGGGCGCAGGCGCGGGCAACGCACCATTGGAGGTATTTATCGCCGCTGCGGATAAGCTTGGTTGGCAGCACGGAACCGATCTCTACGCACTGATGGACGCCGCCGACGATTTAGTGCGTCCACTACAAGACCGCCCGGTGCGGGTGGATCGTGAAACGCTGGCGCTGGGCTATGCCGGGGTGTACTCCAGTTTTCTGCGTCATTGCGAAGTGGCGGCAGCACGTTATGGCCTGAGCGCAGTAGATATTCTGGTGGAACTGGGCAAACGTCGGATGGTGGGCGGCCAGGAAGATATGATCGTCGACGTAGCGCTGGACCTGCGCAACCGCAAATAAAAAATGATTACGCGGCTGGCAACGTATCAGCCGCGATTCACCTGCATCGTGACCTCAGAGGGACATCTTATGACGACCCGTACCTCCGCATCTTACCGCCTGACGTTGACCGTTGGGCTTTGCTTTTTAGTTGCCCTGATGGAAGGGCTGGATTTACAGGCCGCCGGTATCGCTGCCGTCGGTATCGCCCACGCGTTTGCGCTGGATAAAATGCAGATGGGCTGGATCTTCAGTGCGGGCATTCTCGGGCTGCTGCCCGGCGCGCTGGTGGGCGGCATGCTGGCCGACCGCTATGGCCGCAAGCGTATTCTCATTGCCTCTGTGGCGCTGTTCGGCCTGTTCTCGCTGGCGACGGCGATTTCCTGGGATTTCTCATCGCTGGTGTTTGCCCGTCTGATGACCGGCGTCGGGCTGGGCGCGGCGTTGCCGAATCTGATCGCGCTGACTTCCGAGGCGGCGGGCCCGCGTTTTCGCGGTACGGCGGTGAGCCTGATGTACTGCGGTGTGCCGATTGGCGCGGCGCTGGCGGCAGCGCTCGGGTTTAGCGGCCTGGCCTCCGCCTGGCAAACGGTGTTCTGGGTAGGCGGGGTGATCCCGCTGCTGCTGGTGCCGCTGTTGATGCGCTGGCTGCCGGAATCTCAGGTTTATACCCAACAAACGCAGGTGGCCGCCGCACCGTTGCGCGCCCTGTTTGCGCCAGCGACGGCGAGTGCCACGCTGCTGCTGTGGTTGTGCTATTTCTTCACCCTGCTGGTGGTGTATATGCTGATCAACTGGCTGCCGATGCTGCTGGTGGAGCAGGGCTTTCGGCCATCGCAGGCGGCAGGCGTAATGTTTGCTCTGCAAATTGGCGCGGCCAGCGGCACGTTAATTCTCGGGGCGTTAATGGATAAACTGCGCCCGGTGGTGATGTCGCTGCTGATCTACACCGGGATGTTGGCTTCACTGCTGGCGCTGGGTACGGTGTCGTCATTGAGCGGCATGCTAATGGCGGGATTTGTGGCGGGGATGTTCGCCACCGGCGGGCAAAGTGTGTTGTATGCGCTGGCGCCGCTGTTTTACAGCACGCAGATCCGCGCCACAGGCGTGGGAACCGCCGTCGCAGTCGGGCGTCTGGGGGCGATGAGCGGTCCGCTGCTGGCAGGGAAAATGTTAGCGCTCGGTACCGGAAGGGTAGGGGTGATGGCGGCTTCTGCGCCGGGCATTTTGCTGGCAGGCCTGGCGGTATTTATTCTGATGAGCCGCAAATCACAGATGCCGATCCCGGCCAGCGGTGCTTAAGCATTCATCCGGTTGTGGGAGTGGGGAGATTTGATTCCCACTTCCGGGTTAACGCCGTCAGTCAACTGTGGTGCCAAAGTTTAGATAAAACATGGCAACGGAGGCGTTATGAGCTGGCGGCCCTTTTTGTATCTGATTATTAATCCCCACCCGCTATTAAGCGCCCGGCGCGGGCATCTGCGTCTGGTGCAGGGTTGACTTTGCATTCTGTTAACAAACGCGGTATAACAAACCTTCTTTGGATGTTTAGATGTCCATACGTTTAGAAGGTTATATGCAAACAACACAACAAAATGCGCCACTGAAGCGCACAATGAAAACGCGTCACCTGATTATGCTTTCCTTGGGCGGCGTGATTGGCACAGGATTATTCTTCAATACCGGGTACATCATTTCCACCACTGGAGCGGCGGGAACGCTGCTGGCCTATCTGATTGGTGCGCTGGTGGTCTGGCTGGTTATGCAGTGTCTGGGCGAGCTGTCGGTCGCGATGCCGGAGACCGGAGCGTTTCACGTTTATGCCGCGCGCTATCTTGGTCCGGCTACCGGGTATACCGTGGCCTGGCTTTACTGGCTGACCTGGACCGTGGCGCTGGGTTCGAGCTTTACCGCCGCTGGATTCTGTATGCAGTACTGGTTTCCACAGGTGCCGGTATGGGTCTGGTGCGTGGTGTTCTGCGCGATTATTTTTGGTCTGAATGTTATCTCCACGCGCTTTTTTGCCGAAGGGGAGTTCTGGTTCTCGCTGGTCAAAGTGGTCACTATCATCGCCTTTATCATCCTCGGTGGGGCGGCGATTTTCGGCTTTATTCCGATGCAGGATGGCTCGCCCGCGCCGGGGCTGAGTAATATCACGGCAGAAGGCTGGTTCCCGCACGGTGGCTTACCGATTTTGATGACTATGGTGGCAGTGAACTTTGCTTTTTCGGGTACCGAGCTTATCGGCATTGCCGCCGGTGAAACGGAAAACCCGCGCAAAGTTATCCCGGTAGCGATTCGTACTACCATCGCGCGACTGATTATTTTCTTTATCGGCACCGTGTTTGTGCTGGCAGCGCTGATCCCGATGCAGCAGGCGGGCGTGGAGAAAAGCCCGTTTGTGCTGGTATTTGAGAAAGTAGGGATCCCGTACGCCGCTGATATTTTTAACTTCGTGATCCTGACGGCTATTCTTTCTGCAGCGAACTCCGGGTTATATGCCTCCGGGCGCATGCTGTGGTCGTTGTCGAATGAACGTACGCTACCGGCCTGTTTTGCGCGAGTAACGAAAAACGGCGTGCCACTGACGGCGCTGTCGGTCAGTATGCTCGGTGGTGTGCTGGCGCTGTTTTCCAGCGTGGTGGCCCCGGACACGGTATTTGTTGCGCTGTCGGCAATCTCCGGGTTTGCGGTGGTAGCGGTGTGGCTGAGTATCTGCGCCTCGCATTTTGTTTTTCGTCGCCGTCATCTGCAACAAGGTAAGGCATTGAGTGAATTACATTATCGCGCGCCGTGGTATCCGCTGGTGCCAGTATTAGGTTTTGTGCTGTGCCTGGTGGCCTGTGTTGGGCTGGCATTCGATCCAGCGCAGAGAATTGCGTTGTGGTGCGGGTTACCGTTTGTTGCGTTGTGCTATGGTGCTTATTTCCTTACTCAACCCCGAAACGCAAAACAGGAGCCAGAACATGTCGCAGAATAATCCGTTACGCGCTCTTCTTGATAAACAGGATATCCTGCTGCTGGATGGCGCGATGGCGACGGAGCTGGAAGCGCGAGGGTGTAACTTAGCCGACAGCCTGTGGTCAGCCAAAGTGCTGGTAGAAAACCCGGAGCTTATCCGCGAAGTGCATCTTGATTACTACCGGGCGGGGGCGCAATGCGCGATCACTGCCAGCTATCAGGCGACGCCGGCGGGCTTCGCCGCGCGAGGTCTGGATGAAGCGCAGTCGAAAGCGCTGATTGGCAAAAGCGTGGAGCTGGCGCGTAAAGCCCGTGAAGCGTATCTGGCAGAGAACCCGCAGGCGGGAACGCTTCTGGTGGCGGGATCCGTCGGGCCTTACGGCGCGTATCTGGCGGATGGCTCTGAATACCGTGGCGATTATCATTGTAGCGTTGAGGCATTTCAGGCGTTTCATCGCCCGCGCGTGGAAGCCTTGCTGGATGCCGGGGCCGATCTGCTGGCCTGCGAAACCCTGCCGAATTTTTCCGAGATTGAGGCGTTGGCCGAGCTGTTGACCGCATATCCGCGTGCGCGGGCGTGGTTCTCATTTACCCTGCGCGACAGCGAACACCTGAGCGACGGTACGCCGCTGCGTGACGTGGTTGCGTTGCTGGCGGGTTATCCGCAGGTGGTGGCGCTAGGCATTAACTGTATTGCGCTGGAAAACACCACCGCTGCGTTGCAGCATTTACACGGTTTAACGGTGCTGCCGCTGGTGGTGTATCCGAACTCGGGCGAGCATTACGATGCCGTGAGCAAAACCTGGCATCATCACGGTGAACATTGCGCGCAGCTGGCGGATTATCTGCCGCAGTGGCAGGCCGCTGGCGCACGGTTGATTGGCGGGTGCTGTCGCACCACGCCTGCGGATATCGCCGCGTTAAAAGCGCGAAGCTGAGGGTTTATCGGGTCTACATCGTTCATTGTAGGCCTGATAAGCGCAGCGCATCAGGCATTGCCGGATGGCGGCACAAGCGCCTTATCCGGCCTACAAAACCACAAAACGTTATGCCGCATCCGCCAGAACAAACATGCCGTACGGATGGATTTCAAGATAATACTGCTCGCCGACGTCCGGTTGCAGACGCGTAGCGTTGACCTGCAATAATATCTCCTGCCCGTGCCATTCCACCGTCACTTCATACTGCGGCCCCATATAGGCGACATGGCGGATCACGCAGCGCTGGCTCTCTTCGCCGCGATCGCTGAGCGTGATCGCTTCCGGGCGCACACCGACCATCCCTTCACCCTGTGTACCAAAGTGCAGCGGGCGCGGCAGATGATAGCCGTAGATATCAACGTATCCGTCGCTGAAGGTTGCCGGGAACAGGTTGGCATCGCCCATAAAGCTCGCCATAAAGCGGGAGGCGGGCTGGCGGTAAAGATCCTGCGGTGAGCCGATCTGCATGATGTGTCCCTTGTTCATCACCAGCACAGTATCAGAAACCGCAAAGGCTTCGCTCTGATCGTGGGTGACGTACAGCGAGGTGATATCAAACTGCTTTTGCAACTCGCGGATCTTGTCGCGCATGCTGCGACGCAGGTTGGCGTCGAGGTTACTCAACGGCTCATCAAACAGCAGCACTTTCGGCTTGAGGATCAGCGCGCGGGCCAGCGCCACGCGCTGCTGCTGCCCGCCGGAGATCTGATCGACAAAGCGGTCTTCGAATCCTTCCAGATCCACCATCGCCAACGCCTCTTTGACGCGGGCTTTCAGCTCTGCGCGCGGTACGCCGAGCATTTTCAGGCCATAACCGACATTCTCTCCCAGCGACATATGCGGGAACAGGGCATAGGACTGAAACACCATACAGATATCGCGCTGCTGAATAGAGCGATGGGTGACGTCTTCGCCATCAATGAAAATTTGCCCTTCGCTCGGTTTTTCCAGCCCGGCAACCAGGCGCAAAATAGTGGTTTTGCCGCAGCCGGACGGGCCGAGCAGCGTCACCATTTGCCCCTGCGGGATGGTGAGGTTGATATTGTCGATTACCGTATTACTGCCAAATCGTTTAGTGACGTTGCGCAGTTCAACGAAATTTTTCTGAGTCATAGTGCGCTCCATTACGCCTGGTTTTTGGCTTTTGAACGGGAGGTACGTGATTCACCGATCAGCCAGTCAAAGATGAAAATAATCGCCAGCATCACCACGATCAGAATGGAACCGTAGGCAATCGCTACACCGTATTCGCCATCTTCCACGCGGTTGAGGATGTAAGCCGTCGCTACGCGGGTATCCGGCGTGACGAGGAACACAATGGCGCTGACGGTGGTAATGGCGCGCACAAAGCTGTAAATCAGCGCCGAGAGGATCGCCGGGCGCAGCAGCGGCAGCAGGATGTGCGTAATGGTACGCAGGGAACCGGCGCGCAGGCTGAGTGAGGCTTCATCGAGCGATTTATCGATTTGGCCCGGTAATGACTCCAACTTATTGATAGTGTTTTATGTTCAGATAATGCCCGATGACT
>ERZ773168.1620-NODE-1620-length-18628-cov-52.181177_pt1 | contig 18628 bp, 19 predicted proteins | sample MGYA00511261_ERZ773168 | MGnify/ENA primary metagenome ERZ773168 (study PRJEB29015, sample SAMEA2737855) | human gut metagenome | biome: human gut; feature: human-associated habitat; material: faeces | place: China | collected 2012 ... | reverse complement strand
TCCGTAAGTCTCTGGACTTCGCTGAGGCTGGCGATAACATCGGCGCTCTGCTGCGCGGTGTTGATCGCTCCCAGATCGAGCGTGGTCAGGTTCTGGCTAAGCCCGGTTCTGTGCACCCCCACAACGTCTTTGAGGCTCAGGTCTACGTCCTGACCAAGGACGAAGGCGGCCGTCACACTCCCTTCTTCTCCAACTATCGTCCTCAGTTCTACTTCCGTACCACTGACGTGACCGGCATCATCACCCTGCCCGAAGGCACCGAGATGTGCATGCCCGGCGATAACGTCATGATGCACGTTGAGCTGCTGACCCCTGTTGCTATGGAAGAGGGCCTGCGTTTCGCTATCCGTGAGGGTGGCCGTACCGTTGGTTCCGGCGTTGTTGGCAAGATCATTGAGTGATTTTGTCCTTGAACGTAAGTTCCAAGGCTAATTAGCAATTTATAAAGACCTTCCCGTTCCGGAGAGCGGGAAGGTCTTTTTTTGTTTGTTTATGGCAGCTGTAAGCATTTCTGTTTAGCTGCTCTTTTACCGGGTCAGGGTGTTGTAGCAGTCTACAAAGGCGTGCAGAAAGCCGGTCACTTCCTCCTCTGTGGTAAGGTGGCTCAGGCTGATGCGCCAAGAGGAAAGGGCATTGCGCCGGTTCTGACTGACTGCTAGCACCGCGCGGGAGGGCAGTCCGTCGGACGAACAAGCGGATTTGACTGAGACACACACCCCGCGTGCGTCCAGCTCCCGCTGGAACACGGTACCCTTTACACCTTGTACGCTCAGGTTCAGGATATGCGGCACAGCGTTTGCCGGGCTGTTGATGCGCACTTTTGGATAGCGGGAAAGCTCTGCACGCAGCCGGTCATTCAGGCTGCGCACAGTTGCGGCGTGGGCGGGCAGCTCCGCAGTAGCTTTTTCCAAGGCCAGCGCCAGCGAGCAGGCAAGGGCCACGGTAGGCGTACCGCTGCGGTAGGGAGTAGTGCTCTCTCCGCCGTGGATGAGGGGCGGCAATGCCAGCCCCAGCCGCTTTATCAACACACCGATGCCGTTGAGCCCGTAAAACTTATGGGCTGTCAGGCTCATGGTGTCCATGCCCTCAAACTGCACAGGAATTTTCCCCACAGCCTGCGTGGCGTCCACATGGAAATGGCAGTTGGGGTATGCCTTTAAAAGCTCTGCAATCTCTGCAATGGGCTGCACTACACCTAACTCGCTGTCCACGGCAGTCACAGCAACCAGAACGGTGTCCGGGCGCAGCCGCTTTTTCAGGTCTGCAAGGTCTACTGTGCCGTCTGGCAGGATGTCCAGCAGCTCCACCTCGTACCCCTGCTTTTGCAGCGCCTCCAGACTTCCGCTGACGGACGAATGCTCCAGCGGAGTAGAGAGGATGCGCCTGCCTGCCGCGCGCCCCAACGCTGCCAGCCCCTTCACGGCAAGGTTGTTGGCTTCGCTTGCACCGGAGGTATAAATGATACCCGCAGGCGGTGCGCCCAGACAGCGGGCAATGCTGCGGGTCGCCTCGTTTATAGCAGCCTTTGCGGCAGCACCGGCCTGATGGTGGGCGTTGGCGTTGCCCGGGTAGCGCCGCTCGGCTTCGCAGAAGCATTGCAGCACTGCCTCGTCCACAGGGGTGTTGGCAGAATAATCCAGATAGAGCATAAAGCCTCCTGTAATATCAACATATTATGATAGTAGGAAATTAGAACAGGCTCTATTATAGGGCATTCCGTCCAAAAGCGCAACCCCCGCAGCCCACGGTGCAGTGTAACCGGCAAGAAAAAGCTGTCAACACCTTGCTGGAAAGCCCAAAATCTGCTATACTTAACAAAAAGGCTGCGGCGTTGCTGCTGCCTTGCCGGAGCGGTTCCGGTTGTTGGAAAGAACGCAAAAAGAAGGGGAGGAGCACAATGTTCAAGCGCGAGCGACTGCATAGCTGCTTCTTTCCCATTTTTGTGTGGAGGTCTTGTTCCTGAAATTCAGAGGCACTGCTGTTTCAACGGCAATGCCTCTTTTTTTGGGAATAACAGTACAGGAGGTTTTCTATGAGCGAAAAGATCGATTACTCCAAGGGCGTATATGACGCCAAAAAGCTGGGCACCGGCAGAATGTTCATTCTGGGTGTGCAGCATATGTTTGCCATGTTCGGTGCAACGGTTCTGGTGCCGCTGCTCACCGGCCTGAGCGTTTCTACCACTCTGCTGTGTGCCGGTCTGGGCACGCTGCTGTTCCACCTCATCACCAAAAAGAAGGTCCCGGCATTCCTCGGCTCATCCTTTGCATATCTGGGCGGCTTCTCCATCGTGGCTCCCATGCTGGCTGATGCCGACGGCAACCTGACTGTTGCCAACACCAAGATGCTGCCGTATGCCTGCGCTGCCATTGCGTTCTCGGGTCTGGTCTATCTGGTGGCCAGCCTGCTGATCTCCACTTTTGGCATCCGCCGCATCATGAAGTTCTTCCCACCGGTGGTCACCGGCCCCATCATCATCTCCATCGGCCTGATTCTTGCTCCCTCTGCTATCACCAACTGCCAGTCCAACTGGCTGCTGGCCTTTGTGGCACTGGGCACTGTCATCGTGTGCAACATCTGGGGCAAGGGCATGGTCAAGATTCTGCCCATCCTCATCGGCGTGCTGGTCTCCTACGCAGTGGCACTGGTCACCGGCGCAGTGGACTTCCAGAAGATCTCCGAGGCCGCTTGGCTGGGCATCCCCCTGCACAAGGAGGCTATGGGACTGTTCGCCATTGACGGCAGCCCGGAGTTCATCAGCGCTCTGTTCACCATCATTCCCATCGCACTGGCTACCATGATGGAGCACGTTGGCGATATTGCCGCCATCAGCGCTACCGTCGGCCACAACTATATCAATGACCCCGGCCTGAACCGCACCCTGATGGGCGATGGTCTGGCCACCACCATGGCCGGTCTGCTGGGCGGCCCCGCCAACACCACCTACGGCGAGAACACCGGCGTGCTGGCACTGAGCAAGATCTACGACCCGCTGGTCATCCGCATTGCCGCTGTGCTGGCTATCATCCTGAGCTTCAGCCCCAAGTTTGAGGCCGTCATCAACACCATCCCCACCGGCATCATCGGCGGTATCAGCTTCGTGCTGTATGGCATGATTTCTGCTATCGGTGTGCGCAACGTGGTGGAGAACCGCGTGGACTTCACCAACAGCCGCAACCTGATCGTTGCCGCCGTCATTCTGGTGTGCGCACTGGGCTTCAACTCTGTGGGCGGCGTTGGCTTTACCGTTGGCAGCGTCACCATCAACCTGTCTGGTCTGGCTGTGGCTGCGATTGCAGGTATCCTGCTCAACGCTATCCTGCCCGGCAACGACTACGAGTTTGACGCCACTGCCGGTTCTGATGCTGCTACCAGCGGAAACCTGCAGGTCTGATTCCGGGAATGCGTCCAGTTTTTTGTAAGAAAATTTGGGCATCCTGCCAGATTTTAATAAATAGGAATAATTCTCAAAAATATACTTGACTAACTAGGAATTATTCGCTATAATAGAGCCATGGAAAGGGAAGTACACAAAGCCCCCTTCCATGGTTCTTTCTATACCCGGCAGCGCGGCTGCCCAGCATAGAAGCAACAGGCGGGTGGTTTCCGTCCTGTATCATTTTTAACAGATCGAATGGAGGTAAATTCTTATGAAGAAGTACGTTTGCACCGTTTGTGGTTATATCGCTGAGGGTGAGATCCCCGCTCAGTGCCCCGTTTGCAAGGCTCCCGCTTCCGCTTTTGTGGAAAAGACCGGCAACACCTACGTCACCGAGCATGTTGTTGGCATCGGCAAGGCAGAGGGCGTGCCGCAGGAGATCGTGGATGGTCTGCGCGCAAACTTCGAGGGCGAGTGCAGCGAGGTCGGTATGTATCTGGCTATGGCTCGCGTGGCAGAGCGTGAGGGCTATCCCGAGATTGCCGAGGCCTACAAGCGCTATGCTTACGAAGAGGCTGACCACGCATCCCGCTTTGCAGAGCTGCTGGGCGAGGTCGTGACCGACAGCACCAAGAAGAACCTGATGATGCGTGCCGAGGCTGAGTGCGGTGCCTGCGCCGGTAAGATGGACTTGGCCAAGAAGGCTAAGGCACTGAATCTGGACGCCATCCACGATACCGTCCATGAGATGGCAAAGGATGAAGCCCGTCACGGCCGCGGCTTCGAGGGCCTGCTGAAGCGCTACTTCAACACCGAAGTCTGATAAGGGTTCCCCGGTTATCTATTCTGCCCGCTGCAAGGACATTCCGCCTTGCAGCGGGCTTTTTGCGTTTCAGGCTTTAAAAGCGGCGCAGAACCTCCGGTAAGCGTTTTATACAGATTTTTTGTTTGGTGGGCAAACTGTGGGCAAAACTCGCTGATTTGTTCAGTTCTGACCTCTTTTTTGCTTTTGCCCACATAAAGTCCGAAAGTTGGCTTGTGGCCTAGAAAAATTGGCTATAAATATAATCCTCGATGTGGGCAGACTATTTGACTGTTAAAACAATATATGGTAGAATCATGCCGTAAGAACAAAACTCTTTGATAGAAGAGTAAAGGTATGAGTGTGGTCAGAAAAAAAGGCGGCAAGCACTCATATTACATAGACCTTGGCGTAATCGACAAAGAGAGCATCCAAAAGGAAAAAGGCGGCTTTGCAACTAAAAATATGCAGGAGAAATCAATATGTTTAAGTTCGGGTTGACTAAGGTTTGCCGTGCTGTTTTGGGCGTGGTTCTTGCCGCAGTTGTTGTTGGCGCTGTTGGCAGCGTCAATGACGTGACGAAATTCGACAAGAAAGAACCGGTCATTTCTAACTCCGCTGCGAATGTCAACGATATGGCGTCCGACATTTTGACCGGAAAGACTTTATATGTTGCGGGCGACAGCATTGCCTATGGTACCGGCAGCGAAGGCGGATTTGGAAAAGCAGTAGCGCGAAAGTATGGGATGACCTTTATAAATGAGTCTGCGGACGGCGCAACGCTGGCACCGAACATTGCAGACAACGTGAATGGCGGCACCAGAGCCTGCATCTGCACAATCGTGACAAGCTCCGATGCGCTGGAAAAAGCAGATTACATCCTGCTGGAGGGCGGCATCAATGATGCGTGGAACAAAGCCGCAGTCGGTACACTGACCGAGGGCTTTACTGCCGCTTACGATGAAACGACCGTAACGGGTGCGCTGGAAAAGACACTGGAATATCTGGCCAAAAATCACAGCGAGAAGCGTGTGGCTTATGTATTCCCGCACGGCGGACTGTTTGCTGAAAGTGATAACTGGTACAAGACCTATAAACCTGCCATCCTTGCAGTACTGCAAAAGTGGGACGTGCCCTATGTTGATATTGAAGAAAGTGCCCCTCCTATGGGGCCATACGGTAGCAGCAGATTGAGTGATAAATATACCAGTGACGGCATACACCCCAATGCGGCGGGCTACGAGCAGCTTTACATGGAACCCATCGCAGCATTGTTGATGAACTTATAATATATCCCCCTGTTGGCTCTGCATTGTTATGGCACTGTATAGCTGGCAGGGTTATTTTTATCGAAGGCGTAAAAGAGAAAATACATCGCCCCATGCAAAAAAGGCAGCTGCGCAGATTTTTGCGCAGCTGCCTTTTGCATTTTGTGGTGGCTGAACCTTACTGGATACCGGTAACAGGGTAATCCTGTGCCTCCACGGCCTTCTTCAGCACTTCATCATCCACTTCTGCGTTCAGGGTAACGATGGCAGTACCGGCTTCGTGGCTGACAACAGCCTCGTCCACCTGCGGCAGAGCTTCCAGTGCCTTCTTGACGCGGGCTTCACAGTGGGGGCACATCATGCCTTCTACGGTCAGGGTCTTTTTCATAGCGGTCTCCTCCTTTTGAGTTGTATCTTCCTCCGCTGCGGGCTGCACAAGGGCAGCGGGCAGGGCAGGGACGTGTTTGGGCGGGTGGTCACGCTTTGCGCTGTGCAGGTCAAACAGGTTCAGCCGCAAGGCGTTGCTCACCACGCAGAAGCTGGAAAGGCTCATGGCAGCTGCGCCGAACATGGGGTTCAGCGTTAGCCCCAAGGGAATGAACACACCGGCTGCCAGCGGAATGCCGATGATGTTATAGATAAATGCCCAGAACAGGTTTTCGTGGATGTTGCGCAGGGAAGCGCGGCTCAGCCGGATGGCGGCGGGCACGTCCGAAAGCTTGGAGTTCATCAGTACCACGTCTGCAGCGTCAATGGCTACGTCCGTGCCTGCACCGATGGCAATGCCGGTGTCAGCGCGGGTCAGGGCAGGGGCATCGTTGATGCCGTCGCCCACCATGGCTACCTTGCCGTACTTTTGCAGCTGCCGGATAACGGCCTCCTTGCCCTCGGGCAGCACCCCGGCGATCACCTCGTCAACCCCGGCCTGTCGACCAATGGCCTCGGCGGTGCGCTGGTTGTCGCCGGTCAGCATCACGACCCGGATGCCCATATTCCGCAGCTCCCGGATGGCCTGCGGGCTGTCCTCCTTGATGGTATCTGCCACCGCGATAACGCCCAGCAAATGGTCAGCGCCGCCAAAGAAGAGGGGCGTCTTACCCTGCGCAGCCAGTGCGGAAGCCTCAGTTTGCAGCGCAGCGGGGATAGCGACCTTTGTGCCAATAAAAGCAGCGCTGCCGCCAAAGATCTCCTTGCCCTCCAGCTTGGCGGTAAGGCCGTTGCCCGGCAGGGCAGTAAAATCGGTAACAGAGGGCAGCTTCAGCTGCTTTTCCTCCGCATAGGCCAGCACTGCCCGCGCCAGCGGGTGCTCGCTGCGGCCCTCCAGCGCAGCTGCCAGCGTGAGCAGTTCGGTCTCGGTCACGCCTTCAGCGGGCAGAAGGTCTGTGACGGTAGGCTCGCCGCAGGTGATGGTGCCGGTCTTGTCCAGCGCCACGATGCGGGTACGCCCGGCCTCCTCCAGCGCTGCAGCGGTCTTGAACAGGATGCCATTTTTTGCGCCCAGACCGTTGCCCACCATAATAGCCACTGGCGTTGCCAGACCCAACGCACAGGGGCAGCTGATGACCAGCACCGAGATGCCCCGCGCCAGCGCGTAGCCGACGTCCCGCCCCAGCAGCAGCCAGACAAGGGTGGTGACCACTGCAATGCTGATGACCGCAGGCACAAAAAAGCCGGATACGGTATCTGCGATCTTTGCAATGGGTGCCTTGGTGGCGGCGGCATCGCTGACCATGCGGATGATCTGCGCCAGCGTAGTGTCCTCGCCCACGCGGGTAGCACGGCACTGCAGATAGCCGGACTGGTTGGTGGTGGCGGCGCTTACCTTATCGCCCACGGCCTTGTCCACCGGGATGCTCTCGCCGGTCAGGGCGCTCTCGTTTACGGCACTGCTGCCCTCCAGCACAATGCCGTCCACCGGGATGTTCTCACCCGGGCGCACCACAAAGATATCCTCTTTCTGCACCTGTTCAATGGGCACGGTCACCTCGGCACAGTCCCGCAGCAGGGTGGCGGTTTTGGGGGCAAGCTTCATCAGGCTCTTGAGTGCATCAGTGGTCTTGCCCTTGGAGCGCGCCTCCAGCATCTTGCCCACGGTGATAAGGGTCAAAATCATGGCGGCAGACTCAAAATAGAACTCCATCATGTAGTGCATGACCAGTTCCTCGTTGCCGTGTAGCTGCGCATCGGTCATGGCGAACAGGGCGTAGGTACTCCACACAAAGCTTGCCATCGAGCCCATGGCTACCAGCGTATCCATGTTGGGGGAGCGGTGCACCAGCCCCTTGAAGCCGTTGATGAAAAACTTTTGGTTGATCACCATCACGATGCCTGCCAGCAACAGCTGTACCAGTCCCATGGCAATGTGGTTGCCGTCAAACCAGCGGGGCAGCGGCCAGCCCCACATCATGTGCCCCATGGAAAAGTACATCAGCACCAGCAAAAAGCCCAGCGAGGCGATAAGCCGCCGTTTCAGCTTGGGCGTTTCGTGGTCGGCAAGCGCGTCCAGCTCTGCGCTGGTGCTGGCCGCTGCGGCAGCCTTTTTGGGGCTTGCGCCGTAACCGGCCTGCTCCACAGCACGGATAATGGCGGCATCTTCTGCTGTACCCTCCACGCCCATGGAGTTGGTCAGCAGACTTACCGAACAGCCGGTGACGCCCGGCACGCTCTTTACGGCCTTTTCTACCCGGGCAGAGCAGGCCGCGCAGCTCATGCCGGTAACGTTGAATTGTTCCATTGCTTTTTCTCCTTGTGATCAGTCTGCCCGGCGGGCGGTCATTTCATCAGCTTGGGCAGCAGCCGGAGCAGCTCCTCCAGCTTTTCGTCACCGCCGGCACGCAGGTCGTCCGCCACACAGCTGCCGATATGTTGCGCCAGCAATTCCCGGGAAAAGCTGTTCAGCGCCGCATTGGCTGCGGCTACCTGTACCAGAATGTCCACACAGTAGGCGTCCTTTTCCAGCATCCCGCGGATACCGCGTACCTGTCCTTCAATGCGGTTCAGGCGGTTGAGCAGAGCTTTGTGTTCCTCCGGGCTGCGCTCTTTGTGGCGGCAGCAGCAGGGGACAGCAGGATCTGCCGCAGCGTCCGCTTCCGGCGTATCAACGCAGCAGTGCTTTTGGGTCTCTTCCATATCGGAATCGCTCCTTTCATAAACCCCCATGGGGTATGCTTTCTTGCAACAGCAGTATAGCACATAATATCCGACAATTCAAGTAGGAAATGAAATATAAATAGTACAGCTGAACCATAAATTAAAAGATGAAATTCCGCTGAACATGGCCAGAGTGCACGCGGAGGCCATTCAAAACCGCTGCATATAAGAAAACGAGGGAAGCCCGCAGGCTTTCCCTCGTTGTAAACTCTTACTTTACTTCCAGAATGCGCGGTGCAAACAGGCTCCACATCTTGCCCCACCAGTACCAGTCGTGGGATACGTCACCGCCCCAGATCTCCAGATGTGCGGGCATGCCCTGCTCCTTCAGCAGATCAGCCAGTGCCTGTGTGTCGTCCAGTGCATCGCCCTCGTAGGCACCCTGACCGGCGCAGAGGATCAGGCTGTTCTCCTCAGCCTTGGCCAGCGCAGGCTTGTTGGCAATGCCGTTCTCCTGCAAATAGGCAAGGGGAGCGCAGCGCAGCACCATGTCATCGCTGTCGGTGCCCCAGAAGCGGGTCAGGTCGTAGATGCCGCCCATGCCCACAGCACCTGCAAACAGGGTGGGACGGCGCAGACGGCAGTGGACGGCGTGGTAAGCGCCCAAGTCTACACCGGCAGTCCAGATCCGGGTGCCCTTTTTGGCGTTGTTCAGGGTCAGAATACGGGGAGCAAGCTCAGCGGTCAGATAGACGAAATACTTCTCCTGCAGCTCGGCGCGGCGGCGCTGGGGCAGATTACCGTTCAAAAGGCCCTCGCCGTCCATGGCATCTGCGCAGAACAGCTGCACCTTACCCTCGTTCAGCAGCTGGGCAATAGCATCGGGCATTCCGTTGTTCTCCCAGTCATAAAAACGGCCGCCGCGGGCGGGCAGTGCCAGCACCGGCACACCGGCATGGCCGTACACCTTAAACTCCATCTCACGGCCCAGAACCGTGCTCCACTCTTTGTAATAGGTACCCTGGATCATAAATCAAGCACTCCTTATTTTATCATTCACCGGCCCGGGCACAGTCGCTGCGCACCGGTGCCGGATTTGGAAGCTATAATCAGACAAACTGGTTGCGCTGGGGGTCGTAATCGTAGCCCACAGCGTGCAGCTTTGTGCACAGACCGGCCTTGTCGGCCTCCAGATCTTCGCACAGCGCATCGAGATCCTTATACTGATCCCGCAGTTTCAGGTTCACCACGCTCAGCAGCATGATGGGATCAACAGGCAAAGACATTTTATTCCTCTCCTTGCGGCAAATAAAAAAGCCGGCCACTCGACAAAGTGACCGGCCACATACACCAAATTAGACAGCGCGGGTAACTTTGCCAGCGCGCAGGCAACGGGAGCATGCGTAGACATACTTGGGAGAGCCCTCCACGACCGCCTTGACACGACGGACATTCGGCTTCCAGGTACGGTTGGAACGGCGATGAGAGTGAGAGACCTTGATACCAAAGGTAACACCCTTGCCGCAGCATTCACACTTAGCCATGGTAATTGCACCTCCTACAGTGAAGTATGGAATCAAAATAATCAGCTTGACTATTTTACCAGAGATACAAAGAAAAAGCAAGTCTTTTTTTAAATTTTCTGTAGCTTTTTGCATTCCTGGTGCTGTGGGGCTTGTGCAGGGCACAAAAAAATAGTATTATAAAGGAAGAAATTCGTTTTGACAGGAGATTTACATGACCACACAGGCAACCTATTATATCATCCGCGCACTGGTGGCGCTGGTGGCCATTCCGTTCCACGAGGCTGGCCATGCGCTGGCAGCATGGCTGCTGGGCGATGCCACCGCCAAACGCGAGGGGCGTCTTTCGCTGAATCCCTTTGCACACTTTGACCTGCTGGGCACCCTGTGCATGGTGTTTGCAGGCGTGGGCTGGGCAAAGCCTGTATCCACCAACCCCCGCAACTTCAAAAACCCCAAGTGGGGCATGGCGCTTACGGCACTGGCAGGCCCTGTGGCAAACCTTGTGCTGGCTTACCTTGGCATGGTGGCATGGAAGGTAATGTACTACTGGGCGCCGGTCAATAACGTTACCATTTACATTGCCATGTTCCTGCGCTATCTGGTGCTGATGAACGTCAGCCTTGCGGTGTTCAACCTGATTCCGGTGCCGCCGCTGGACGGCAGCCGCATTCTGCTGGTGGTACTGCCGCAGCGCATCTACTTTGGCCTGATGCAGTACGAAAAATATATCATGATCGTCATGCTGGCAGCGGTTTGGGGCGGTTTTCTGGATATGCCGCTCTACTACCTGAACAACGTAGTGTGGTCGCTTTTGGGTGCAGGCACCGGCTATATCGATAAGATCGCCTACACCGTTTATGCCAGCAGCCTTGGGGCGGTGATCTGAGTGGCAGAGGAATTGACCTTCCATCTGGAAGATTTTGACGGCCCGCTGGAATTATTGCTGGCTCTGGTGGCCAAGCATAAGATGGACCTGCACAATATCCCCATTTTGCAGCTCATCGACCAGTACACCCGCACCGTGGAGCAGGCTGACCCCGACCCCGAGACCGCCAGCGCCTTCATTGAGATGGCGGCGCATCTGGTGGAAATGAAAAGCTTTCTGTTGCTGCCCCGCAGCGAAGAGGGCGAGCGCATGAAACAGGAGCTCACCGGCCAGCTGATCGAGTACGACCAGTGCCGCCGCATGGCAGAGCTGCTGCGCGCAAAAGGGGAGGCTGCCCCGGTGTTCGTGCGCCGTCCCATGGAAGTGGAGTGGGATAACACCTACGCATTGCACCACGCCCCGCAGATCTTGGCGGATTACTGGCAGGCGTTGGCAGGCCGCACCAAGACCCGCCGCGTGCCCACTCAGCAGCAGTTTGAGCCGCTGGTTACCGCGCCTATGGTGTCGGTCACCAGCCGAGTGGTGTACATCCTGCGCCGGATGCTGGGCGGAACCGTGGCAAAAATGGAGCAGTTGTTTTCCCGCAGCCAGAGCCGCAGCACTAACGTAGCTACCTTTCTGGCGCTGCTGGAGCTGGTGCGCGGCGGACGCATCGCGTTGGACGGCCGGGGAGCGCTGACCATGCGCCGCACCCGCCCGGAACGCAATAAGGAGAACCCATGAACCAGAAACAAACCCTTGCCGCCGTGGAGGCTATGCTTTTTGCCTGCGGCGACCCCATAGGTGCCGATAAGCTGGCACAGGCGGTGCAGCTGCCCCAGTCCAGCGTGGATGCCGCACTGGAGACCCTGCACACCCGCTATCAGCGGGAGGACAGCGGCCTGTGTCTGCTGCATCTGAATACCCGGTGGCAGCTGGCTACCAAGACTCAGTGGGCAGACTGTGTGCGCCGCGTGCTGGACAGCCGCCGCGCTGTGCCGCTTGGCCCTGCGGCCATGGAGACCCTGACCGTCATCGCCTACAACCAGCCGGTGTCCCGCGCCTTTATTGAGCAGGTGCGCGGTGTGGACTCCTCCTCCAGCGTGTCCGGTCTGCTGGAAAAGGGGCTCATCGAGGAAGCCGGACGTCTGGATCTGCCGGGTCGCCCGGTCAGCTTCCGCACCACCGATACCTTTTTGCGTGTGTTCGGCCTGTCCAGTCTGGCAGACCTGCCGCCGGTGCACAGCGATGCACCGGCAGATGATCCGACCGAAAGTGAGGGCTGACCCATGGGCATGGTTCTTTCCGCAGTGGGCGCTTGTCTGCTGTTCATCCTCAAGGTGGTGGGCATCCTGCTGCTGATTTTGTTGGTGTTGGCGGCGCTGTTGCTGCTGTGCCCCTTCTGCGCGGATGTCTGCTGGCAAAACGATACGCTTACCGTAAAGGCCGGGGCACTGGGCATCACTTTTCCGGTGTTCCAATACCCAAAGCCGGAACCTCCCGCCCAGCCGGAGGAGCCCAAGGGCTTTACCGGCAGGCTGAAAGCAAAATTCCGCGCATGGCGTGCGGAGCGTAAGCGCAAAAAAGCTGAAAAAAAGGCTGCGCAGCCCGCAAAGCCTAAAGCCGAAAAGCCGCCCCGCCAAAAGGCAAAGATCACGCTGGATGTGATCTGCACCATGCTGCGGGGCGTGGGTACGCTGCTGCGGGCAGTGTTTGGCGCGCTCCGCATTACAAAGATCTCGGTCTGCCTTGGTGTGCGCGGCGACGACCCCGCCGAAGCTGCCCGCAATTACGGCAAGCTGCAAGCGTGGCTGTACCCGACCCTTGGCGTGCTGGATCACTTTTTCTTTCTGGAATTTGACCAGCTGCGCGTTCTGCCGGACTTCGGCAGCGCCCAGCCTACTGTGCAGGACAAGGTGTCCTTCCGTGTCAGCGCACAGGCGCTGTTCATCGTTATCGCCGCCGTGCGGGTGCTGTACGAGTTCTGGCGCAAAAAAGTATTGGACATTTTTATTTGAAGATGATACACTAAATCTATATCAGAATGCTTTCCGGCGGCCTGCTGCCTGCACGGATGAATAAAGGAGAGTTGTTTTATGGCAGAGCATCCTATTCAGGGCCTGATGAACGTTACGATGGAGAAAATTCACCAGATGGTGGACTCCAACACCATTATCGGCAAGCCCATCACCACCGAGGACGGCATCACCATCCTGCCGGTGTCCAAGGTGAGTTTTGGTTTCGCCTCTGGCGGTACCGATTTTAACGGCAAGAACGCTGCCAACAAAGATCTGTTTGGCGGCGGCTCCGGTGCCGGTGTCAACATTCAGCCGGTGGCATTTCTGGTCATCAAGGATGGTTGCGTGCGCACCATCCAGCTGTCGGATAGCTCCAACAGCATCGACCGTGCCCTGACTATGCTGCCGGAGCTGGTGGAAAAGCTTACCACTCTGGTCAAAAAGGACGCCAAGGCACCCGCAGAGGAGCCCAAGGCAGAGTAACCTTTTATACAAATCAAGCCGCAGCCGCAGGCCTTTTGGTCTGCGGTTTATATAGCCGCGCACCGGTGCCCCGCAAAGCAGGGGAGCGGTGCGCGTTTTGAGCGCCGTGAGGCGCACAAGGAGTAATATTATGGCAGAAGAACGTATTCAGAAGATCATGGCCGAGCAGGGTCTGTGCTCCCGCCGCGCCGCCGAGCAGATCATTGCCGAGGGCCGCGTCAAGGTGAACGGCCACCCGGTCAAGGTGGGCGACAAGATGGACCCCAACCGTGACGTGCTCCATGTGGATGACGAGCGCATCTACATCCAAAAGAACCAGCAGCTGTATTATCTGGCGCTGTACAAGCCCCGTGGCTATGTGACCACCGCCAGCGATGAGCTGGGCCGCAAGACCGTGATGGACTTGGTCAGCGACATCCCTGCCCGCCTGTACCCGGTGGGCCGCTTGGATAAGGACAGCGAGGGTCTGCTGCTGATGACCAACGACGGTGCCTTTGCACAGGCCGTCACCCATCCGTCCGGCGGTATCTCCAAGCTGTACCGCGTTACCGTGCAGCCCCGCGCCGACGAGGCCACCATCCTCAAGCTGAGCAGTGGCGTCGTGCTGGACGATGGCACCAAGACCATGCCCTGTGCCATCAATGTGGTCACTGACGAGCCTGGCCGCACCGTGATGGAAATGACCCTGAAGGAGGGCAAGAACCGCGAGATCCGCCGGATGTGTGAGAGTGTGGGTCTTGAGGTGGTGCGCTTGAAGCGCAACGCAGAAGGCGTGGTGAAGCTGGGCATGCTCAAGCCCGGTACCTACCGCGAGCTGACTAAGGCCGAGGTGAACGGTCTGCGTGCCGCAGCGGTCAAGGGTCGTGCACAGACCCGTTCGGCTGTCCAGCAGTCTAAGGCTGCCGAGCGCCGTCCCCGCGGCCCCGTGGGTAAAAACGCACCCCGGAAGCAGAAGTAAGGAGTTATCGGATCATGGAACGAGAAACTCTGAAATCCCGTCTGGGCTTCATTCTGCTTTCTGCGGGCTGTGCCATCGGCATCGGCAACGTGTGGAAGTTTCCGTATATTGCCGGTCAGGGCGGCGGCGGTGCTTTTGTACTATTCTACCTGATCTTTCTGGTCATTCTGGGTCTGCCTATCATGACCATGGAGTTTGCCTTGGGGCGCGCCTCCCGCAAAAGCCCGGTGCGGGCATATCAGGCGCTGGAGAAGCCGGGGCAGAAGTGGCATATCCACGGCTACTTCACCCTCATCGGCTGCTATTTGCTGATGATGTTCTACACCACCGTGGCGGGCTGGATGCTGCACTATTTCTACATGACCGCCGTCGGCAAACTGGCGGGGCTCAACGCCGAGCAGGTGGCCGGTAAGTTTACTGAAATGCTGGCCAGCCCCGCTACTATGACCTTCTGGATGGTATTTGTGGTGGTAGTGGGCATTCTGGTGTGCGCCAAGGGTCTGCAAAGCGGTCTGGAGCGTGTGACCAAGGGCATGATGATCGCCCTGCTCCTCATTATGGTGGTGCTTGCCGTCAACAGCCTGTTCATGCCCGGGGCAAAGGAGGGCCTTTCCTTCTTCCTTGTGCCGGACTTTGCCCGGATGCAGGAGGTGGGCGTGGTCAACACACTGGTCTCCGCTATGAATCAGGCCTTCTTCACCCTGAGCCTTGGCATCGGTGCTATGTCTATTTTTGGCAGCTATATCGGCAAGGAACATTCCCTGCTGGGCGAATCTGTCCGCATTGTGGTGCTGGATACCTTTGTAGCCATCACCGCCGGTTTGATCATCTTCCCGGCCTGCTTTACCTACCATGTGGACCAGACCAGCGGCCCCAGCCTTATCTTTATCACCCTGCCCAACATCTTTGCCAATATGTCCATGGGCCGGCTGTGGGGCAGCCTGTTCTTTTTGTTCATGGCTTTTGCAGCCATGTCCACCGTGCTGGCAGTGTTCGAGAATATCATCTGCTGCGGCATGGAGCTGACCGGCTGCAGCCGCAAAAAGTCCAGTCTGGTGAACCTTGTGCTCATCATCCTTCTGTCCATGCCCTGTGTGCTGGGCTATAATCTGTGGGCATGGGATGGCTTTGCAGTATTTGGCGGTGCTGTGCTGGATGTAGAGGATTTTCTGGTCAGCAACCTGTTCCTGCCGCTGGGCAGCTTGGTATATCTGCTGTTCTGCGTTACCCGCTACGGTTGGGGCTGGCAGAACTACAAAAAAGAAGTCAACACCGGCAAGGGCCTTAAGGTGCAGGACTGGATGCGCGGCTACCTGACCTATGTGCTGCCGCTCATCGTGGTGTTCATCTTTGCATTTGGCCTTTACGACAAATTCCTTGCGTGATTTTTTAACAAGTGCGTTCCGCCTTTGATTGACGAACAGGCGGCACAAGTGTAATATAAAAGCATATAGGGTGCTTCTCCCGGCGGGGAACACTGCTATATGCTTTTTTGTATTCAAAAAGGAGGAAACACACCCATGCACATTCTGGTCTGTGACGATGATGCGGCCTTCGCTGCGCGGATGGACGAGTATATCTCGGAATGGTTCCGCGCCCGGGAGATTCAGGTGCAGAGCACCGTCTGCACCAGCGGCGAGCAGCTGCTGGCTACCCCGGAGCTGGAACGCTACCAGCTGGCGTTTCTGGACGTAGACCTGAAAACGACCGACGGCATTGCGCTGGGACGCAAGCTGCGGCAGATCGCCCCAGACATCATGCTGGTGTACATTTCGGCTTATCTGGAATTTGCCCCGCAGGGCTACACGGTCAACGCTTACCGCTACCTACTCAAGCGGGATATTGCCGCCCAGCTGCCCAGCTGTCTGGAGGATATTTTTTCCGGCATGTCCGACCCCCGAAAAACGCTGGAGGTGCACCATAACCGCACCACCAGTGAGATCCCACTGAATCAGATCTATTATCTGGAAAGCGATCTGCGGCAGATCAACGTCTACGGCGATATCCCGCACCAGCCCATCTGCACCTTTTACGGCAAGATCGCTGATCTGCCCACCATGCTGTATGAAAACGGCTTTTTGCAGGTGGGGCGCAGCGATGTGGTCAACCTGCAATATGTGCGCTCCATCCGTAACTATAAGGTGGAGCTGCACAGCGGGGTAGAACTGAGCGTAAGCCGACAGTACTATACAGCCATCCGCAGCGCATGGCTGGAATGGAAGGGGCAGTTCGGCGATGAATGAAGAATTCTGGCGCTGGTATATGTACGGTCACTGGATCTGCCTTGCCCAGTGGCTCGGCTTTATCATGGTGGAATATGCTTACCTTGGCAAGGGCAGGGTAAAGCACCCTCTGGTGTGGTCCGGTGTTATAACCATGCTTACGATGACCCTATCGGTCGTGTACAACTTTGGCTTTTTTACGCCGAGGGCAGTGGCTCTCACGATCCTTTTTCTGTTCATCACCGTCATGCTGTTTGGCGGCACGCCGGGGCAAAAGGTTACCGCCTGCCTGATCAACGGTACCATGTGCCTGTTGGTCGAAAACAGTATGCGGTATGTCATATCGTGGATACTGAAGTGTGAACTGCAGCAGGTCATCCAACGCGCAGACTGTCTGATCATCATAGCGGTGGCAAATATGGTGGTGGGCGCAGCTGTGGCCTTTTTGGTAAGCAAGTGGCGCAGGCGCAATGCACTGGAGCCCTTGCAGGCGCTGACCATGAGCTTTTTTCCGGGCGTGGTCGTGGTGCTGAACATCCTGCTCATGCTCACAGATAACAACAAAAGGGCCACCATGGCCACAATGGGGATGACAGTGGGGCTTACGGTGGCTGTCATGGTGCATCTGTGCATCGTGGCGATGTTCAACGATCAGGTCATGCAGCGGCGCAGCCTGCATTTTCAGGCCGAACTGGAGCAGCAGCGGGCTTCGGCTCTGCTGGATTCCTACACCGCCCAGCGCCGCCTGACCCACGAATTCACCAACCATATCGGTGCGTTGCGTGCCTTGCTGGCACAGGGAGATGTGGCCGGTGCGCAGGACTATATTGCCGGTGTGGATAAGGCTGTGGCGGCCAGCACTACCATTATGGACACCCACAACCCGCTGTTGGACTCCATCCTGACTCGCAAGTACGAGGAGGCCGCCCGGCAGGGAGTAAGCGTGTATTTTGATCTTTGCGACCTGCGGGATTTTCCCTTAAGTGGGGTGGACATGGTTACCGTGCTGGCAAATCTGCTGGATAACGCCATCTGTGCCGCAGCGCAGGCGTACCCGCCGGAGGTCTACGTACGAGTGCGCAAAACGGAGGAGGAATATCTTCTCTCGGTGCGCAACCGGGTGCAGCGGGACGTGGAGCTGCCGCCGGATGGGCAGCTGCCCCGCACCACCCGCAAGGAGCCCGGCCACGGCATGGGGCTTTCCAATGTGCGGGACGTTTTGCTGCGCCACGGCGCGGAGTATACCCTGAGCTGCCGGGACAATTGGTTCCGCTTTACCTGTGCGGTGCCCACCGGCAATTCATGACATCTGCACCGTCAGAATATGACAATTTATGTGCAACAGAAGCGTAACTCTGCTATACTGTGGTCAGTAAAGGAAGCCTTCCGTGCGGACATGGTCACGTTGCGGTGGGAGGGTTACACCCCTCTTTTTAAGAGCTTTGTTGCTGGATGGAAAAACAGCCTGCGGTGCGTGTAAGCAGGCTGTCTACCTTTGCTTTTTTGGACTGTGCAGGAATGCACAGTCCCTTGCTGACGGGACTTTCTGCGGCGGGCCTTTTGGGGGTTGCAGTCGATAAAGTTTCTCGATGCGTCGCAATTCCGGCGCTGCCAGCTGTACGGGAATGGCATAGGCAAGCCGGGATATCGTGCGCTGCAAAGAGTCCCGTCAGTTTTCTTTTGCACCAAAAAGGACTGCTGTACATGGGTTTTGCCCAGTATAGCAGTCCTTTTTATCTATTAAATCATCGTATCTGCCAGTCAGCAGAAAGCTGACCCGCCGCGCGACTGTTTCGGTAGAAAACCAGCGCGGCAGCTGCGGGTTCCCTCTGCGTCCCTCCAGTGAAAAAGCAGCTCAGCCAAGCCCGCAGGCTTGGCTGAGCTGCAAAACTAAAATGCAATTCCTTAAACTATGCGCAGAGCGAAGCGGAGCGCATTTAAAATCGTAAAAAGCGCAGTTACTCCGGCTTTACCTGCAGCTCCTGCTCGCAGTAGATGCAGCGGTACTTGCCGTTGG
>ERZ773168.1613-NODE-1613-length-18729-cov-7.390650_pt1 | contig 18729 bp, 15 predicted proteins | sample MGYA00511261_ERZ773168 | MGnify/ENA primary metagenome ERZ773168 (study PRJEB29015, sample SAMEA2737855) | human gut metagenome | biome: human gut; feature: human-associated habitat; material: faeces | place: China | collected 2012 ... | reverse complement strand
CGGAGCACCCGGGCGAGAGCTTCCAGATCACCGGCCCCAGCGAGGGCCCCGTGGCTGAGAGCGTGTTCATTGCAGGCATGTTCGTGAAATACGGCCGCGAGTACGCCGAACTCTGTGACCACCTGCACCTCACCGAGGAGGCTGCCAGCACCCGCACCGCCATTGACGCAGTAGAACAGGCCACCCTGACCGCCGGCTGGGACGGCGCATGGTTCCGCCGTGCCTACGATGCCTTTGGTGCCCCCGTAGGCAGCAGGGAATGCGACGAGGGGCAGATCTTCATCGAACCCCAGGGCATGTGCGTGATGGCCGGGATCGGCCGGGAGACCGGTCAGGCCGAAGCCGCACTGAAGAGCGTGGAGGAGCGGCTGGACACCCCGTACGGCGTGGTACTGCTCCAGCCCGCCTACACCACCTACCGGCTCAATCTGGGCGAGATCTCCAGCTATCCCCCGGGCTACAAGGAGAACGCCGGTATCTTCTGCCACAACAACCCATGGATCAGCTGTGCTGAGACCGTGCTGGGCCACGGTGACCGGGCCTTTGCTGTCTACAAAAAGACCTGCCCGGCCTATATCGAGGACATCAGCGAGATCCACCGCACCGAACCCTACGTTTACAGCCAGATGGTAGCAGGCCGCGATGCCCCCACCTTCGGCGAGGCCAAGAACAGCTGGCTGACCGGCACGGCGGCATGGACCTTCGTGAACGTGAGCCAGTACATTCTGGGCATCCAGCCCACTCTGGACGGCCTGCGCGTTGACCCCTGCATCCCCCACACGCTGGCAGGCTACACCGTCACCCGCCGCTACCGGGGTGCCGTGTACCACATCCGGGTGGAGAACCCCCACGCCGTGCAGAAGGGCGTGCAGAGCGTCACCGTGAACGGTGCTCCTATTGCGGGCACCCTCCTGCCGCTGGCAAAGGCCGGTGAAAACGTGGAGGTCTCTGTCATTCTTGGATAACCCCCCTCACAGCAAAAAGACCGCCAAAGCAAGTAGAAACGCTTGCTCTGGCGGTCTTTTCAATACAGTTTTTTCAGCTTCAATTACAGCATCTTGGAAAGGAAAGCTTTCAGACGAGGATGCTTGGGGTTCGAGAAGAGCTCCTGCGGGGGCTCATCCTCCTGGATCCTGCCCTCATCGATGAAGATGACGCGGTTGGACACCTCGCGGGCGAAGCCCATCTCGTGGGTGACCACCAGCATGGTGATGCCGGTGTGGGCCAGCTCCTTCATCAGTTCCAGAACTTCGCCCACCATCTCGGGGTCCAGGGCGCTGGTGGGCTCGTCGAACAGGATGACGTCCGGGTCCATGGCCAGGGCGCGGGCAATGGCGATGCGCTGCTGTTGGCCGCCGGAAAGGCTCTTGGGGTAGACGTCAGCCTTGTCGGAAAGACCCACGCGGGCCAGCAGTTCGTCGGCCTTGTCGGAGATGGCCTGCTTGTCCTTGAGCTTGAGCAGGGTGGGGGCCAGCTCCAGGTTCTTCTTCACGGTCAGGTGGGGGAACAGATTGAAGTGCTGGAACACCATGCCCATCTTCTGGCGCACGGCGTCGATGTGGGCCTCGTCCACCTCGGTGCCCTCAAACTTGATGCTGCCGGAAGTGGGGATCTCCAGCCGGTTCAGGCAGCGCAGGAAGGTGGATTTGCCGCAGCCGGAAGGGCCGATCAGGCAGACCACGTCGCCGCGGTAGATATCAATGTCGATGCCCTTCAGCACGTCCAGCGTGGGGGTGGGCTGCTTTGCGCCCGGCTTCTTTTCGCCGCCGTAGGTCTTGGTCAGACCGCGGACTTCCAGAATCTTATCGGTCACCTTGTGCCATCCTCCTCTCAAATTTGGTCAGCAGCCATGTAAAGAGCATGACCAGGACCAGATAAACCAGTGCAACGCCCAGCAGCGGGAACATGGCCTCGTAGGTGCGGTTCATGATGCCCTGCGCTGCGTACAGCAGCTCCTTGCCGCCGATGACCGTGATCAGCGAGGTATCCTTCAGCAGGATGATGAACTCGTTGCCCAATGCCGGCAGCACAGCCCGCAGCGCCTGCGGGATGATGATGACCACCATGGTGGTCATGTAGTTCAGACCAAGGCTGCGGCCTGCTTCCATCTGGCCGGGGTCCACGGCCATCAGGCCGCCGCGGATGATCTCGGAAACGTAGGCACCGGAGTTGATGCCCAGCGCCAGCGCACCCACCATGGTGAAGTTGCGGCTGTTGGAAAAGATGACCATGCTCATGATCAGCAGCTGCACCATCATGGGGGTGCCGCGGATGATGGTGGTGTACACCTGACACACGGCGTTGAAGAAGCCCAGTACCGGGTTCTTATGGCCCGGGCGCTGCTGGTCGTGGGCCACGCGCACCAGTGCCACCACGCAGCCCAGCACGATGCCCAGCGCCAGTGCAATGGCAGTTACCAGAAAGGTAGTGCCCACGCCCTTGATGTACTGGAGCCAGCGGTCCTTCAGAATGAAGGCCTGATAAAATTTGTAGAAGCATTCCTGCCCGAAGCTCAGCGCGGTCCCGCTGTTGAGCAGCTCCTTGAGCAGTTCGTACTGTGCAGCCATTCGCATCCTCACTTTCCTGATCTGCCAGATTTTTTGTCAGAATTTTGTAACCTTATTTTTCCAAAAAAGAGGAGACGTCCCCGTCCGGAACCGCCTCCCCCTGTTTTGTACCGGGTCCGCCGACCGATCAGTCTGCGGTGATGTACTTGTCCACGATGGACTGCAGGGTGCCGTCTGCCTTCAGCTCTTCCAGAGCAGCGTTGACGGCCTCCACCAGAGCGGTGTTGTCCTTATTCATGCCGATGGCGTAATCCTCCTCGGCGTAGCTGGTCTCCAGCACCTTCAGGCCGGGGTTGGCAGCCACATACTCCTTGGCGGGAGCGTTGTCGATGACCACAGCGTCCACCTGACCATTGTTCAGAGCCTGCACAGCAGTCAGACCGCTGTCGTAAGCCACCACAGAGTCCTCGCCGAAGTCGTCGGTGCAGTAGATGTAGCCGGTGGTGCCGCGCTGGGTGCCGATCTTCTTGCCTGCCAGATCATCGGGAGATGCGATGCCGGAGTCTTCCGGCACGATGATGGACTGGATGCCGGTGGCGTAGCTGTCGGAGAATGCCATCACGGCCTTGCGCTCGTCGGTAACGGTGATGCCTGCCATGGCGATGTCGGCCTTGCCCTGCTGCACGCTCAGCAGTGCGGCGTCAAAGTCCATATCATCGATCTGCAGCTCCAGACCCAGCTTCTCGGCAATGGCCTTGGCGGTGTCCACATCGATGCCCTCGATCTCACCGGAGTCGGTGGTCATCTCATACGGCGGGAAGGTGGCGTTGGTGGCCATGGTCAGCTTGCCAGCCTCAACGGTGGTCAGCTCAGCGGCAGCGCTGGTGGACGCAGCCTCGGAAGAAGCTGCACTGCTTGCAGTGGAAGAAGCGGTGCTGGAGGCGGAACCGCCGCAGGCAGTCAGAGCCAGAGCGGCAGCGGTCAGACCAGCGGCAGCCAGAAAGCTGCGGCGATTGATCTTTTTCATATTCAAACACTCCTCTGTTGATTGTATATTTTTTCACTTTCCCGGCACAATGCGCTTCATCGTGTCATCAAGGAACAGAATTAGTATATGTTGTACAAATAAAAAAGTCAAGTGTTGTGCAAAAAATCGGAACAAATGAAACCCTTTTGAAAACATTTATACATGCAGCACCACATTCTTTGTGTATATATGCATTTTGCTCTGGTGTTTCCGCCTTTCCGCTGCATTCTGCCGGCAAATGTTCCCCGCATAACCAACGAGACCGCCCGGTGGGCGGTCTCGTTTTTGTTTTATCGGCGTTTCTGCGGCAGGGGGATGCCCAGCACCAGGGCAATGCCCACGGCCAGCGCCACGGCGATCTTGAAGGTAGAGATGCCGTTTGCCAGCGCCAGAGCGTTGTTGCCCTGAATGAAGTAGTAGGCGCTGTAATAGATGCCCGCACCGGGCACCAGCGGAAAGATGCCGGTGAGCAGGAACACCGTCACCGGTGTTCTGAGGGTCATCGCAAGGATGCGGGCCAGCAGCGTCAGCGGAATGACCGCCAGCAGCGAGGCTGCAAAGGCTTCCATTCCGAACAGCTCCGCGATCTCGTATACCAGCCAGCCCACTGCGCCCACCAGCCCGCAATAAGGCAGGGTGCGTTTGGGGCAGGCAAAGAGGATGGCAAAGCTCAGGGTGCCCGCCCCGGCCAGCAGGAACTGCAGGGCCAGACGGCCCAGCTGCTCCCCGGTGAAAAGAAGCTCTGTCATACCACGACCACCCCCTTCAAAAAGGCATAGAGGCTCAGCACAAGGCCGGTGCCGATGGCGATGCTGGCCGCAATGAGCAGTGCGTCGATCATCCGGATGGTGCCGGAAAGATAATCGCCCTGCACAAAGTCCCGGATGCCCATGGTAAAGGCGATGCCGGGGGTCAGGATCATCAGAGTGCCGATGATGGCGTGACTGGCTTCAGTGCCCAGCAGGCTGCAGCCCAGAATACAGCACAGGGTGATGAGGGCGGCGGTGGAGATGGTTCGAAACCCGCCCCCCACGCCGCGCCGCCCGCAGAACAGCAGATAGGCGTTGGCCGCAACACCGGCCGCAGCGGCGGCAAGCCCGGCTTTCAGATCGCCGCCAAAGATCAGCGCAAAGCAGAACGCGCCGCCCATGCCCGCCGCAAGCTGCACCCAGTCCTTTGGAAAAGGGATGCACCTGGCCTGAGCCAGACGGGCCTCGGCCTCGGCGACGGTCTCCACTTCCCCGGACGCGATCTGGCGGGAAAGCTGATTCACTGCCGCCACCCGCCCCAGGTGGGTAGTACGGGTGGGCACGTTGCGCACCTCGCTCATCTCCGCCGTACCTGCGCTGGCAAAAATGCCGTTGGTCAGCACATAGACATGGAACTCCCGCAGGTGGAAGCTGGCCGCCATGATCTCCATGGTCTGCTCCACCCGGAACACCTCTGCCCCGTTCTCCAAAAGGGTCTGCCCAGCCGCCATAATAAAATCCATGATGCGGCGGCGCTGTTCCCCGTCCGGATACAATTCCCTCTCTGCCATGCTGTGGTCTCCTTAAAATTGGCATAAAAAATGACCGCCTCAACGTTTCAATGCCTGAGCGGTCATTTTTCTTGACGAATCTATTTGTAGTATAGTCAATCTCCGGCGGCTTGTCAAGCAGGCACGCCGTTTTTTCAGAACTTGAACAGGTTCACGATCCGCTGCCACAGGCGGGTGAAGAAGTTGCCTTCCTGCACATCGGCGGCGGTCTCGGCGGTAACATCCGCAGCGGCGACCGTCTCACCGGTCTTATAGATGAACTTCACGCTGCCGGAAGCATCCTCGGACTTACCGGCAAAGCTGGTGTAGTCCTCCAGACGGCTGGTCATCTCGTCCAGCACGGTCTTCAGGCCGTGGAGCTGCTCCTCGTCCAGAGCGCCGGTCAGCTTGGAGATGCCCTCCTCATTGAACTGGTTCAGGCCATCGTTCAGCCGGACCGTGCCATCGCTGAGCTGGCCTGCGCCATCATTCAGGGTGGTCACGCCGTCATACAGGGTCTTGGTGCCATCGGCCAGCTGGGCGGCACCGTCCTTTGCGGAGTGGGCACCGTCAGCAGCGGTGGCAACACCGTTGGTGTACTGGTTGACACTGGACACGAAATACTGGATCTGCGCCAGGCTGTTCTTCAGGGCACGGACATCTGCGATATCCTGGCTGTTCTCAGCCTGATACTTCAGCTCGTCATGCACGGTCTGCTTGGCGCTGGCAGTGCTCAGATCAAGCATGGCGCTGAACATGGAGGGGTCGTAGCTCTGCATCAGCCGCAGAGCAGCTTCCAGGTCGTGGTTGGTCTTGGTTGCGGAGAGATACAGGGCAATGTCCAGCTGGCTGTCCTTGAAGCTGGGCTCCTGCTCCCAGACGGTGCGCACCATCTTCTTGCGGGCAGCGGCCAGTGTCTTTTCGTTCATGGTCAGCACTTCGTCAATAACGGAAGCGTAGTTGTCCCAGGTCATGGGGGTGTCGATCAGGCCGCCCTCCATCAGGGTGCTGTTGGCAGAGGCCAGAACACCATCGGCCACCTGCTGGGCACCGGCCTGCAGGGCGGCGTTATTGGAGCTCAGGGTATCCAGACCGTTGGTCAGCTGGCCCAGACCATCGTCCAGGGCAGAAGCACCGCTGTTCAGCTGAGAAGCGCCGTCCAGCAGGGCCAGGGTACCGTTGGCCAGCTGAGAAGCACCGTCCACCAGTTGGGCGGCACCATCCATCAGCTGATTCATGGCATCGTTCAGCTGGCTGATGCCATCGGTCAGCTCATTGAGGCTGCTCAGGTCAAAGGCATTGGTGCCCAGCGCATCGGCGTTGGTGGCACAGGCCAGCATGACCTGCGGTGCGGTCAGGTTCTCGACATCGGCTTCCACGGTGACGCTGTCCTGCAGATAATCCTCCACAGTGGACAGGTCATCGGGCAGCAGGCCGTCCAGAGATTCCTTCACGCCGGGCAGGCAGACAAAAGCGGCCACGCTGCTCTTGGCGGCAGATTCCAGCATTCCGTGCTCGGCGCTCAGGTTGGTGGCATCCTGACCAAAGATCACGCCCACAGCAGTGATGAGCGGGGTGACAACGGTGCGCTCCTTGCCGTTGACGGTCACGGTGCCGGTCTCGTTGTTGGTCAGGTCGATGGTCACGGTCAGGTGGCCGCTCTTGCCGATCAGGTTCTCAAGGCTGTCGGTCACGCCGTCCAGCGTATAGGTGACATTTGCGGTGATGGGCAGGGGCTTGTCGGTATTGCCCTTATAGTACACGTCGGTGTCGTCGGTGTTCCAGACCAGCTTTTCGCCGTCCTGGGTGAACGCGGCATCGCTCTCGGTGTTCTGGATATCGGTCAGAGTGCTCTCATCGGTGACATTGGACAGGCCGGAAGCGCTGTACAGGTGCTCGCTGACGGTGGTGGACTTGATGGAGCCGTCGGCGTTCATCACGGCGTAGACGGTCTCATCCTTGGAATAATCGGCCTTGGCGGCTGCAAAGGCGGGCAGGGTCATGCCTGCGGCGAGAGTCAGCGCCAGCGCCGCACTGGCGAAACGAAGCGATTTTTTCATGGTAATTACTCCTTATCAGACTTCTTGGCGTTGGAAGATTCAGGGACCAGCCAGTGCATGGTGGTGTGGCGGATGACCCAGTCCAGCAGCATCAGGGCGGCGGGCAGAACGACCAGAATGACAGCCATACTGATCAGTGCGCCGCGGGAGATGAGCCGGCAGATGCTCTGCAGCAGCTCCATCTTACTGATGGCGGCCACGCCGACGGTGGCGGCAAAGAAGGTCAGGCCGCTGGTCAGGATGGACTGGCTGCAGTGCTCCAGCGACTGCTGGGCAGCTTCCTGCGGGGTGCGGCCATAGCTGCGCTCCTCGTGATAACGGGTGGTCATCAGGATGGAGTAGTCCACAGTCGCGCCCAGCTGGATGGTGCCGATGACGATGCTGGCGATGAAGGGCAGCTGGGTACCGGTGAAGTACGGGATGCCCATATTGATGGAGATGGCGGCCTCGATGCTGGCAACCAGCAGCACAGGGATGGACAGGCTCCGGAAGGAGATCAGGATGATGGCAGCGACTGCCATGATCGACCAGACGTTGACGTTCTTGAAATCCACGTCCGCAACCTCGATCAGATCCTTGGTCATGGCACCCTCGCCGGTGATGACACCGTTGGTGTCAACCGCCTTGATAAGGTCATTCATCTCGGTCAGCTGGTTGTTGATGGCATCGGTACCGGTCTTATAGGAGCTGTTGGCCAGAATGAGCTTGTAGCCGCCGGACTGCAGGATCTCGGTCACGCTGTCGGGCAGCAACTCGGTCTGGAAGCCCGGGCCGGTGATGGAATCCAGGCTCACCACCTGGGTGATGCCGTCCACATCCTTGAGCTCATCGCAGAGGTCAGACACCTGCGTTGCGGTCAGGTCCTCATCCACCAGAATAAAGTGGGAGGTGGTCATGCCAAAGTCCTCGCCCAGCTTGTTGGTGCCAACGATACCGGTCAGGTCCTGGGGCAGCGAGTCGAACAGGGTGTAGTAGACCTCAGTCTTTTGCTGGGCCACCACAAAGGGCACCAGCAGCACAAGAAAGACGACCACGATGGGCATTGCGTGCTTGGAAACAAAGTAGCTGAGCTTGGTCAGCTTGGGCACGATGGTGCGGTGCTTGTACTTTTCGACCTGCTGATCAAAGGTCAGGATCAAAGCAGGCAGGATGACGATGGTGCAGATGACACCCAGCGCCACACCCTTTGCCATAACAACACCGATATCGCGGCCCAGCGTCAGGCGCATGGCGCACAGTGCCAGGAAGCCCGCAATGGTGGTCAGGGAGGAAGCGGTGATGGAGGTCATTGTCTTGCAGATGGCGGTCACCATGGCTTCCTCGTTGGAGGAGCGGAGTTCCTTTTCCTCCTGATAACGGTGGAGCAGGAAGATGGAGAAGTCCATCGTCACGCCCAACTGCAGCACCGTGGAAAGCGCCTGGGTGATGTAGCTGATCTGACCCAGGAAGATGTTGGTGCCAAAGTTGTACGCAATGGGGAACAGCAGGCCCAGCATGAACAGCACGGGCGTGATGGTGCTCTCCAGCGAGAGGAACAGCACCAGCATACTGGCACCCACAGCGCACAGGATGTACAGCGGCATTTCTTGATTGATCAGTGCCTTGGTATCCTGCAAGATGACGCTCATGCCGCCAAAGTAGCAGTCGTGCCGCAGCACCTGTTTGATCTGCTTGACGGCGTTCATCGTCTCGTCGCTGGCGCTGGGCGCATCAAACCGGACGATGAGCATGGTGGAATCGTTTTTGCCGAACATGAACTGCTGGACATCCGCAGGCAGCATCTCAGTGGGGATGCTGGGGTCGATGACATCGCTGAGCCAGAAGGTCTGTGTGACACCGGGCACCGCATCAATGTCCTTCTTCATGGCGATCAGTTCATTGGTAGGCAGGCCTTCCACCGTGATCATACCGGTGGAGGCCAGATGGAAGTCGTCCTCAAGCGCTACCTCGCCGATCATGGAGTCGAGCTCCTGCGGCAGATAGGTCAGGACATCATAGTTGATGCGGGTAGCAACCGCGCCGATTGCGGAAGGGATCAACAGCAGGACCGCTACTGTTAAGATCAGCTTGCGCAGACGCACGATGCTCTGTGCGATCTTTTTCATGGGAACCCTCCATACGAAAGTTGATTGGATCTGCCCTAAAAATGACCCGCGGTCATTTCCGAGCAAGCACTATTATAACCAATCGACGCAAGGTGTCAAGATAGAAAATGACCAAAAGTCAGTTTTCTTATCACAAAGCAAAAATTGTATAGCTTGTCCGGGGGCTTTTGCTCTTGCGCTCTTCCCTTCTCCCTGCTAAAATATTGTTTACACGACAAAACAACGTCAGAAAAGAGGATGCAGCAAGCTATGAGCACCGTGGAAGGAAAGAAACAGGAAAAGCGCCGTGCGCTTCTGGACGCAGCTTACGAGCTGTTTCTGGAGCGGGGCACCTCCAAGACCAGCGTGGAGGATATCACCTCCCGCGCCAAGGTGGGCAAGGGCACGTTCTACCTCTATTTTGCCGATAAGGGTTCGGTCACGCAGGCCCTGCTGGCCCGGGTGAGCTACCAGCTGCTGGACAACGCCTGTGCTGCCGCCGAGCAGCACGCCGCCGAGCTTACCAGCTTCCCCGACCAGATGATCTTTGTCATCGACCATATCATCGAAGCCCTGCGCGCGGACACCCTGATGCTCCGCTTCCTGGAGCGCAGCTTTGTCTGGCCCGGGCTGGATCAGATCGAAGCCAGCGGCGAGGCCGAGCCGCTGATGCGCAAGGTCCTCCAGATCGTAATGTGCAGCCCCGAGATGGCGGGCCGCACCGAGCGGGAGATCTACCAGCGCATCACCGCCCTGGGCAGCATGTGCATATCGGTGTGCTATACCTCCGTGTTGGAGGGCAAGCCCGACAACATCGACAACATGAAGCCCATCCTCTACGACATCATCCGCCGGGCGCTCTGAGCACCTCTCCCCTGCCAGCCCCCGCAAAGGGGCCTTTTCGCCAATCCTCCGGGGCAAAAAACGGAAAAGGCAGACTTTTTTCAAAAAAGCCCTTGCAATTGCGCGAAAAATGTGGTATCATACTCAAGTCGATACGACATCTGGACGGTTAGCTCAGCTGGTAGAGCATCTGCTTGACGTGCAGGAGGTCACAGGTTCGAGTCCTGTACCGTCCACCATACAGTTCGTACCCGAACCCCATTTTTACGAAAAGGGTTCGGGTACTTTTTGTTTCACAAGATGTTCTCTATGCCGAGAGTATGCAGAACTGTAAACAGGAACGAACAAAGGCAGGATATCATCATGGCGATGGTATCCTGCCTTTTATATACGATATGGTATTGGGGGCGATTGCTGCGCACAAAGCGCCTTAAGCCTCTGTATTTGCCTCGGTCAGCACAAAGGTCAGCTCCGCTGTGGCGGCGCACTTGCCATCCACATAAGCAGACGCTTTCCCGATGCCCACCGGGCCGCGCTGTTCCACCAGCTCACAATGGAGCGTAAGAACATCCCCTGGGGTGACTTGTTTGCGGAAGCGGGCATTTTTGATGCCGCCGAAGAGGGCCAGCTTGCCTTTGTTTTCGGGAACGCTCAGTGCCGCAACAGCTCCGGTCTGGGCCAGTGCTTCCAGGATCAGCACCCCCGGCATGACCGGCTGGCCCGGGAAGTGACCGCAGAAGAATTCTTCATTGCGGGAAACGCACTTGCGGCCAATGGCCCACTGACCCGGCTCGTAGTCCAGGATACGGTCCACGAGAGCAAAGGGGTAGCGGTGGGGCAGAAGGGCTGCGATCTGCTCACTGTTCAGAGCGTTTGCGTTCTCCCGCACGGTGCGCGGTTCTGCCATGGCTCAGCCCTCCCATCTGCGCAGGGCGATGCAGGCGTTGTGCCCGCCAAAGCCCAGGCTGTTGCTCAGTGCGTAGGTCATGGCCTGGGCACGGCCTGCATTGGGCACATAGTCCAGATCGCATTCCGGATCAGGCTGCTCGTAGTGGATGGTGGGTGGGGCAAACTGGTCTCGCAGGGCCAGTGCCGTGAACACGGCCTCGATGCCGCCTGCACCACCCAGCAGGTGGCCGGTCATGCTCTTGGTGCTGACCACGGTCAGCTGCTTTGCGTGTTCACCGAACACGGCATGGATGGCAGCCGTCTCGCAGGCATCGTTCATGTGGGTGCCGGTGCCGTGGGCGTTGATGTGATCCACCTGCTCCGGGGCAATACCTGCATCGGCCAGCGTCAGCTTCATGCAGTCGATGGCACCTGTGCCGCCGGGAGCCGGTGCGGTAAAGTGGTAAGCATCGCAGTTGGCACCATAGCCCACCACCTCGGCGTAGATATGCGCACCGCGTGCCCGGGCGTGCTCCAGCTCTTCCAGAACCAGCACACCGCTGCCCTCGCCCATTACAAAGCCGCGGCGGCGGGCATCAAAGGGCAGGCTGGCAGCGTCCGGGTCGGTGGCGGTGGAAAGCGCCTTCATGCTGGTAAAACCGCCGATGCCCAGCGGGCTGATGCAGCTTTCGGCACCGCCGCAGACCATGGCAGTCTCGTAACCGTCCCGGATGCGGTGGAAGGCATCGCCCACAGCGTTGGTGCCGCCGGCGCAGGCCGTGACCGGGCAGGTGCACATGCCCTTCAGGCCAAAGCGGATGGCCACCTGTGCCGCCGCCATGTTGGCAATGGACATGGGCACAAAGTAGGGGCTGACCTTCTCCATGCCTTTCTCTTCCCCGCGGGTGTGCTGCTCCTCGATGGTGGGCAGGCCGCCAATGCCGCTGGAAAGGACCACACCGATGTTTTTGGCCTCTGCTTCCATGTTCAGGCCGCTGTCAGCAATGGCCTCGGCTGCGGCAGCCAGTGCCAGCAGGGTGAAGCGGGCCATCTTCCGGGCTTCCTTTTTGTCCACAACGGTCTCAGGGTCAAAGTTTTTCACTTCACCGGCCAGCTTGCACTTGAAATCGGTGGTGTCAAACTGGGTGATGGGGCCAATGCCGCACCGGCCTGCCTTTGCGGCAGCCCAGCTATCGGCAGCAGTGTTGCCCAGCGGGTTCACGGTGCCCAGACCGGTGATCACGACTCTGCGTTTTTCCATAGAGAATTTCTCCTTTTACATTGCCATGCCGCCGTCCACACAGAGCACCTGCCCGGTGAGATAGCTGCTTTGTTCGGCGGCGAAGAAAGCCACCGCGTTTGCCACGTCCTCCGGCTGGCCGGCGCGTCCCTCCGGGATGGTCTTGCACATCTCGGTGCGGACAGCCTCCGGCAGAGCGGCGGTCATATCCGTGGCGATGAATCCGGGAGCCACCGCGTTGACGGTGACGTTCCGGCTGGCCAGCTCCTTGGCGAGGCTCTTGGTCAGGCCGATGAGGCCCGCCTTGCTGGCGGAATAGTTGGTCTGGCCTGCGTTGCCCCGCAGACCCACCACGCTGCTCAGGTTGACGATGCGGCCATAGCGCTGGCGCACCATCCGGCGTGCGGCCTCCTTGCAGCAGAGGAACGCACCCTTGAGGTTGGCGTTCAGGACGGTGTCGAAGTCCTCCTCGGAAAGGCGGAGGATGAGGTTGTCGCGGGTGACGCCTGCGTTGTTGACGAGAATATCCACGCGGCCAAAGACATTCACTGCTTCTTCGAACAGCTTCTTGCAGCCCTCGGCAGTGGAGACGTCGGCCTGCACGGTGACGGCCTCGACGCCAAGCTCTTTGCACAGTGCGGCAGTCTCGGCGGCAGCGGCCTCACCGTGGCAGTAGTTGACCACCACATTGCAGCCCTGCTTTGCCAGCGCAACACAGACAGCCCGGCCGATGCCCCGGCTTCCGCCGGTGACGACGGCGGCACGGGTCAGCTTTTCTTCGCTCATGCCTGTGCCTCCTTCCAGCTGGTGAGGAAAGCTTCCAGCTCTTCTGCCGTCTCGACAGCGGTGCAGTGGACGTCTGCGCCCAGTGTCTTTTTCACGAAGCCGCTCAGGGCCTTGCCCGGGCCGACTTCGAGAATGTCGGTGACGCCCAGCTCGCCCAGACGGCGGAGGGTATCTTCCATGTAGACGCTGCTCTGCACCTGCTTTTCCAGCAGAGCGGGGATGCTGTCGCTGTCTGCCTTTTCGTGGCCGAGGCAGTTGAAGAGGACAGGCGTCTCCATCTCGCCGAAATGCTCAGACGCAAAGCGCTTTGCCAGCGCGTCGCCGGCGGGGTGCATCAGCTTGGTGTGGAAGGGACCGCTGACCTTCAGTGGGATGCAGCGGCGAGCGCCTGCGGCTTTTGCCAGCTCAGCGGCCTTTTCCACGGCGGCTTTTTCGCCGCCGATGACCAGCTGGCCCGGGCAGTTGTAATTGCAGATCTGCACACAGCCCAGAACGGATGCCTCTTCGCAGCACTTTGCCAGTGCGTCGCGGTCAAGGTTCATCACAGCGGTCATGCCGCACTCGATGCCCTTGGCGGCGTCGGCCATGGCCTTGCCGCGGAAGGCAGCCAGCTCCACAGCCTGCTTGGCCGTGAAGACACCGGCGGCTTCCAGCGCGGAGTATTCGCCCAGCGACAGACCGGCCAGATAGTCGGCCTTAACGCCGTTTTCCTTCAGGACAGCCGTGACACCGGCGGCGAAGGCCACCATGCAGGGCTGGGTGTACTGAGTCAGATTCAAAACGCCTTCCGGGTCGTCGAAGCAGACGCTCTCCAAATCAAAGTCAAGGTCTGCGGCGTTGAACGCCTCCCGGAACGCGGGGTATCTCTCGTAAAGGTCTTTGCCCATGCCGGGGTGCTGAGAGCCCTGACCGGCATACAGAATGGCAAGCTTCATTGGTGTTTCCTCCAATCATCCATCAGTTCATCCATCAGCTCCCGGACACTGCGCATCCGGTCGAGACGGCCCACGTTGGCCCCGCAGAAGAAGAGTCCCTCTTCCACATTGCCCTTCACGGCCTCGATGAGGGCGTGGGTGATGCAGTAAGGCACCTTGGCCGGCTCACAGGCTTTGAGACAGCGGGCGCAGTGCTTCGGCGGGAAGCGCAGACCCTGTTCAAGCTTCTGCACCAGCGGAGTGGCCAGCGCACGGCCCGGCATTCCCACAGGGCTGTGGATGATGCGCACATCTTCAGGCTTGGCCGCCAGCAGGACGTCTTTATAGGTCTGGCTGGCGTCGCACTCGTAGGTGGGGATGAAGCGGGTGGCGAGCTGTGCGCCCGCAGCACCCATCTTAGTATAGTGGGCGATGTCCTCGCCCGTGTAGACACCTCCGGCCACGAAGACCGGGATGTCGTGGCCGAACTGAGCCTCGAAAGGCTTCACCTCGGCCAGCACTTCGGGCAGGATCTCGTCGAGAGTCTGGCATTTTCCAGCCAGAAGCTCTTCTTCCGAAAAGCCCAGATGCCCACCAGCCTTGCAGCCCTCGATGACCACGAAGTCGGCGGTGCGGTTGAAGGCTTTTGCCCACCGGCGGAGGATGAGCTTTGCAGCACGTCCGCTGGACACGATGGGTGCCAGCGCAACATCAGCTTTTTCCACCAGGCCGGGCAGCTCCAGCGGGAGGCCCGCACCCGATACGATGGCATCCACACCTGCCTCCACAGCAGTGCGGACGGCGTCGGCGTAGTTCTGGGTGGCGACCATCGCGTTGATGGCCACCAGTCCCGCGCCGCCTGCGATCTCTTTCGCTTTGGCGATCTCTTTTTTCAGCGCACGGAGATTCGCTGCGCAAGGGTCGCGGGCAAAGTCGGGTTCTCGGTAGCCTGTGTCGGCGGTGGAGATGCACCCCATGCCGCCGCAGGCCGCGACCGCACCGGCCAGACCGCCGAGGGAAACGCCCACGCCCATGCCGCCCTGTAAGACAGGCACGGCCAGCGTCTTGCCTGCGAGGGTCAGCATAACTCGCTCAGCGAATGCATCCGCTGCCTCCCGCTCTCCCACAGCTCGTCGAGGATCTCAGCCACAGGCCGCACCTCGTGGAGCATACCGGCCACCTGACCGGCCATCAGACTGCCTGTGGCGGTATCGCCCTCAAAGACGGCGCGCCGCAGACTGCCCAGCGTATATTTTTCCAGCTCCATCTTGTCGGCGCCGGCCTTTTCCTGCCGGACATACTCGCGGCTCATCCGGTTTTTCAGCACACGGACGGGAGTGCCGCCGATGCGGCCGGTGACGATGGTGTCGCTGTCCTTGGCGCGCAGAAGCGCGGCCTTGTAGTTCTCGTGGACGGGGCATTCCTCACTGACCAGAAGGCAGGTACCCACCTGAACGCCGCAGGCTCCCAGTGCGAAGGCTGCGGCCAGCTGGCGGCCATCGGCGATGCCGCCCGCCGCGATGACAGGGACATCTACAGCGTCCACCACCTGCGGGACGAGGGCCATGGTGGTCATCTCGCCCACATGGCCGCCGCTCTCGGTGCCTTCGGCGATGACGGCATCCACGCCCAGAGGGACAAGGTGCTTGGCCAGAACGGCCGCTGCCACCACGGGGATGACCTTGATACCGGCTTCCTTCCACATGGGGATGTACTTGCCGGGGTTGCCTGCGCCGGTGGTGACGACCTTGACGCCCTCTTCCACGACGATTTTGGCAAACTCGTCGGCCTGGGGGTGCATCAGCATGATGTTGACGCCGAAAGGCTTGTCGGTGAGCGCCTTGCAGCGGCGGATGTTCTCCCGCAGCGTCTCAGCGTTCATGCCGCCTGCGCCGATAAGACCCAGCGCACCGGCGTTGGAGCAGGCGGCGGCAAACTCACCGGTGGCGATGTTGGCCATTCCGCCCTGAATGATGGGGTATTTCGTGCCTAATATCTCGTTGAGTAATTTCATGTAAATCGTCCTATTTATAGGTTTTACTTTAGAGCGCTCTCCCTTTGGGAGAGCTGGCATGGCGTCAGCCATGACTGAGAGGGCTGTACGTAACCAGCATCCCGCCCCAGGTCAATCCGCCGCCGAAGCCGATGCAGGATACCTTCTGCCCGGCTTTGAGCAGACCGGCTTCGGCCATCTCGTTGAGGGCCACCGGGATGCTGGCCGCGCTGGTGTTGCCGTGGCGGTCCATGTTCTTGTAGAACTTTGCGGCGTCGGCGTGGAGCGCTTTCACACAGTGATCGATGATGCGGCTGTTGGCCTGATGGCAGACCACCCAGTCCACATCGTCCAGCGCCAGCTGCGTCTCGTCCAGCACCGCGTGCAGACAGCGGGGCAGCGCGTCCACCGCAAAGCGGAAGACGGCACGTCCGTCCATGCTGATGGGGGCCGAGCCGGTGCGGCAGGGGCCTCCTGCATGGATAGCCTCGTCGCCCCGTGCGCCCAGCGTGATCGCAAACGGTGCGTCGCACAGTTCAAAAATCGCTGCGCCCGCACCGTCGCCGAAGAGCACACAGGTGGAGCGGTCGGTCTGGTCCATCAGGCGGGACAACGCTTCGCAGCCCACCACGAGGGCGTACCGTCCACCCAGCGTCGCCATCAGGCCGCGGGCCACGGCTGTGCCGTAGATGAAGCCCGAGCAGGCGGCGTTGACATCCAGCGCGGGGCGGTTTTCGGGCAGACTCAGCGCCCGCTGCACCTGACAGGCCACACTGGGGGTGGCGTCAGATGCCGAAAGGGTAGCGCAGACACAGCAGGCAATATCCTGCGGCGAAAGACCACTGCGCTCCAGCGCCTGCTTTGCCGCCGCGATGGCCAGCGTGGCGGCGGATTCTTCCTCCGTACACCAGTGGCGGGCGCGGATGCCGGTGCGGGTGGTGATCCACTCGTCGCTGGTGTCCACGGTGCGGCTCAACTCTTCATTGGTGACCGTGCGGCCGGGCAGAGCTCCGCCGGTGGCGATCAACTGCAAACCGTTCATGCTCGTTTCGCTTCTCCGATCTGACGAAATTTTTTGTACCGCTGGTCGGCCAGTGCCTTGCCGCTCATCTTGCAGAGGGCGGTGAGGTGGTTTTTCAGGGCCGTATCCATGGCGGCAAACAGGGCCGCGTGGCTGCGCTGTGCGCCGCCCACAGGCTCCGGGATGATCTCTTCAACGATGCCGTCCTTGTAGAGGTCCTGTGCGGTCAGCTTCATCATCTCGCAGGCTTCGCCGCTGCGGGAGGAATCCTTCCACAGGATGCTGGCGAAACCTTCAGGGCTGAGCACTGAGTAGACGGCATTTTCCAGCATGAGGATGTGGTTTGCCACACCCAGCGCCAGTGCGCCGCCGGAAGAGCCCTCGCCGGTGACGACAGCGATGACGGGAACCGTCAGACCGCTCATCTCCATCAGGTTTCGGGCGATAGCCTCGCCCTGTCCCCGCTCTTCGGCCTCTTTGCCGGGGTATGCGCCCGGCGTGTCGATGAAGGTAATGATGGGGCGGCCAAACTTTTCGGCCTGCTTCATGAGACGGAGAGCCTTGCGATAGCCCTCCGGTCCCGGCATGCCGAAGTTGCAGGCCATGTTCTCTTCCAGTGTGGAACCTTTGCGGTGGCCGATAACGGTCACCGGCATCCCGTGGAAGCGGGCGATGCCGCCTAGGATGGCGCTGTCCTCCCGGCACTGACGGTCGCCGCACTGCTCAAAGAAATCGGTGAACAGGGCGTTGATGGTCTCGTCGATGTGGGGGCGCTCGGGATGACGGGCCAGAAAGACCCGATCCTCAGCGGTCAGCGGGCCGCAGCAGCGGAGGATCTCATCTTCCTCCACAGCCAGTTCGGCCAGCTCGGAAGCGTGGGCCGTGATAGCGGCCATCTGGCTCTCCTCGTCCTGTGCGCCGCCCCGCAGGGCAGCGATCTGGGCGTCCAAAGGAGCAAGCTGCTCCAGAAGTTCTTTTATCATTCTGTTTTCCTCCCGCCTGCGTGGAGCTGCAGCAGCTGGATGAGGGTGGCGCGGAGCTCACTGCGGGGTACGACCTTGTCTACAAAGCCGTGTTCCAGCTGGAACTCGCTGCGCTGGAAGCCCTCGGGCAGGCGCTCGCCGATGGTCTGCTCGATGACGCGGGGGCCTGCAAAACCGATGAGTGCGCCCGGCTCGGCCAGCATGATGTCGCCAAGGCTGGCAAAGCTGGCGGTGACGCCGCCGGTGGTGGGGTGGGTGAGCACGCTGACGTACAGCCCACCTTTGGCGGAAAAACGCTGGATGGCAGCGGACGTTTTTGCCATTTGCATCAGGCTGAAAATGCCCTCCTGCATCCGGGCACCGCCGCTGGCCGAAAAGATGACCAGCGGCAGGCGCTTGGCGGCGGCGTACTCCACGGCGCGGGTGATTTTGTCGCCCACGGCGGTGCTCATGCTGCCCATGAAAAAGCGGCTGTCCAGCACGGCGGCGACGCAGGCCACCCCGCCGATGCGGCCGACGGCCGTGACGGCAGCTTCGTGCAGGCCGGTCTTGTTCTGCGCGGCGGTGAGTTTTTCGCTGTAACCCGGAAAATTCAGCACATCCTGCGGGACAAGGTCGGCGTCCAGCTCGCGGAAGCTGCCGTGGTCCAGCACCAGACTGAGCCGGTAGTAGCCGCCAATGGGCATGTGGTAGCCGCAGTTGGGGCAGACGAAAAGGCTTTTGGCCCAGAGGGTGCGGGCGGCGCGGCGGCCGCACTGTTTGCACTCTACGAACTGGGGCTCGTGCCAGACGGCCCCGGCATCCCGCCGGGCCTTCAGCTGGAAGGTGCGCTCCCGCATCCGGCCGGGGAACAGGTCTCGGATA
>ERZ773168.1601-NODE-1601-length-18835-cov-8.943078_pt1 | contig 18835 bp, 14 predicted proteins | sample MGYA00511261_ERZ773168 | MGnify/ENA primary metagenome ERZ773168 (study PRJEB29015, sample SAMEA2737855) | human gut metagenome | biome: human gut; feature: human-associated habitat; material: faeces | place: China | collected 2012 ... | reverse complement strand
GGAATTAAATGAGTATGTCATTACCAGAGAATTGAAGAAACACTTCATTACGTTCTTCAATTATTACGGTGATGCCTTCGACCAGCCGACAGCCGATATGGGCGTTTGGATTTCTGGTTTCTTTGGAAGTGGTAAATCTCACTTTCTGAAAATGCTCTCTTATCTTCTGGAGAACAAAGAAGTTAAGGGCATTCGCAGTGTAGAGCGTTTCCGGAAAAAGTTTGAAGATGACCCGGCAACCTTTATGCTGATTGACCGTGCTACGAAGGGTCAGACGGAAACCATTCTTTTCAACATTGATATTGAAGGCTTCAGCAATAAAGACAAGACTGCTGTTCTTCGTGTTTTTGCAAAGATGTTCTACAACCATCTGGGATTTTACGGTGAAAATCTGAAAGTTGCCATGATGGAGCGTTATATTGATCAGCAGGGCAAGACTGATGAGTTCCGCAGGGTTTTTGAAGAAAAGAAGGGCAAATCCTGGCTGGAAATGCGCCGTGCATTTGCATTCAACGGCAAGTTCATTATTCCTACTCTGATGGAAGTTCTGGATATGAGTGAGGACGATGCCAAAGCATGGTTTAATGATAAAACCTCCACGGAAATTTCGATTGCACAGCTTGTGGAAGATATGAAAGCCTATGTAGATACTAAACCTGCAAACTTCCGTCTGCTGTTTATGATCGACGAAGTTGGTCAGTATGTCGGCACTGATACCGATATGCTGTTGAACCTTCAGTCGTTGACTGAGAAAATCGGCAGCGAGTGCGAGGGCAAGATCTGGGTGATCTGCACCGGACAGGAAGCCATTGATGAAATCATCAAGGTTCGTGCCGATGAGTTCTCCCGTATTCAGGCTCGTTTCAAAACAAGACTGAGCTTATCTTCTTCCTCTGTGGACGAAGTGATTCAGAAGCGTATTCTGAAAAAGAAACCGGACGCAGCCAAAGAGCTGGAGGCAGTTTATGAGCAGAATGATTCTGTTCTGCGTAACCTGTTCAGTTTCAGTGGTTCGATTCTGGATATTAAGGGCTACTCCACTTCGATGGAGTTTTCGGACAATTTCCCGTTTGTGCCGTACCAGTTCATCATTATGCAGAAGGTGTTTGCTGAAATCCGTAAGCACGGAAATTCCGGTAAGCACCTGTCCGGTGGTGAGCGTTCCATGCTGTCCGGATTCCAGGAAGCTACACAGAAAATTCAGGAAAGGGACGAGTATGCCCTCGTTCCGTTCTTCCGCTTTTATGATACCGTACATACTTTTCTGGACGGTTCTATCCGTCGAGTGATTGAGCGCTGCCAGAAAGCAGCTGACAACGGCGATGGCATTGAGCAGCAGGATGTGGATGTATTGAAGCTCCTGTATCTGATTCGCTATATTGATGATATTCCTTCTAATCTGGACAATATCGTAATCCTGATGGCAGACGATATTCGTGTAGATAAAATCATCATGCGTGAGTTTGTTCGTGGTTGCCTTGACCGCTTGGTGAGCCAGAACTATATCGGCAGAACCGGTGATACCTATAACTTTCTGACTGATGAAGAACAGGATATTCAGCGTGAAATCCGAGATACCAATGTGGATACCGCTTCTATTGTGGAGCGTATTGCCCAGATGATCTACGGCGATATTTTCACAACCAAGAAGTTCCGCTATGAAAAATATGACTTTGCCTTCGACCAGATGGTGGATGGAATCACCGTTGGTGTAACGACCGGCGGTATGCGCCTGCGCTTTTTGACGGTTGCAACGGATGCCACGGAAAAGACGGAGTTCCGTTTGATGGCAGAGTCTAAAGGTAACGAAGCAATCGTTGTTCTGGCAGACACCCCTTACTATGAATCTCTGGAATCTGCCATGAAGATTCGTAAGTATGTAAAACAGCGAAATGTAAGCCAGCTGCCTAAGAGTGTGCAGAAAATCATCAGTGACCAGCAGGACGAAGCCGGAAAATATGAGCTGAGTGCCATGACTGAATTGCAGAAGGCGATTGAGGGAGCGCAGTTCTATGTGGATGGTGAGCATCTGGAGATCAAATCTGGAAATGCTAAAAGCAGAATTAACCAGTCCCTGGAATACTTGGTTGCTCATGTATATAGCAAGCTCGATTTGATTACCAAGAATGCCGACAGCGATGCCGACATTATCGCCATTCTGAACGGAACCGAAACGATGATTTCCGGAACGGAGCCGAACCGTGAAGCGGCTTCTGCCATGGAAGAATATCTGGAAATGCAGGATGCGAAGAAGCTGCCTACCTCTATGGCAGATATTCAGAGCAAGTACAGTGCAATTCCCTATGGTTGGAAGGAAATCGACATTGCTGCGGTTGCGGCTCAGCTGATTTTCGCCCAGAAAGTAACCATCAAGTATGCGGGCAACACCATTCAGCCCGGTGACCCGAAACTGCCGGATATGCTCCGTAAAAAGAGCGAGATCGGCAAAACCTCCATCAGCAAGCGTAAAACCATTTCTGTTACAATGATGCGTGATGTCAAGGAAATGCTCCGAGAGTATTTTGACATTATGGATGTACCCAACGATGAGGATGGTCTGATCCGCTTTGTAACCGAGAAATTCACAGAGCAGCGAGAATACTATGCTTCTCTGGATGCCCGTTATGCAGGGCACAAATATCCGGATCACGGATTGGTGCAGAAAGCCATTTATCTGATGGACGATGTTCTTTCCCAGAAGAAGGACAATATTGCCCTGATTGAGCGTGTGCTGAAAAAAGAAGATGAGTTGTTTGATAATAAAGAAGCCATGAGCAACGGCATTGAAAATTTCTTCAAGACCCAGGTAACAGTATTCGACCAGGCAGTGCAGTTTGAAAAATCGCTGCATGACGACCTTGACCGCATTGCGGAAAATGAGGAAGCACACAAGGCGCTGAACACCATTCGTTTGATTATCACGATTCAGATGGGTACGAAGTTTAGATATGACCGGATTCGTGAGCTGAACCCGTTGATGGATACGGTTCGCACCGCCCATGATAAGATGCTGGTAGAAAAACGTGCCGAGGTTCTGGAAACGGTTCGTCAGTGTATGGAAGCGACCCACACTGCCGCAAACGGTGATTCCAAAGCATCCCATTTGATTGAAAAGTCGGATCGCTATTTCAGCCAGTGTAAGGAAAAAATTGCAGAATTAAAGAGCCTTGCCCTTCTGGATGCTATGTTCTTGCCGATGTGCCAGTACAAGGATGATACGGTCAGCAAAATCGAAGCCGTTCTCGCCCCGCCTGCACCAAAGCCGCAGTCCCAGCCGAATCAGGCAGGTAAAGAAGCAGCTCCGGCAAAGAAAAAGGTTGTCCGTGCCTATAACCGTCAGGTTGTATTCCAGGCAAAGACCTTACAGACGGATGCGGATATTGATGATTATGTAGAGAAGATTCGTTCTCAGCTGAAACAGTTGCTGAAGAATTGCGACGAGATCAAACTGAATTAAGGAGAAGCAGATGTTATTTGTTGGAATGTTAGTATTTCAGTTATCAGGAGCATTGGTGTTACTTTTGAATTGCATAAAAGGTGGAAAAAATGCAGTAATTAAAAGCTGTTTTCCGGGAACCAATGTTGTTGAACGAGATGAAAACAATAATTGTAAAATAGAAAAAGAGAAACTGCAAAAAAGTGCACATAATATTTATTTGAATATTATAGCTTTTGCAGATTTGGTTGTTGGTTATATACTTGCAGCCTTTAGTCCAATAGCGGACACTCATGCACCTAAAATTTTGCTGGAGATTATTGCACTTACTTGTATTTTGCTTATTGTTGAATATTATCTAAGTCGCTTTTGTGCAAGGAAAATTTATGCAAAAGATATGGTAGTTCCATTTGAGAATTTAGATGGAGTAGACACTTTTGTTACAGTGAAGGAAATGGATGATATGCTCAATGATGCCTTTAAGGAGTGAAAAAAAGAATGGATAAGAATGCGATTAAAAAATTTGCTGTCTGGGCAAGAACTGAGCTGATCGCCCGTGTTTCCCTGAAAGGCGTGGAATACGGTATTACGGAGGATAACATGGTGGATGCCAATGCGGACAGCGTTGGCGGTAAAGTCCTCACTGCCAATGAAAAGAGGCAGCGTCAGGCTCTCATTACCGAGATTAACGATAAAGGATATAAGCAGGTCATGGAGGAGGTTGCCTACACTTGGTTCAATCGATTCTCTGCTCTGCGATTTATGGAAGTCAATGGCTATCTTCCTTCCCATGTGCGTGTATTCACTGACGAGGAAAACAACTTTAAGCCGCAGATTATCACCGAAGCTATTCATCTGGATTTGGATGGATTGGATATGGAAAAGGTCTATGCGCTGAAAGATGCCGAAAAAACCGAAGAACTGTATAAATATTTGCTGATTGTCCAGTGCAATGCTTTGAATAAGATTCTGCCGGGAATGTTTCAGAAAATTGCCGACTACACAGAGCTTCTTCTGCCGGACAATCTCCTCCGTGAAGGTAGTGTCATTCAGCAGATGATTGAGCTGATACCGGAGGATGACTGGAAGGATGCCGTCCAAATCATCGGCTGGCTGTATCAGTATTACAACAGCGAGAAAAAAGATGATGTGTTCGCTGCTCTGAAAAAGAATGTAAAAATCACAAAAGAAAATATCCCTGCGGCAACCCAGTTGTTTACCCCGGACTGGATCGTTCGCTACATGGTGGAAAACAGCCTTGGGCGTTTGTGGCTGGAAGGGCATCCAGATGTGAAAGAACAGTTCTTGCCAACAGAGGAAGAACAGTCTGCTTATGCTGCCGGAAACCGTGACCCGGAAGATACCAAATGGCATTACTATCTGGAAGAAGCCGAGCAGGAACCGGAAGTGCAGGCACAGCTTGCCGAGATCCGCAAGGAATACGCCGCACTGACACCGGATCAGCTGAAAGTCATTGACCCTTGCTCCGGTTCGGGTCATATTCTTGCGTATATGTTCGATGTGCTGATAAAGATTTACGAATCCTACGGTTATACCACCCGTGAAGCGGTGGCAAGCATTGTGGAGAACAATCTGTACGGCTTGGATATTGATGACCGTGCGGCACAGCTGGCTTATTTTGCGGTAATGATGAAAGCCCGTCAGTATGACCGCCGCTTTTTCAGCCGTGGCATTCAGCCCCATGTGTACGCCATTGCGGAGAGTAACCATGTGGATTCTTTTGCGTTGGAGTATTTCTGCAATGGCGATGCCAAGCTGAAAAAAGCTATGGATACCATCATCAGCGAACTGCACGATGCAAAGGAATACGGTTCGATTATCACGGTTAGCCAGCAGGAGTGGTCTGCTTTGTATGACCGCTTTGCAGAGATTACGGAAGATATAAATATGTCCCGTGAGACAGCATTGAGAGAAATATTGCCGTTGGTGCAGGTGGCAGAAGCACTGGCACAGAAGTACGATGTGGTGGTGACGAATCCGCCGTATATGGGCAGTTCTGGTATGAATGCGAAACTGACGGATTTTGTAAAGAAGAATTATCCTGACAGCAAAAGTGACCTGAGTACAGTATGTATGGAACGTTCGACAACGCTTTGCAAAAACAATGGATTTTGGTCGATGATCAATATTCCTGTATGGATGTTCCTTTCCAGTTATGAAAAGCTACGAGGCAAGTTATTAGGCGTTCAAACGCTTGTTAATATGGTACATCCAGGACGAGGTATTTTTGGCTCTGATTTTGGTACAACTTCTTTTGTTTTTGCAAAACGGATGAGTGAAGGATATAAAGGAAGTTATCGCCGTTTATTTGAGCGACAAGGTGAAGTTGAAAGTGTGGAAGCTCGTGAAATGGCATTTTTATCTGGAAAAGGGAACTTTGCTGCGGACCAGTCCAACTTCTCCAAAATTCCGGGAAGTCCGGTGGCGTATTGGGTTGGTGAGAACCTACTAAATGATTTTGTTATTGGTACAGAGCTTGAAAAGGTTGCTTTACCAAGACAAGGAATAAAAACTGCTGATAAAGATAGATTTTTAAGATTTTGGCATGAAATTGAAAAAAACAGGATGTCAATATATCAGGAAAACTGCGTCAAAAAGTGGTTCCCTTGTAATAAGGGTGGAAGCTTTAGAAAATGGTATGGTAACAATGAGTATGTAGTAAACTGGGAAAATAACGGCTTTGAGATATGCAATTTTCGAGATGAGAACGGAAAGTTGAAATCCAGACCTCAAAACCTACAATATATGCTGAAGGAAGGAATAACATACACCAATATTAGTATTTCTTCGTTTGGCGCAAGGTATAGCCCCAAAGGATTTATTTATGATGCTGCCGGTTCTGGAATCTTTTGCAAAAAACAAGAAATGATAAAGTATGTTTTAGCTTTTTTAACATCAATCGTTGCAGCTTCAATTACAAAGATCACAAGTCCAACAATGTCTTTTGAGGTTGGGCAGATAAGTATGCTTCCGTTTATTTATCAACCGTCAGAATCAATTGATGATTTGGTTACGAAGACTATTGGCGTTTCAAAAGTAGATTGGGACTCTTTTGAGACCTCATGGGATTTCAAGCGGAGTCCGCTGGTTTAGCAGTTACCGATGAATATAGTTTTTGAAAATAACAAAATTAATATTGAAAGGTAGGTGTCGCAAAATGATTTATACTCTTACGCATTTCGACACGCCGCTTATTGAGTTTTCGGCTGAAAACAAGGCAGAGGCAGGCGTTAAAATAATAAAGATACACGATGAAAACAGAGAATTATTCCCACTTGATTTAGCGGAAGTGTCGGCAGAAGCCGTTGAATCATGGATAAAGCACCGTTCTATTCCGAAAAATCGTGCTTATGTTGACACTCTGCTGTCTTCAATGGGGTTAAGTATAAACCGTCCGTTTGATATTATTCGCGTGTCAAGCGGTCTGAGTCTAAACGACTGTTATTGGCTTAAATCCGAAAGCAATAATAATGATTTTGACAGCGTAAATTTGTACGATAACAGATTCAGCCGTATTTTGGGACAAATAGCATTTACCGGATACGGAAGCGGTAATGCTTCAGGGCTTACATCAAGCCCCGAATTTACAACGAACGGTATACTGCCCAAATGTTGGCGCAGGGAAAAGGGCAAAATTCTTTTATACAAAGGCGGAACACAAGGTGCGTCCAACACCGGCAACGAGCCGTATTCGGAATTTTATGCTTATCAAATAGGTAAAATTCTCGGCGTTGATGCTATACCGTATAGTATTTCAAAGTGGAAAGGTATATTGTGTTCAACCTGCGAATTGTTTACAAGCAAGGATGTTTCATTTGTACCGGTGGGAAGAATCGTTCGTTCCGGAGGAATGAAGGCGGTAAGAGATTATTATATAAACTTAGGTGCTGAATTTGAGAAAGCATTAAACGATATGATTATCTTTGACGCGTTGATTTTTAACACGGACAGACATTACGGCAATTTCGGATTTCTTATTGACAGTCATACAAACAAAATTATAGCTCCGGCACCTCTGTTTGACCACGGAAACAGCTTGTTTAACCTTGTCGGCACAGACGCACTTAAAAGCAAAGAAAGCTTTTGGAAATACGCTAAAACACAGCTACCGTGTGTATATGACGATTTCGTATCGGAGGCAAAAAAAGTTTTAACGCACGATAATCGAAACGCAGTCAGAAAGTTATTGAACTTTAAGTTGCCTAAACACAGCAGGTATAATCTTGACAAAGACAGAGTGAAACTGATTGAATATGTCGTAAGCAAGAGGGCGGCAGAACTTTTGGAGGAATAATTGATATGGGAAGACTGATTTCCGATAAATACGCTGCTTGGAAGCAGGAATGCGAAGACCGCTTTCTGCAGCTCAAAAAGAACGAAGAAGAACTCAACCGCATTTTTATTGACATTTACGGCTTGCAGGACGAATTGACGCCGGATGTGGCGGATAAGGATGTGACCGTGCATCGTGTGTTTGACAGCAAGGATGATGTACCCGAATCCATGAATGGCAGTAACTATGTCCGCACTATGCGTGACGAGATCGTTTCGCTTATCTCCTATGCCGTGGGCTGTATGTTCGGGCGCTACTCTCTGGATGTGGATGGGCTTGCTTATGCAGGCGGTGAATGGGATAACAGCAAGTATTCAACATTTGCTGCGGATAAGGATAATATTATACCTATCAGCGATGACGAGTATTTTGAAGATGACATCGTCGGTCGTTTTGTGAAGTTCGTAGAAATAGTGTATGGTAAGGATACGCTGGACGAAAACCTGAAATTCATTGCCGATGCACTGGGCGGCAAGGGTCAGCCGAAGGATGTGATTCGGAATTATTTCCTGAATGACTTCTACTCCGACCACTGCAAGATTTATCAGAAACGCCCGATATACTGGCTGTTTGACAGCGGCAAGAAGAACGGCTTCAAGGCGCTGATTTATATGCACCGCTATCAGCCGGACACTATTGCCCGTATCCGTACCGACTATGTGCATGAACAACAGGCTCGTTACCGTACAGCAATCGCTGATCTGGAGACACGTATTGCAAATGCTTCCACCGGTGAACGAGTAAAGCTGAATAAGCAGCTCAAAACACTAAACGATCAAGCTACGGAAATTCATGAATACGAAGAAAAGATTCATCATTTGGCAGACCAGATGATTTCCATTGACCTTGATGATGGTGTGAAGGTGAATTACGCTAAGTTTCAGGATGTGCTGGCGAAGATTAAATAAGGAGGTGGCAGCATGGCCAGTATGGATTTAGAAACAATAATCCGAGATTTGAATAAGCGATTTGCTGCACCGCTGCCGGAGTTTTATAAGCGTCGTATCATATTCTGGTATGACGAGGACAGAGAGTTTGAGGACAAGCTGGATGACATCCAGATAGATAATGCAAAGCTGCTGGTGCTTACAGGTACCAACAATTTTGCAGCCAAGAAGCTACTGAATGTGGATGATACCACCGGTAACTATCTGGTTTACAGTCCGATTTCTTATGAGTCGCAGGAAGATGACTGGCTTTTGAATATCGAGCTTTACAGTGAAGAGTTCAGAGCTGATTTGGTGTCTATCTGGATGAATGAGATTGACCTTCCGGCAACGCCTGATTTCCGTAGACTTGTTAAGACCTATAAGAAATTCTTCGGAGCACAGACCAGAAGAGCAACATTCGCAAAACTGAATAAAGGCATCAGCACACCATCGCAGATGCATCTTACTGTTATGGCGGCTATCTGTGGTACCGATAATGCACAGCCTGACAGTATTGTAAAAGCTGTCATCAGCGGTGGAACCGATATGGAAACCAACGAGGTATTCCAGAGCCTTGTAAACTATGGAGCCGAAGCCCCGTTCTGGGCGCTTGTAAAGCAGGCTACCGGATACTTTGAGGGCGAAAGTTCTACAATTAACAAGCTGGTAACGCATATCTTGCTTACAGCAACGACCAGAACACTTCGTATGGAGTATCTGTCAGGACTTGATAGCTTCATTTCCACACCACATCAGGCTTGGTGCTATGACTTCGTATCTGAATGGATCGCAGGAGAGAAAAGACAGGATCTTGTCGAAATCCTGCAAAACGTAGAAGAAGAGCTTATTCTCAGAAAGCGCTTTAAGCAGGTGCCATTGGATGATTTGGTGGGCATAGAGGTATTTCCTTGTGTGAATGAATGCATCCTGACTCAGATTATGACTGAAATCAGCAATCATATAATCAATGTAGATGTGATTACAAATACGGTCGAGAAACGTCGAACGCTGGCGTGGTACGATGATGTGGAATGCTACTATGAGGGCATTCTTCAGGTAGCAAAAATGCAGTCGTTCTTCTTGGAGCATTCCGCAGGCTTCCATACCGTAGAGGCAAGAAATATCTGGAAAGAGTACACAGAAGATTACTACCGTATGGATACCTATTATCGCCACTATCACTTAGCGTTTGGAAAGAGCCTGACAGTGGGCAACGACCATCTGGATGACCTTTTCAAGCAGGTGACCGATAAGGTGGAAGGCCTTTATACACACTGGTTCCTTGGTGAGTTGGGTAACAACTGGTCTGATGCCTGTGCAGATGAGTTGAAGAAATATGGACGCATCATGGAAGTTCCTCAGCAGGAAGACTTCTATAATCAGAAGGTAAAGGGCGAGGACAATCGTGTATTCGTCATTATCTCTGATGCACTTCGATATGAGGTGGCGGCATCTCTGGCAGAGCAGCTCCGTCGTGAGACGCAGAGTAAGGTTTCTCTTGGCTCTTGTGCAGGTATTTTCCCGACCATCACAAAGTTTGGTATGGCCGCATTGCTTCCGCATAAGCAGTTATCTGTGGGTGAGCGCAGCAATGGGGACTTGCAGATTCTTGCAGATGGAATGTCTACAGATGCAGGTAACAGAGATAAAGTTCTAAAGGCCACAAACATTAATAGCGTAGCCTTGAAATATAAAGATATTGCACCGATGAAGCGTGCGGAGAGAAGTGCGTTGGTTAAGGGTATGGATGTCGTTTACATCTATCATGACAAGGTGGATGAGGCAAGCCATACTTCTGACAGCATGGTATTCCCGGCATGTGATGATGCAATCGAAGAAATCAAAAATATTGTGAGAATCATCCGTAATGAGTTTAGTGGTACTCGTGTTTACATTACTGCTGACCACGGATTTCTCTATACCTACAGTCCTCTGTCTGAGGATGCCAAGGTGGATAAGACAACACCGAGTGAGCAGGATGTAGAGATTGACCGTCGTTATCTGATTACCCGTAAGGGAGCAACTCCGGACTACTTACTTCCGGTAAAGTTTATGGATGATGGTTACGATGCATTTGCACCGAGAGAAAGCGTCCGTATCAAGAAGAAAGGCGGAGGACTTAATTTCGTGCATGGTGGCATCAGCCTTCAGGAGATGGTGGTTCCGGTTATTGAATATCATTATCTTCGTAACGATTCCAAGACTTATCAGCGCAATAAGGCTAAGTATGACACGAAGCCGGTAGAAGTAGTACTTCTTTCTGCAAACCGTAAAATCAGCAATATGATATTCTCGTTGAACTTCTATCAGAAGGATGCGGTTGGCGATAACCGCAGCGCAGCAAACTATTTGTTGTACTTTGTTGATTCTAACGAAAAGCAGATAAGTGATACAGCAAAGATTATCGCAGATAAGACCAGTGATAATGGACAGGAGCGAACATTCCGCTGCAGCTTCAATCTGAAATCACTGAAATATGATAACAGAGCAAGCTACTACTTAGTCATCGCAGATGAAACAGGTCTGCAGATGCTACAAAAAGAAGAGTTCCAGATTGATATCGCATTTGCGGTAGATGAGTTTAATTTCTTCAGCTAAGGGCTTGCTCGGAAGGAACAGTAATGAGTGACAATCTTGAAGCGGGCGCAAGCTCTCGTGAAATTATAAAGGACAAACTGCGTCAAAACTTTGATGGTAAGATTGTCCGAAAGGATCTGACTAAGAAAATCAAGGAAGGTGCAAATGTACCTGTTTATGTCCTTGAATTCCTGCTGGGGCAATATTGCAGTTCAGACGATGATAAGGTTATCGAGCAGGGCGTGCAGAATGTAAAGCATATCCTTGCCGATAACTTTGTAAGACCGGATGAAGCGCAGAAGGTATTGTCTCGTCTTAGAAGTCGAGGCAGTCATACCATCATTGACATGGTAACGGTACGATTGGATATAAAGAAGGACTGCTTCTTTGCGGAGTTTTCCAATTTGGGATTAGCCAATATTCCCATCACGGATGAATACCCGGAAAAGTACGACAGACTTCTTTGCGGCGGTATCTGGTGTATCGTTCAGCTGGATTATGAGACCGAAGGCGATAATAACTTCGGAATCATCGACGCAGATGGAAATACACTTCAGTCAAAGCAGAAAAAGCAGAAAGACATCTCTCCAATCAGCATTCGTAAGCTGACTCCAATTCAGATGCCTCATATTGATATCGAGGATTTGAAGAGGGGACGTCAGGCTTTTACCAAGGAGGAATGGTTGGATGTTATGCTGCGTTCTATTGGTATGGAGCCAGACGAATTGACATATCGTGAGAAGTGGCTTCTTTTGACTCGTATGATCCCGCTGGTTGAGAACAACTTCAACCTCTGTGAGTTGGGTCCTCGAAGCACAGGTAAGTCGCATCTTTATAAGGAGATTTCTCCGAACAGTATCCTTGTATCCGGTGGCCAAACTACAGTAGCAAACCTGTTTTATAACATGGGCCGTAAGACTGTGGGCTTGGTTGGATTATGGGATTGCGTAGCTTTTGATGAAGTTGCAGGCATTCGTTTCAAGGATAAAGATGGCGTGCAGATTATGAAAGATTACATGGCATCTGGTTCCTTTGCACGAGGCAAGGAAGAAAAGGCAGCATCCGCTTCTATGGTATTTGTTGGTAATATCAATCAGAGCGTAGATGTACTTCTGAAGACTTCGAGCCTATTTGACCCGTTCCCTCCGGAAATGGGAACAGATACTGCATTTCTTGACCGTATACATTGCTATCTGCCAGGATGGGAAATCCCGAAGTTTCGTCCGGAGCATTTTACAAATGATTATGGATTCATTAGCGACTATCTTGCAGAGTTCATTCGTGAGTTACGTAAGACGCAGTACGGTGATGCTATTGACCATTATTTCCGTCTTGGCAAGAATCTCAACCAGAGAGATACTATTGCTGTGCGTAGAATGGCAGATGGATATCTGAAGCTTCTCTATCCGGATGGAAGCTTTACAAAAGAAGAAGTAGAAGAAGTTCTCCGGATTTCCTTGGAGATGCGTCGCCGTGTTAAAGAGCAGTTGAAGAAGCTGGGAGGCATGGAGTTCTACGATGTAAACTTCTCCTACATAGACAATGAGACCTTTGAGGAACATTATGTTTCTGTTCCTGAGCAAGGTGGTGGTAAGCTCATCCCGGAAGGAATGTGCAATCCGGGACAGATTTATACTGTTTCTCAGGGCAAGAGCGGCATGCTTGGTGTATTTCGCTTAGAGAGTCAGATGCTTCCGGGTAATGGGAAGTTTGAGAGAACAGGTATTGGTAGTGACCGTGATGCAAAAGAATCCACAAATACGGCTTTCAACTTCTTGAAAGCAAATGGAAACCGTATCAGTGGTTCTATAAGTACTACAACGAAAGACTATATTATTAATTATCAGGATTTGCAAGGAATTGGCATGACAGGAAAGCTAGCCCTTCCTACATTGATTGCGATGTGTTCCATTGCACTTGGGAAACCAACACTCAGCAGCCTTGCTGTACTTGGTGAAATTAGTATCAGCGGAACCATGATGAAAGTAGATGAGCTGGCAAATTCATTGCAGGTATGTTTGGACAGTGGTGCAAAGAGAGTACTTCTGCCAATTACATCGGCAGCAGAGCTTGGAACTGTACCGGCAGACCTGATTGGAAGTTTTAATTTGATTTTCTATAGCAGTGCGGAGGACGCAGTTTTTAAAGCACTGGGTGTAGAGTAAGGAGGTGCAGAAATATGCCTGGCGAAGAAAAAAGAATATGGGGTATCAATACAAAAGACGACAATTTATTTCTGCATCAGGATGTAATCGCTATTGTTATTACACCGAAAACTGAAAATAGATTATTCTTTGTGGATGAAAGATATGAGCAGGGATTTCCGCCAGATGAGAATGAATCGTTCTGCATTGGAAAGTCGATAGCCGGATTGAAGTTGAATCAGTCGGCACAGAATTCGATTACATATCTGTATCCACCGGAGAAAGATAAAATTCATATTTAATGAAATCGACAAATCGGTATTTGAGAAGGCAAGTGAATGGGATACCACGATGCAAGATACCATGGAGGAATATGAAATGTCGAAAGATGAGTATTTGATAACCGATAAGCCTCTCAAAGCGTTGACGGTTTTTGCAATGCCAATGATTCTTGGAAGTTTTTTTCAGCAAATATACAATATGGCCGACTCTATTATTGTCGGCCAGTTTGTTGGTTCTTCCGCACTTGCAGCTGTCGGTGCATGTGCAGCATTGACCAATGTGTTCATTTGTGTGGCACTGGGAGCCGGTGTCGGAGCCGGTGTGCTTGTGAGCCGTTATTTCGGAGCCAGGGAGTATGGCAAAATGAAAACAATCGTGTCAACCTCCTTGATTAGCTTTTTGCTTCTAAGTATAGTCCTTGGTGTTTTTGGCTTTTTCTTCGCCAACTCGATGATGAGTGGACTGCAAACCCCTGCCGACATACTGGATGATGCAGTACTGTATCTGCGGGTCTATTTTGTGGGCTTTCCGTTTCTGTTTATGTATAACATTCTTTCTACCATGTTCACCTCCATCGGCGAATCCAAAATTCCGCTGGGACTGCTGATTTTTTCGTCCATCCTGAATATTTTAATGGATCTTTGGATGGTAGCCGGGCTAGGTCTCGGTGTGTTCGGTGCGGCTATTGCAACCCTGATTGCACAGGGAATTTCCGCAGTGTTTTCGTTTTTGATTTTCTTTGCACGGATGCAGCAATATAAAAGCCCCTTTAACAGGTTTGAACGGCAGGAGCTGTATTCCATGCTTCGCATTGCGGTGCCGTCGGTTTTACAGCAGTCCACAGTGTCCATCGGTATGATGATTGTGCAGGCAGTGGTAAATCCTTTCGGTACACAGGCACTCGCCGGGTATACAGCAACGATGAGGGTGGAAAATGTTTTTTCCTTGATCTTTGTATCCATCGGCAATGCGGTTTCGCCGTATGTTTCCCAGAATCTTGGCGCAGGCAAACCCCAACGCATCAAAAAAGGCTACCATGCGGCGCTGGTGCTGGATCTGTGCTTTGCGGCCATTGCGTTTGTGACCATTGAAGCGCTGCACACGCAGATCTCCTCGCTGTTCTTAGGAAAAGACGGAACGGCGTTGGCCTATCAGGTGTCTGGTGATTATATGAGGTGGCTTGGTTACTTTTTCATCTTCATGGGTATCAAGATGGCAACCGATGGAGTTCTTCGCGGTCTCGGAATTATGCGTCCGTTCCTCGTTGCAAACATAGTGAATCTTGCGATTCGTCTGTCCGTTGCCCTAATCTGTGCACCACGTTTCGGCATTGCCTTTGTCTGGCTTGCGGTACCAGTTGGCTGGCTTGCAAACTTTTTAATCTCCTATGTGGCTCTTAGGAGATCATGGTCGACTGATAAAATGGCATCCATTCGTTGACTTCCAGTTTGCCGTACTCGGTTCCAGCAGGGTTTGGGGCAGACGCTCTCCAACAAGAGCACTATCGAAGTCCAACAAATGTCCGAACGCTGACCCCGAACAGTAACGACCAAAGGCAGGGTATCGTCATGGCGATGGTATCCTGCCTTTTGTGCTATATCTGCCTGTTCTTTCATGGGAGAGTGTGGTATACTAGGCTTAGTTCAACAAATCGAAATTTGAGGAGGAGATTGTTGTATGGATATAATAATTCCACTACTTATAGTATCGGTTCTTATCGGAATTCCAACATGGTTAATTGTTCACACTGTGAACAAAGCTGATAAAAGCACGATTATTTACTCACCGGAAGAAGTGACGAGAAGACTTCGCAAAGGATTCTATTTGTCATTTTGGGGGATGGATTTGTTATTTGGAGCGATTCCTTCGTTTGTTCTTATACTTTGCGACCTCCCTACGGTTTTTCAATTTATCGTTCCAGCTGTAGCATTTGTCGTTGGATTTATCATGTTTTTTATTGGAAGAATTCAGGTCGGGCTAATGACCAGATACATTAATTTTTGCAACAGAGAGCGAACAGAATTTGAGGAATGGGTTTTGCAAGCTATGCTGGGCATCGAGGAAGCGGCCATGAGAAGAAATGGAATAAATTCCATAACAAAAGTTATTCCTGGTGTTACAGATGATATGCTTTCAGCCATGAACAGTACAAGTATCATCAGTGGTTATATGGAAGTCGGAAGAGTTTACACTGGAAAAAACATATTAAAAAATCACTGGCCAATAATTAGTATTATAGTGGCAATTCTAATCTCTATTGTAATTACTGTAACAAGATGATTTTTATAGGCAGAAAAAATTAGGAGAAGTTAGGAATATGCAGAAAAGAGACTTAATCCAAGCGAATGCTTCATTAGAAAATCTACGACAGAACTTGGACATGAAGGATATTGCAAAAGAAATATTACTTGAGGAGAATTATAATAAATTTATAAGATCATACAAATTTACATTTTGGTTTCAATTAATCGGTGTATTAGCTGGATTTATAGTGCCATCAGTTGTTCTTCTTATTATTTTTAAAGAGTTTATTTACTGTGCTTTTGGTGCAACTATAGGAATTTTTTGGATGTGTGTATGGATGATGCTAAGTATGGTAATTCCCCCGACAATTCCTGGTGTTACAGATGATATGCTTTCAGCCATGAATAGTATGGGTATAATCAGGAGGAGAGAATGTGCAAAAAAGAGATGTATCCATATGCGACTTGGATGAGATATTTTATTGAAGGGGACAGAAAAATAGATGGAGATGAAAAAGGAATCTAATATATTGACTGAGGAAAAACCCAAATACATAATATCGCTAAAGAAGAGATATAGAATTCTTTATATCGTTATGTTTGCCTTATTTTTGGTGTGTACGATGTATTTTGGAGTGATATCACTTTGTGCAGGTACAGATACGATGATTTTTGATATTGGAATCACAGTTATTTTTCTTATATTTTTATTCTGTTTTTTGCATGGTTTAACAAGAAAATGTGAAAGATACAAAGGCAAAGTTGTGTATTCATTTTTCTTAACAAAGAGAGAATATAAATTGTCAGACATTGCATTCTCTAATGAAAAAATTGAAGAGTTTTATAAAGATTATGGAGATGGAAATGTAAGCATCAGTTGGGATAAGGTCACGACTTTCTGCAATAAACAAGGTGAAAAGCTCTTTAAATTTGGCTTCGCTTATAATAACGTTCAGTTATTAGAAAAATAAATAATTACAATTGCTAATGCCGGTGCGGGATTTTGGTATCCAGTTCCGGCTTTATTGATTCCACAGGGGCTTGGAGGTGTAGCCACCAAATATGTTATTTTTCTTTCTTTGGGAAAACTGTCATGAACATATGTTTTACCAAGGTACAAATGCCGACCCCGAAGGTCCGTATGCCGGTATACCTTATGACTATATGGACCCGGCTTACGAAGGACTATACGGTAAACGTACCTCTGACCGTATCATGCGGCTGGAACCAGAATTTGCCCAATCATGGTATCTCAGAACTAAAGAACTGATAGATAAATACGAACCCGAACTACTCTATTTTGACGGTCCGTTGCCCAACGGCATCTACGGTCAGCAACTGGCAGCGCATTTCTACAATAAGAATCTCTCACGCAAAGGAGTGCAGAATGGCGTACTCACCATCAAAAGAATAAGGAAAGGATATACGCTCGACCGCGAATGTTCCGGCGAAGACGATTTGCAGAAAAATCCGTTTTTAGTGGATACCACCGTCAATCCCGGCTGGTTCTACATGGGAAACTCGCTGAACATCAATAAAGAGGGTGGAGATGCCGGTATGGGTTCTGTCATACAGGGAAAGACAAAAGACCAACTGCGCATGACGGCAGGACAGATTGTGGACAACCTTGTGGATATTGTCAGCAAAAACGGCAATATGATGCTCAATGTAGGTCTCCGCGCTGACGGCAGCCTGCCCGAAACATTTCGGGATGAACTGGTGAAAATAGGCAACTGGTTGAAATTAAACGGTGAAGCTATTTACGATACCCGTCCCTTCAAAGTATATGGCGAAGGCACATTCAATATGAATGTCGCAAGCGGCAAGAAGCAGTATGCGGACTACCTGTACAAATTCACTGCAAAGGACATACGTTTCACCACCAAAAAGAATGTAATATACATCTTCACTTTGGACTGGCCGGGAAACGGTGAAACCCTCAAAGTACAAAAGCTGAACAATCAAGAGCTAAAAAACATCCAATCCATTTCGTTCCTTGCATCCGGAGAGAAAGTTAAATGGACACAGGATGAAAGCGGATTGTATATCACTACACCGGCTGCCCCGGTAGGAGAATATGCTTATGCCTTTAAAGTCACTATGAAATAATGAGTCTTTTCTCATCACTCGTCACTTTTATAACCAACTGCCTATAAATGCGGAAGTTAATAAGTTATGAGAAGCGTTGTAACAGTGACGACCGATATTTGGTCGTCACTGTTTTTGCAGCATACGAAGCAACTACGAGTTTCAATATTGAAGCGGACAAACGGGTATGCAAAGCATCTCGGCCACGTATTGAAAAAGAACAATCTAAAAAGCAGACACACAAACAGGAGCATTGTCTACCGAATTATAAGAGTTGGACAATATTAAAACACAATCCGACAAATTTGAAACAGGACAAGGCAATACTACGAAGCCTTTCAACATTATCATGCCCCATTCTGCCCATATACCGCTATCTTTGCTACATAATACCATAAAAAACATATTGCAAAATCTATCACACATGAAAAGAAACCTCCTGTTTGTCATCGCAACGTGGTGCGTGACAGTATGCTGTTACAGTCAGATCGATTGGAAAACGTTTATGTCCGGACAGGACATGATATGGAACCGTCTGCCTCAGACATGGTACGAAGCCCCCTTTATGGGAAACGGAAGTATGGGGACCTACATCTGCAAAGAACCGGAAAAGAACGCAATACGGGTGGACGTAAACAACAGTATGGTGCACGATCACCGCGAAGACGACAAAGGCATCTATGGAAGAAGCCGCCTGCTCATAGGCTACTTCCTCCTCCACCCCGTAGGTGAAATCGCTTCCGGAACCGAAAAGTGTCCCTCCTGCGGTTGCCCCGCCGGGC
>ERZ773168.1598-NODE-1598-length-18884-cov-3.383557_pt1 | contig 18884 bp, 15 predicted proteins | sample MGYA00511261_ERZ773168 | MGnify/ENA primary metagenome ERZ773168 (study PRJEB29015, sample SAMEA2737855) | human gut metagenome | biome: human gut; feature: human-associated habitat; material: faeces | place: China | collected 2012 ... | reverse complement strand
CGGTTCTCATATCCGGCTTCTCCTCGGTACCGATGTTCTCCTCATCGTAAGCCGCGCATAAGAATGCCAGTACCACGCGGTCTGCACCGAGAGACGGCTCAATGACGTACGGCAGATAACGCTCATTCTTCTCGTCGTCAAAGTAGGTAAGATCCTGACCGGACGTCTCCTGATGTCTGCCGAGATCATAGTCGGTACGGTCTGCGATGCCCCAGAGTTCACCCCAGCCAAACGGGAATAAGAACTCGATATCCGTCGTTCCCTTGCTGTAGAATGCAAGTTCTGCCGGATCGTGATCGCGCAGACGCATCTCGTCTTCCTTAATGCCGAGAGAGATCAGCCAGTCACGGCAGAAGCCTCTCCAATACTGGAACCACTCCAGATCGGTTCCCGGCTCGCAGAAGAACTCCAGCTCCATCTGCTCAAACTCACGGGTACGGAATGTAAAGTTACCCGGCGTAATCTCGTTACGGAACGACTTTCCAACCTGGCCGATTCCAAACGGGATCTTCTTGCGGGAAGTTCTCTGAACATTCTTGAAGTTTACAAAAATACCCTGTGCGGTCTCCGGTCTTAAGTAAACCGTATTCTTTGCATCCTCGGTCACGCCCTGGAATGTCTTAAACATCAAGTTGAACTGGCGGATGTCTGTAAAATTGTGCTTGCCACAGCTCGGGCACGGAACCTGGTTCTCCTCGATGAAATTCTTCATCTCCTCCTGTGTCCATCCGTCTACGGAGCTCTGTAAGGTGATGCCCTTCTCCTCCGCGTAGTCCTCGATAATCTTATCCGCGCGGAAACGCTCATGGCACTCCTTACAGTCCATCAGCGGATCCGAGAAACCGCCGAGATGTCCGGAAGCCACCCACGTCTGCGGATTCATCAGAATCGCACAGTCCACACCGACATTGTACGGATTCTCCTGAATAAATTTCTGCCACCATGCTCTCTTGACGTTATTCTTCAGTTCGACGCCCAGATTGCCGTAGTCCCATGTATTTGCAAGTCCGCCGTAAATCTCCGATCCCGGATATACGAAACCTCTTGATTTTGCCAGCGCCACGATTTTGTCCATTGATTTTTCCATTCTAAATTCCTCGCCTTTCTTAGGTTATATTGTGATATGTTTATTTGTAAACAATGAAAGTATATACGTCTGTCTCGAACGAGCCGTCGCCGGACGCCGTCTCTGTCTGCTCGGTATCATCCGTATGCACCGTCTCCCCGGTCATTTCCGCCTGTTCGGTTCCCGGAAGCTGCTCGGTGCCGGTGTTCTCCTGCCCGGTCACATCCACAGCTGCCGTCACACTTCCGGTTTCAAGATAATATCCGTCACGGATCGATACGCTGTCGGTTCCAGTCAGCTTCACATTCTGACAGGAGACATAGCAGATCTCACCGTCCACTTTCACATCTGTATTGGCACGGATAATAGCCACTTTCAGATCATCCTCAGAGTAAATATCCTGCTTTGTGGCAGCTCCCACAACCTTGCCTTCCTCCACGCGGGCGAACTCCCCGTCATAGACGTATCCTGCCGCCAGAGAGGCAACGACTTTCCCCTGATAGAGTTCAATTCCGTTAAACGCGGTATAATCCTCCGGTGTCTTGTACTTCATCTTAAGCTTCGCCACACCGTCTTCCACCTTAAGGCTCTCCACCTCGACTGCATTTTTGCCATGCTCCGCGGTGTAATCTTTCACCTCTGCATCCACATAGGACTTCAGTTCCGTCTCATCGTAGTAGGACTGATCGAGCGACTCCACATCCAGCGACTCTATCACGCCTTTCTTTCCCACGTACACGACACTTTCCTCTCCCTCCAGCGAGGTACCGCATCCGGAGAGAAGTCCCACACACAACAGTACACTGCAGACCGTGCACACTAATCTCTTCATCACATAATCTCCATTCTTTCTGAAAAAGTATCGGTGATATTATACTATTTTAAAAACATGATTTCAACCTTTTCCGCATCCTCAAGTATCTTTAACGACTTGAAGGCGTGTCCCACGTACACGCCAAAATAGCTGCGCAAAAGTCTGGTCAGTTCTTCCAGCACCTGCCCGCTCACGGAAAACGTATATAATTTTTCAATCCGCGCCAAGATCACGTACTGCATGGTATAGACGGTGGATTCATTCAATTCCACCGCATCCGGTGCCTCATTGCGGCATTCTGCACAGAGAATCCCGCCGCGCTTGACGGAAAACCAGGTCAGATGCTCCCTGCTGCCGCAGGAAAGACAGGAAAACACATTCGGAGCCTCGCCGTTTACCGCCAGCGCCTTCAGTTCAAACACCGCGCGCACCAGCCGGTTGTCGTAGGCACTGCTCGCAAGGGCGCGCAGCGACTGGTACAAAAGCTTTAGCATCTCGCGCTCATCGTTATTTTCCTGACAATAATAATCCGCAAATTCCAGAAAATAGAACCCGTAATATGTAGCATCAAAATCCCCGGTCAGCTCCCGGAAATAGTTCTGAATCGTCGCTCTGGCAAGCGTGTAAGCACTTCTTCCCTCGAACAGCTCGAACTCTCCGAAGCAAAACGGATTGGCAGCTGCGAGAAGCTGGCTGTTCGGCCGCCTCGCTCCCCGCGCAAATGCTGTGATCTTCCCTCTTTCTTTTGTCAGCAGTGTAATCCGCTTGTCATATTCGCCAATCGGCATTACCTGTAAGACCATCCCGGTCACCACAATATTGTTTCCCATCCGGCTGCTCTTCCCCCGCCAAAATATTACTGCTCTCCTGCACATCCACTGCATTCCGGTAGCGCAGGTAATCAGTCACTCTTCCTGATACTAAAAAGTCTCTCCAGGCTTCCTCCATCGGCATATCCTCCGTTTCTTTGACGCTTCCCGCCTCTAAGATTAGGTTCTCCGATGGCTCCGCCATTATACCAGCAAAAAATTGGCAGTATCAGATATCGTCTTTATTGTACCCGAAGTTCTTCATCATCAGTTCGCTGTCGCGCCAGTCCTTGCGCACCTTCACCCACAGTTTTAAGTTCACCTGCGTATCCAAAAGCCGCTCCATCTCGTAGCGGGCGTTCGATCCGATCTTTTTTAACATCGAACCGCCTTTTCCGATGATGATGCCCTTGTGGGAATCGCGCTCACAGACGATCGTTGCATCGATGTCGATGATGTTCTGCCCTCTCCGCTCCTTCATCCGGTCAATGTAGACCGCGATGCCGTGCGGGATCTCATCATCCAGAGCATGAAGCGCCTTCTCACGGATAATCTCCGCGACAATGGCACGTTCCGGCTGGTCTGTAACCGTCTCCTCGTCATAGAACATCGGTCCGTACGGCAGGTACTTAAAAATCACGTCCACAACCGTATCCAGATTCTGCTCCCGGAGCGCCGATGCCGGAACGATCTCTGCAAAATCAAACACCTTGCGGTAAGCATCGATATACTCCAGGATCTTTTCCCGCTCCACGGTATCCACCTTGTTGATAATTAAGATGACCGGCGTTTTCGTCTTCTTTAGCTGCTTTATGATATGCTGCTCGCCTGCCCCGATAAACGTGGACGGCTCCACCAGCCAGAGAATGACATCCACCTCCGAAAGCGTGTGCTCCGCCACATTCACCATATACTCTCCAAGCTTATTCTTCGCCTGATGAATGCCCGGCGTATCCAAAAACACAATCTGTCCGCGCTCCATATCCGTATACACGGTCTGGATGCGGTTTCTGGTCGTCTGCGGCTTGTTCGACGTGATAGCAATCTTCTGACCGATCAGATGATTCATCAGCGTCGATTTTCCCACATTCGGTCTTCCTATAATCGTCACAAATCCGGATTTAAAATTATCTTTCATCGTTCTCCTCGTTTCTGTACTGTTTTCCCCGCCCCGCATCAGGTCAGGCTCTCAAGTGTCTCAAACATCTGTTTTTCCGATGTCAGCACATCTTCATTGCCGATCACACACAGGCTGCCGTCTGAGAGCACCGACGCAATCAAAGGCTTCAATGCGCGGATGTCCGCCGGCTGTGCCCCGATAATCTGGCTCCGCTCCTTTGAAAGCGTCTCGTAGTCCAGCTCCTGCAGATAGGCTGTCATCGAACGCGCACCCTTCGCGCTCGGGTTCATCGGCGTGTCCATATCGCTGATCGTTCCGATGATATATCCTGTCATCTCGCGCTCATCGGCATCAAACTTCTCAAGGTACGCCGGAATGCCGTCATAAATCTCATTCGTTGCAGAGAGATTCGGATCCCGGTAGGACACAAAATACGTATCTCCGTTCCTCATATATCCGTTCATGCAGCCATAAGCGCCGCCCTTGACGCGGACATTGATCCACAGGTAATCGTATCCTAAAATTACTTTTAAGATGCGGAGCGCCCCGTGATAGGAAAAGCCGTGTGCGGCATAATTTCCGGCACGCGCCACATACTGCACCTGGGATGCATCCATAAATCCCTCGTTCTTTTTTGCCAGCGGATAGGACGGCATAGAGCGATTCTTACCCGGCTGATCCGGCACATACAATACATTTTTCAATGCAGCCGACGCCTGCGTCACCGCCGGGATCTCCGACTCCTCACAGGTTGCACTCACCAGCATACGCTCCGCTGTAAAAATGGTTTTCACAAGGGAGGACAGCTTCTCCATCAGCTGCTGCTTTTTCTCCTCAAAATGCTCCTCGTAGTCCGCGATCACGCGATAGCAGGCAATGCCCGCCGTCGCATCCTGGCAGTAGGCAGCCGTCGAAAAATACGACAGCGCTCTCGTATATGCCACGGAATGTCCGGAAGCGCTCAGTCCCGCCTGTAATCTCGACTTTAACTGTGCCAGTATCTCGTAGATGCGCTTCTCATCCGCAAGATGCGAGGTCAGAAGGATCTCTTTGATCAGGCGCATTGCATCCGGCAGTCTCGATGCGAGCACCTTCGTGCGCACCTCATAGTAAAGTCCGATTTCGCCCTGCTTTTTGACGTTTGGGTAGATGCCGATGCTGCTGCCGATTCCTCCGGTGTACATATTGATCTCATTGGCAAGCGCCGCGTAAGAATGATCGTCCGTATCCACATATCCCAGCACCGCCTTTAGGATGCCAAGGTAAGGCAGATCCTCCGGCAGAATATCGCACACATCAAACAGATAGGTCAGGTAATCAATGCCGTTCGTGTCCATCTCATGCGCAACGATGGAAACGCCCTCCGTCTCAATCTCACGGTTAAGAAGCGGCGCCGTCTCTTTTTTCAGATCCGCTCTCGTAAGGCGTGGAATCTTCTCTAAGTCTTCCTTCGGCGACGGCTCTTCCTGATACTGCTTTAAGTGCTTCGTGTCTGCGATCAGCTTCTTTCGCTCTTCCCTGGACAATCCCGCTTTGTATTCGGCCAGCTTCTTCTCCAGCGCGGCATCTCTCTTTGCGCCCAGCCCCTGCTCCGGCACCGTAATCACTACCGACGCATGCGGATTGTCCAGCAGATAAGTCTTTACCAGCTCCTCATAATATCCGGTTCCGATCTGATCCTTCAAAAACTGATAGGTGTCCAGCGCTTCCAGATGCATAAACGGCTGCATATCATCGAACAGCCAGCTGTCCAGACACTGGATTCCGTAGAGCAGTCCCTTCGGGAACTGTCCGAAATCCGCCTCCCGGAAACGGAACTCCGAGCTGTTGATTCCGGCTAACAATGCGTTTTGATCAATTCCGTCTGCCACCTGTGCCTGCAGCGTCTCACGGATCACCTGCAAAAACTGCTCCTTCTGCTCCTGATTCGCATTTTTTGCAATCACAGAAAATACCGGCTGCAGCGTGCTGTTATCATAGCCGCCGCCGATGTCCATACCGATTCCCGCATCGATCAGCGCCTGCTTAAGCGGCGCTCCCGGCGCGGAAAGCAGTGCGTAGTCCAAAACGTCAAACGCCTGGTATAACTTTTTGTCCAGAACGGTTCCAACCACCACATTGTAAGACAGATAGCTGTTGTCCGTAAGCGTCTCCCCCGACGCCACCGGATAAGGCTTTACGATCTCCACCGGCGCGGAAAACGGCTTCTGCATCCGGATTGCGGAATCCAGCTCGATCTGCTCGTATTTTCCAAGGTATTCCTCATCCATCCAGCGCAGCTTTTCTTCGATGTCCATATCCCCGTACAGATAGATATAGGAATTGCACGGATGATAATACTTTCTGTGGAAGTCCAGGTACTGCTCATAGGTAAGCTCCGGAATATGCTCCGGATCGCCGCCGGACTCGTTTGCGTAAGAGGTATCCGGGAACAGTGAATTTAAAATCAGGCGCTCCAACACATCATCCGGGGACGAGAATGCGCCCTTCATCTCGTTGTATACCACACCGTTGATCGTTACCGGCGCATCTTCATCCTCCAGCTCGTAATGCCAGCCTTCCTGCTCAAAGATCTCTCTGTGCTTGTAGATATTCGGATGAAACACCGCATCCATATAGACACTCATCAGGTTCTGAAAATCCGCATTGTTGCAGCTCGCCACCGGATAGATGGTCTTCTCCGGGTACGTGATCGCATTTAAAAATGTGTTGAGCGATCCCTTGACCAGTTCCACGAACGGATCCTTGACCGGATATTTGTCCGATCCGCAGAGCACTGTGTGCTCAATGATGTGCGGCACACCGGTCGAATCCTCCGGCGGTGTGCGGAAGCCGATGTAAAACACCTTGTTCTCATCGTCGTTGGAGATCACGGTGATTCTCGCCCCGCTCTTTTTATGGCGCAGAATATATCCCATCGAATGGATATCCTTTAACTCCTGCTCACCAAGCAGCTCATATGCTGTCAATTCTGAAAGCTTCATAAATCCATAATTCCTTTCCTGCCCGGCCATCCTGTATGTCCGGTATTTACACTGTGTTCTATTATAACAGCTTTTCCCATTCTGCAAAAGAGTAAACTATCTATAGATTTTGTCTGGAACACTCTGCGAACGGTATCCAAACGCAAAAAAGAGGCTGCCTGAATGCGGCAGCCTCCTCCCATGTCTTCACAGATATATTCTACTGATAAGAACTCCCTATGCGATGCGTGTCACATTCGCTGCCTGCGGTCCCTTTGCACCCTCAGTCACCTCGAACTCGACCTTCTCGCCGTCCTTTAACTCCTTGAATCCATCCATATTCAGTGCGGAAAAATGTACGAATACATCGTTGCCCTCTGCATCTGAAATGAAGCCATAGCCCTTCTTGGCATTAAACCACTTTACAGTACCCTGCTGCATAATTCTAAAAACCCTCCTCAATACAGTTCTGACATTACAGACTATTCCTGTCTGTATAAACCAACAAATTGAAATTAGCACATTTTACCTTTTTTGTCAATCTTTTTCTATCATTATTGTTTAATTTGCACATCAATCTGCTGGTATGGAATGGAAATTCCTTTCGCATCCAGCGCATACTTGATATTTTCCGTCATACGCCAGCGCGCCGGCCAGTAATCCCCGGTCTTAACCCAGACCCTGAGTCCGATATCCACCGAAGACGCCGCCAGGTTGTCCACGTATACGACCGGCTTCTCCTCCGGGATTCTGGCTTCCTCCTTCTCCGCCACCGCATAGATCACATCTTTGGCAGTGCGGATATCCGCTTCATAGGCGATGCCCACCACGAGATCCACACGCCGTCTGTCTTTGTTTGTCACGTTGGTGAGGCTGCTGTTGGAAAGCGTACCGTTCGGTATCACAATCAGCTTGTTGTCCACGGTAAGAAGTTTGGTATAAAAAATAGAGATCTCCGTGACCGTTCCCTCATTATTATGGGAATGTTCAATGATGTAATCTCCGACCTTGAACGGCTTTAACAGCAAAATCAGCACGCCGCCCGCAAAATTCGACAGGCTTCCCTGCAACGCCAGACCGACCGCCACACCCGCCGATCCAAGCACCGCCACCGCTGATGTCGTCGCAATTCCAAACAATCCCATAATGATAAAAATCAGCACTACATACAGCGAATACTTGATCACCGGTATCATGAACTGCTTGACGCCCTCATCGGTTCCCGCCCGGTTCATCGAGCGCCGCACCAGCTTTGTGATCCACTTGATGATCCTGCCTCCGATCACATACACAAGCAGTGCGATCAGAATCTGGAATGCGAAGTTTAACAGATCCGGCACCAGCCCTTCCAGCCATGTACGGATAATCCCCGGATTCTTTGCTACCTCCTCAATTCCCTCCTGTGCATGGTTCAATGCCTCCACGGTCTCCGTGGTCGACGGGAATGCATCTGTCTGTGCCGCCAGATACCTTCCCTGTTCCAAAAGTGCCACTATCCCGTTCACTCTCTCGTCCTCCATCCAACTTTATAATCCTTCTTAAATTTCATGAATAAACAGACCGCTCCTTAGCTTCGGCTCGAACCAGGTCGATTTCGGCGGCATCAAAAGTCCCGCATCCGCCACTGCGAACAGCTCCGCAATGGACGTCGGATACATTGCAAACGCCACCGCGCAGTCCTGCTCACAGCGCCGCACCAGTTCGTCCATGCCCCGGATTCCACCGACGAAATCAATGCGTCCGTCCGTCTTCGGATCTCTGATGCCGAGCACCGGTTCAAGAAGCTTATTCTGCAGTATGGAAACATCCAGATCTGCAACCGGATCTTCCGGCGTGCGGTCCTCCTGCCGGATATGGCAGGAAAACCAGTGTCCTTCCATATACATGCAAAAGGTTCCCCGCTCCTTAGGTCTGGTATCCTCTGCCCCGGTAATCTCCTCCACATCAAACCGCTTCTCAACTTCACGGTACAATCCCTTAAAAGAATATCCGTTCAGATCGCGGACCACACGGTTGTAATCCATAATCATGAGTTCATCATCCGGAAACAATACCGAGAGAAAATAGTTAAACTCCTCCCCGGTATAACCCGGATGTTCCTTCCGGCGCTTCTGCCCTACTTTTACCGCGGACGCTGCCCGGTGGTGTCCGTCTGCAATGTAGATGCTGTCAACGCCCGCAAACGCTTCGTGAATTGCGGCAATATCCGCATCCTCTCGGATGACAAACACCCGGTGTCTCACGCCGTCCTCCGATGTGAAATCATATTCCGGTTCTCCCTGCTTCGTCTTTTCCACGATACGCCGGATCCCGTCATTCGCGCGGTACGCCAAAAAGATCGGTCCGGTCTGTGCGTTACAGACATCCACATGGCGGATGCGGTCGACCTCCTTCTCCGCGCGGGTATTCTCGTGCTTTTTGATGATGCCGTTCTCATAATCATCGATGGACGCGCAGGCTGCCACTCCCGTCTGCACTCTTCCGTTCATGGTGAGTTCGTAGAGGTAATAACACTTTTTATCCTCCGTCAGAAACGTGCCGTCCTCCACCCATTGCCAGAGCGTGTCATGTGCACGCTCATACACCTTGTCGTCATACATATCCACTGACAGCGGGAACTGCGTCTCCGCGCGGTCGATGCTAAGGAAAGACTGCGGATGCCGCTCCACTTCCTTCGTAGCTTCCTCTCTGTTATAAACATCATAAGGGAGGGCAGCAATCTCTGCTGCCTTCCCTCTCTGTGGTCTGATGCTTACAAATGGTCTGATTTCTGCCATTGTTCTCACACCTCGTTATTTTACTTTCCGTACTTTTAGTACTCCATCCGTCTGCTCCAGCTTTGCGAGCACATCCTCCGGCACGTTCGTATCCACATCGATCAGCGCATATGCATAGTCGCCTCTGGACTTGTTCGCCATGCCGTCGATATTGATTCCGGCATTGCCGAGAATTGTTGTAAAATGGCTCAGCATACCGCTCTCGTTCTTGTGCAGAATACCGATTCTTCCTGCCGTCATGCAAGCGCCCATGCTGCAGTCCGGGAAATTGACGGAATGTACGATATTGCCGTTCTCAAGGTAATCGCGGATCTCGCGCACTGCCATGAGCGCACAGTTGTCCTCGGACTCTGCCGTGGATGCACCCAGATGTGGTGTCACGATGCAGCCCTTTGCGCCGACTGTCGTGGTGTTCGGGAAATCGGAGACATATTTTTTGATCTTGCCCGCTGCCAGTGCGTCCACCATCGCCTCCTCATCCACGAGAAGATCTCTCGCAAAGTTGAGCACGATCGCCGTCGGCTTCATCATTGCAATCGCATCCGCGCCAATCATCTTTCTGGTGGAATCCAAAAGCGGCACATGAATCGTGATATAGTCGCACTCGCGGTAAATATCCTCCACGTTGCTGATGTGCTTCACGCTCCGGGAAAGGCTCCACGCTGCACTGACGGAAATATACGGATCGTAGCCGTACACTTCCATTCCCATGTGGGTCGCCGCATTGGCAACCAGAACACCGATTGCACCAAGTCCGATAACACCTAACTTCTTGCCGGAAATCTCGGTTCCTGCAAAATTTTTCTTCTGCTTTTCAGCAGTTTTGGCGATATTCTCGTCGTTCTGATTCGCCAGACACCAGTCGATGCCGCCCACGATATCACGGGACGCGTAGAGCATTCCCGCAAACACCAGCTCCTTGACACCGTTTGCATTGGCGCCCGGGGTGTTGAATACGACAATTCCCTTCTCCGCGCATTTATCCAGAGGAATGTTGTTCACGCCGGCACCGGCTCTCGCCACTGCCGCAAGTCCCTCCGGGAGTTCCAAGTCATGCATTGCGGCGCTTCTCACAAGCACTGCCTCCGCATCCTTTAAGTCTTCCACCTTCTGATAATCATCCGAAAACAGATCCAGACCGACCGCTGCGATCGGATTTAAGCAATGATACTTATGCATTTGCATTCTCCTCCTCGAACTTTTTCATAAACGCAACCAGCTTCTCCACGCCCTCTTTCGGCATTGCATTGTAGATGGAAGCGCGCATACCGCCCACGGTGCGGTGGCCTTTTAAGTTCACAAAGCCTGCGGCTGTCGCTTCTTTTACAAACTTCGCATCCAGCTCTTCGTTGCCGGTCACAAACGGCACATTCATGAGGGAGCGGTCCTCCGGAACAACGGTTCCGTGGAACAGTTTGCTCTGATCCAGGAAATCATAAAGGATCTTCGCCTTTTCCTCATTGCGCTCCTTCATCACGGAAAGACCGCCCATCTTCTTTAACCACTTGAATACCTTGCCGCAGATATAGATGCCGTAGCACGGCGGTGTGTTGTATAAGGAATCCGCATCGGCGTGTGTCTTGTATTTTAACATGGTCGGTGTTCCCGGAAGGGTATCTTCCGTGATCAGATCCTCGCGGATGATGACGATGACAACTCCCGCCGGTCCTACGTTCTTCTGCACGCCGCCGTAGATCACACCGTATTTTGTCACATCCACCGGCTCAGACAAAAAGCAGGAGGATACGTCCGCTACCAGCGTGTGTCCCTTGGTATTCGGAAGCTTCTTGTATTTTGTTCCGTAGATCGTATTATTCTCGCAGATGTACACATAATCCAGATCTTCCGGGATATCCAGGTCGGAACAATCCGGGATATAGGAAAACGTCTTATCCTCGGAGGATGCAAGCTTTACTGCCTCGCCGTAAATCTGTGCTTCCTGATAAGCTTTCTTCGCCCACTGGCCTGTGACGATATAGCCTGCCTTGCGGTTCTTCATCAGGTTCATCGGGATCATGGCGAACTGCTGGGATGCTCCGCCCTGTAAAAACAGAACTTTGTAATTGTCCGGAATGTTCATCAGATCTCTCAGATCCTGCTCTGCCTCTTTGATGATGTTGTCATACACCTTGGAGCGGTGGCTCATCTCCATCACAGACATTCCGCTTCCTCTGTAGTCCAGCATCTCATCTGCTGCTTCTTTTAAGACCTCTTCCGGCAACACTGCCGGACCTGCTGAAAAATTGTACACTCTGCTCATTTTCTAATTCCTTTCCTTTCTCTTTTATTACGGCAGTTCCCTACGCTGCCGCCTCCATGCCCCCTGTAACAAAACATATACACATGTTATGACTGCGCTGCGGCTAAATCCTCCCCGGTAAATGCGGTACTGATGTCCGCCCCCGGAGCAACCATCGGCCACACCTTGTCATCACAGCCGATCACACAATCGATCACAACCGGCGTCCTTGCAGCAAGCGCTGCTTTTAACGCCTCGTTAAATGCCTCGCGGGTTGTGACGCGGTACCCAGTCGCCCCCATCGCCTCCGCAAGCTTCACATAGTCGACGCCGTCGTCTAAAACCGTCGCCGAATAACGTTTTTCGTAAAACAGATCCTGCCACTGCCGCACCATGCCGAGCACATGATTGTTCACAATCACTTCGATCAACGGCAGCTTCTGCCGGACTGCGGTAGCAATCTCGTTCATATTCATGCGAAAACATCCGTCCCCCGCGATATTGATCACCTGTTTTCCCGGATTTGCAACCTGTGCGCCGATCGCGGCGCCCAGTCCGTATCCCATGGTGCCAAGTCCGCCGGATGATAAAAACGTGCGCGGATTTTTATATTTATAATACTGTGCAGCCCACATCTGGTGCTGTCCTACTTCTGTCACAATGATGGCGTCGCCGTCTGTCTGGCGGTAGATCTCCTCCACCAGATAAGGTCCGGTCAGTCCCGGCTCCTGGTATGTGAGCGGATATTTTACTTTATAGTCCAGAATATGCGCTATCCACGCTTCATGCCCCAGCTGCGGCAGTTCCGCGTTGATCCGCTTTAAAATTTCTTTCAGGTCTCCGATCACAGCCGCATCGACACGGATATTTTTATTGATCTCCGCTGCATCCACATCAAACTGTAAGATCTTCGCCTGCTTTGCAAACTTCTTGGCATTGCCGAGCACACGGTCGGAAAAGCGCACGCCGACGGCGATCAGCAGATCACACTCGCTCACGCCGAGGTTGGACGTCTTGGTTCCGTGCATGCCGAGCATCCCCGTGTAGAGATCGTTCGTCCCGTCAAAGGCTCCCTTTCCCATCAGGGAATCGCACACCGGTGCGTCCACTTTATGTACAAATTCTTTTAATTCCGCGCTCGCCCCGGAGATCACAGCACCACCGCCCACAAATATGTACGGTTTCTCTGCCGCTTTTATCATCGCAAGCGCCTTCGCAAGATCCTCATCCCGTATCGTGTCCGTCACACGCGCGATCGGCTCTGCCTTGCAGAATTCATACTCCGTCTTTGCCGCCGTAATATCCTTCGGGATATCGACGAGCACCGGACCCGGACGCCCCTTCTGTGCGATCCGGAATGCTCTGCGGATCGTGTCCGCAAGCTTTGTGACATCCTTTACGATAAAATTGTGCTTTGTGATCGGCGTCGTGATGCCTGCAATATCGATCTCCTGAAAACTGTCTTTGCCGAGAAGCGGCACATTGACGTTGCATGTGATCGCTACGATCGGTACGGAATCCATGTATGCCGTGGCAATTCCCGTCACAAGATTCGTCGCTCCCGGTCCGGACGTTGCGAAACAGACTCCTACTTTTCCGGTACTTCTCGCATAACCGTCCGCCGCATGGGAAGCTCCCTGCTCATGTGAAGTTAAAATATGCCGTATCTCCTGATGCTTATATAACTCATCGTATACATTCAGTATGGCTCCGCCCGGGTATCCGAATACGGTGTCCACACCCTGTTCTTTCAGACATTCGATGACAATCTGTGCTCCTGTCAGCTCCATGTCGTATACCTTCCTTTTCTATCCTACTGTTCTTCCGGGAGCGCCAGTATCGCTCCACGGTTGCCCGAAGTCACGAGCGATGCGTACCGCTTTAAGTATCCGGTCGTCACCTTCGGCTCTCTCGGCTGCCATTTTGCCTTTCTGGCCAAAAGCTCCTCGTCCGATACGGCGAGTTCCAGCTTTAACTCCGGAATATTGATCTTAATAAGATCTCCCTCTTCCACCAGTGCAATCGGTCCGCCGACCGCTGCCTCCGGCGATACATGGCCGATCGACGCGCCGCGGCTTGCACCGGAAAAACGTCCGTCTGTAATCAGTGCCACCGAAGATCCAAGCCCCATTCCCGCAATCGCGGAAGTCGGGTTTAACATCTCGCGCATACCCGGTCCGCCCTTCGGGCCTTCATAGCGGATCACAACGACATCCCCGGCAACAATCCTGCCTCCCTTGATCGCTGCGATCGCATCCTCCTCACAGTCGAAGACTCTCGCCGGTCCCTCGTGCACCATCATCTCATCGCAGACTGCCGAGCGCTTGACCACGCTGCCGTCCGGCGCAAGATTGCCCTTCAATACGGCAAGTCCGCCGGTCTTGCTGTACGGGTGATCCACCGGACGGATCACTTCCGGATTCTTATTCACTGCATCCGCAATATTCTCCCCGACGGTCTTTCCGGTCACGGTCATGCACTCCGTGTGCAGCAGTCCGATGTCCGCCAGTTCTTTCATTACCGCATAGACGCCGCCCGCCTCGTTGAGATCTTCCATATAAGTCGGTCCTGCCGGTGCCAGGTGGCACAGGTTCGGTGTCTTCTCACTGATCGGATTGGCAAATGCAATATCAAAATCAAATCCCACCTCATGGGCGATTGCTGGAAGATGGAGCATGCTGTTCGTCGAACAGCCGAGCGCCATATCCACGGTCAGCGCATTTAAGATGGCTTCCTTCGTCATAATATCACGCGGGCGGATATTTTTGCGGTACATTTCCATCACCGCCATACCCGCATGCTTGGCGAGCTTGATGCGCTCCGAATAGACTGCCGGGATCGTGCCGTTTCCGCGAAGTCCCATTCCCAGCGCCTCGGTGAGACAGTTCATGGAGTTTGCCGTGTACATTCCGGAACAGGAACCGCAGGTCGGACAAACCTTCTCCTCGTATTCCCTAACTTCCTCCTCCGTCATCGTGCCGGCTGCATAGGAACCTACCGCCTCAAACATGGAAGAGAGGCTGCGCTTTTTGCCCTGTACATGTCCGGCAAGCATCGGTCCGCCTGACACGAACACTGTGGGTACATTGATGCGCGCTGCAGCCATCAAAAGTCCCGGGACATTCTTATCGCAGTTCGGAACCATGACGAGCGCATCAAACTGATGTGCAAGCGCCATACATTCCGTGGAATCGGCGATCAGATCACGCGTCACCAGCGAATATTTCATACCGATATGTCCCATCGCGATTCCGTCGCAGACCGCGATTGCCGGAAATACCACCGGCACGCCGCCAGCCTCCGCAACGCCAAGCTTTACCGCGTTGACAATCTTATCCAGATTCATGTGGCCGGGAACAATCTCGTTGTAGGAGCTCACAATACCGACCATCGGCTTGTTCATCTCCTCCTCGGTAAATCCCAGCGCGTTAAACAAACTTCTATGAGGTGCCTGCTGCATCCCTTTTTTTACATTATCACTCTTCATCTATCTTAACTCCGTTTCTGTCATTCTATCTGATCCGCTCGCAGATCAGATCTCCCATCTGTGCCGTGCCGACCTGAGTTACCTTTTCCTGCTGCTTCTCCTGCGGCATGATGTCGATCGTCCGGTAGCCATCCTTTAAGACCTGCTTCACCGCCTGCTCCACTGCATCCGCCTCCCGGTCCAGATCAAAGCTATAACGCAGCATCATGGCTGCACTTAAGATCGTTGCGATCGGATTCGCAATTCCCTTTCCTGCAATGTCCGGTGCCGAACCGCCGCTCGGCTCGTAGAGTCCGAACTTTGTATCGTTTAGGCTGGCGCTTGAGAGCATACCGATCGAACCGGTCACCATGCTCGCCTCATCCGACAAAATATCGCCGAACATGTTCTCCGTCAGAATCACGTCGAACTGCTTCGGGTCTTTTACCAGCTGCATCGCACAGTTGTCCACGAGCATATGCTCATAGGTCACTTCCGAGTAATCCTGCGCCACCTCCTCGACGATCTTTCTCCAGAGTCTCGAGGAATCCAGCACGTTTGCCTTATCTACACTCGTCACCTTTTTGCGCCGCTTCATGGCAATGTCAAAACCGCGCTTAGCGATCCGTCTGATCTCGTTCTCATTGTAGGTCAACGTATCCGTCGCTGTCAGCACGCCGTCCACTTCCTCGGTCTTGCGCGCTCCGAAATACAGTCCGCCGGTCAGTTCCCGCATAATCATCATGTCAAATCCGTCCCCGATGATGTCGTCCCGAAGCGGGCATGCGGCTTTTAATTCTTCATATAAATATGCCGGTCTTAAGTTGGCAAACAGGTTCAGCGCCTTGCGGAGCTTTAAAAGTCCCGCCTCCGGTCTCTTCTCCGGCGGCAGCTGATACCACGGCGAAGTCGATGTGTTGCCGCCGATCGATCCCATCAGCACCGCATCGGAAGCCTTCGCGGAAGCGATCGCCGCATCCGTGAGCGGCTCACCCGTCGCGTCAATGGAGCAGCCTCCCATCAGAATCTCTTCATAGCGGAACACATGTCCGTAGATCTTTCCAATCTGATCCAGAACTTTCTTTGCCTCTGTTACGATCTCCGGTCCGATCCCGTCGCCGGAAATCACGCCTACCTTATATTCCATCTCTCTAATCCCTCTTTTCTTCCTGCCATGCAGGAATCCGTCTTGTATTGACTTTAGTACATTACTAACAGACAGTATATAAATTCTATAATAATGTATCTCGGGAAACAATGCAACCTCTGAATCCATTTTTCTTTTTCATACTCCCTATAACCGGGTCTTATGAAAAAGGAGCAGCCTGCCTTTTGTGTCCGCTGCTCCCTTCTGCCGTCTCATTCCGTCTGCTCTAACACAACGCTGTTCAGTCCAAAATAGACGCGCATATATTCATTTCTCCAGTCGCTTTTCTCCTCTGTAATATCGTCGAGGAAAAGCATCCACGGCTTTGCGGTATACGCCTTTAACACCACGTCTTCCCCCGCAGAATCACACAAAACGGCGTAGCGCTCATCAGCCTCCGCCGAATATTCCTGTGCCTCGCCGCTGCGGATCAGCAGGTATGCCTGCCATGCGGTCATATTTTCCCCGCATCCGATTATCATTCCCACCGCAAGGACAGCAGCCGTGATCAAAAAACTGCCCGGAAATTCTCCTGCAGCCCCGGACAGTGCTGCCGCCCCGGACGCCTCCAGTCTTGTGACCGCCCATCCGCACAGATAGGCTTCATTTAACACAAACAGCCAGACGAAGGAAAAATATACCACGTTGGTCAACCGGACGTCCCCCGGCGTTCCCATCGCGTAGATGGGCGGGCAGAACATAGCGCACAGCCAGGCGACCGACAACACAAAGACAAGCAGCGGATAGCGGAACGAAAATCCATACTGTCCGCGTATCTTCTTTACCAGGGGAAGAAGCACCGGAAGCAGCAGGACCGCCGTGACAATGACTGCAAGTCCCATCCAGCTGTTGATGCATGCAATTCCGGTTTTTACCGCGGTAACAATCGTTCCCGCCACACCGGGTCTGTCGGAAAAATACGACTGCCGGATTCTGGTGCCCGGCGACGTCACATTAAAAAGGAATCCCGCCACCATAGCCGCAAGCGTTATGACGCAGCAGATCAGGTTCTGCCGCCGCTTTTTTACCGCAGCAAATATTCCAAATCCGGCAATCAGCAATATTCCCATAAATGCGGTCACATGATTCCCGCCGGCAAGCAGCACCGCAAGCAATACCGCAAGCACCGTCCTGCCTGCCCTTCTCCGCGGATGCTCCCCGGCAAGGCTAAGCAGCACGCATAACAGCAATAACAGTACCGCATGGAAGAATACATAATTCATCGCCCCGTTATACCAGTACAATCCCTGCAGGGCGGAGGGCATCCATTCGATCATAAGAAACGACATGACGCAGCCGACAGCAAATCCCTCCAGTCTCGGGCAGCCGCATTTGCGGTGAAAGATATAAACCGTACCCGCGCAGTTTGACCCCACAATGATTCCGAGCAGCAAAATTCCGGTCAGCGCATAATATTTGTCGCCGAAAATTCCCGGTTCCAGCGCCAGCAGCACCGCCGATGCATATAGCCCCTGCCACTTCTGATAGAACTCCGCGGATGTGGCAAACGCTTCTTTTATGACATTCCAGAAAGAATGTGACTCCCGCCAGATCTGGAAGGTACGGTAGGCATAACCGTAGTCATCCCCCGACTGATGATTGTACTTCGAGAGTACGGCTAACGGGATCAGCGCGCAAAGACTCAATAGAATCAGCAGCCACAAATATACTTTTTTTCTCGCTTGTAATTTTTCCATTCTGTTACCTCAGATCCATCTTAAATATATCGTATACACCACCGGAATCACATAGACAACCAGCAGAAATCCGGCATAGACCACCGCAAAAATACCTGTGGCGGCACAGCCAAGTCCGGCGTAGATTTTATTCAGGACGCTTTCTCTCCGAAGCAGACGCGATAAAACGCCCCAGCCAGCCAGAAGCATCAGTGCCATGCCCGTCACCGCCGCGCCCTTTTTCATTCCCCGCGGCACATAACAAAGCGTAATCTCATTCGTACCCTCGTCAAGCGGCACGAGCATCAGATTGCCCGCGAGCCGGCTTATGGCCCGCTCCTCTCCGTTTACCGTACAATGCCATCCGCTATCCGCATTGACCGGAAGCATCAGATACTCCGCTCCCGCCGATTCCACAGTAAGCTTACAGGAATCCCGATCCAGTTCATATGTAACCGCCCTTCCCGCTGCATCCACCGCCTCCAGCAGTTCCTGCGGATCGAGGAATCCGAAGAACACCGCTCTCTCTGCGCCGCTGTTCCCGACGGACTGGCGGATATCTACCGTGATGTCCTCGTCCGCAAAACACCCGATGGAGAGAATTCCCCCATTGCCGGTTGCAGGATAGCTCTCATTGTACAGATCATTGTAATCCGGGACGTAGAGCCTCTTTCCGTTTACCGTAATTTCTGCCTGCTGCAGATCCTTTCCATAGAGATATAGGATCTGCTTTCCGTCTGCGTGAAACCGGTACGATAATTCCGCTCCGGTCTCATCATCCACATAGGTCTCTTTTTCTCAGTCGAT
>ERZ773168.1594-NODE-1594-length-18924-cov-8.886639_pt1 | contig 18924 bp, 26 predicted proteins | sample MGYA00511261_ERZ773168 | MGnify/ENA primary metagenome ERZ773168 (study PRJEB29015, sample SAMEA2737855) | human gut metagenome | biome: human gut; feature: human-associated habitat; material: faeces | place: China | collected 2012 ... | reverse complement strand
TCAGCGCTCGGAAAACCATGCGGAGGAACTGATCGTCCCAGCCTGTTTGGGCGGTGAGCTGACCCTGGCAAAGGAGGGAAACGAGCAATGCGCTTATCCACCATGAAAGGCATCGCCGTCGGCAGTTTGATGGGGATGACCCTCGGCGCGGGGCTGATGATGACGCCTCAAGGCAAACGGATGAAACGTGTACTGAGCAAAAATGGTTCCCATCTGGCTCGGCAGGCCGACTGCTGGATGAAATAACGCCATGCGGCCGCAGGACAATCGGCAAAGCGCCGATCCTGCGGCTTTTTAAGAGGGGGAGAGCGTCATGCGTCGTCCGTTCCTTCGCCGTCTGATTCAGGCGATTGTCATTCTAATTCTGATTTTCTATGCGTTTCAAAAGCGGGAAACGCTGGCGCAGATCGCGTGGGTTTTCGCCGCCGCATCCGTGCTGACGCTCGTGCTTTCGCCCGCCTGCACCCTGCTGGAACGAAAGGGCTTTCGCCCCGCGTCGGCCTCCGCCATCTGCATATTGGGGCTTGTTCTGCTGGCTGCTTTGGCGCTTTCCGCCTTTATTCCGTACCTTTTCGCGAGCACGGCAGACCTGATTCGGCGCATCATCCCGACGCTTTTCGCCCTGACGCAGCGGAGCCGCGACATTCTGGAGGCCTTCAATATCCGCCTGAACGCGCAGGCCACCCCGGTCGAATGGCTGACCGCGCTGGTCTCATGGGGAACCGGCCTTGTCGCCAGAAGCAGCGTCACGTTCGCCGCCAAAGCGGGGCAATCTGTTTTTGCGCTGGTGATTGCGTATTATCTGCTTTGCGAGCGGCGGCAGATCGGCCGCCATCTGCTGCTCATGCTGCCCATCTCGTGGCGCGAAGCGTTCTTATCCGCCTGCCTCGGATGTAAAAACGCTTTGATGAGCTATCTTTCCGGCGTGCTCAAAACCAGTCTGTTTGTGTTTGTGGCAACGCTGACCGGGCTTTTCCTCCTTGGGATCAACGACGCGGAAGAACTCGGGATCGTAAGCGGGCAGCATGTCGATGTACTTGCGGATACCGGCGAGCACGCCCTCTTCATCGGCGTAGACCTCGCGGAAGAAGCCGGTCTCGCCATAGTGGATGGCGACAGTGCCGGGGATGTCGCTCTTGAGGTTCTTCTGCGCCTTGATGAGCGCCTCAGCAGCCTCCTTGTCGACATGGCCCTTGGGGCTCATACCGCCGACGATACCGGCGCCGCCGACTGCCATGTTGGCGTCCTGATGCGCGATCAGGATGGTCGGGGAGATGGAGTGATAGCCGCCGCCGGCGGGGTTCGTACCGTAGATGCCGACGATGACGGGCACGCCCATCTGGTTGAGCTCGCTGTTGCGATAGAACGGCGTACCGCCGCCGCGGCGGTTGGGGTACACCTTCTCCTGCTCGTCGAGCTTAACGCCGGAGCAGTTCAGCACGTACACGAGGGGGATGCGCAGGCGCTTGGCCGTGTCGCTGCCGCGCAGCAGGCTGTCGGCCTGGCCGGGGACCCAGGCGCCGGCGAGCTTCTTGTTGTCGCTCGCGATGATGACGGCCCATTTGCCGTCGATACGGCCGAGGCCCTTGACGATGCCGACGCTGCCGTTCTTGTTGTCCTGGGGGTTATAGAGGCTGTTGAGGGGGCACCAGGTGCCTTCGTCAACGAGCTCCATGATGCGCTGCATCGCCGTCCACTGGCCGGACTCGTTGAGCGCCTCGGTGCTCTTACCGGCTTCGAGGGCAGCCTCGCGGATCTCATGGATCTCCTGCTCCACCGCCTGGATCTCAGCGGCGTTGTCCTCGTGGAATGCGCTCAGATCCTTGCCGATGACCGGCATGCTCTGGAAATAAGAGGGCATGGAATATTCGCTCATATTAAGTTCTCCTTCTTAAATCGAAATAACAAATTACTTATCCTTGGGAACCTTGATGAATGCCTGACCCGGGTCGATCTCCTCACGGATGAGGCGGATGATCTCCGGAGAGGGACCTTCCATCAGCTCGGCGCGGGAGACGTCGATCTCGAAGCCGGTGTTCTCCTGAACCATCTCGGGAGAGGAGAACGGATAGTAGTAAGCGAGGTACATGCGCTTGGTCTCTTCATCAAACTTCATGATGCCGAGGTCGGTAACGACCATCTGAGGACCGCGGTTGCCGGGCAGGCCCGCGCGCTCACGGCCTCCGGGGCCGTCCATCCAGCCGCAGGAGGTGATGTAGTCGACATGGTCCATGAAGCGGCGCTTCTGGTGCTGCATCATGATGATGGTGTTGCAGTAGGTGGCAATGCCGTTGGCGCCGCCGGAACCGGTGAAGCGGGTGGTGGGCTGCAGGTAGTCGCCCTTGCCGAAAATGCAGGTGGAGTTCACGTTGCCGTACGGGTCGATCTGCGCGCCGCCGATGAAGGCGACGAGACGATCCTCGTCGTGCAGCCACTCGTTGGCCTCGAAGCCGACGAAGCGGATGTTGGGCCACTGCACGGCGCAGTGCGCCATGAAGCGGTTATCGCCGACGGAGCGGGGGACCTCAACGGGGTCGCAGTCCATCAGGCCCGACTCGACGATGGGGTGGCAGCTGGGGCAGACCGCGCGCTTGGCAAGGGACGCACCGATCAGCGGCAGGCCCGTACCAACGATGACGATCTGGTTTTCCTTGATATTCTTAGCAATGGCATACGCCTGCATTTCCTGCTTGGTATACTTCGTATAATCAGACATTTCTATTTAGCCTCCCAAACCTTAATGTGTAGTGGAATAGCCGAGGTGCGGCTCGTTCTTCAGGCGCATCAGACGGCTGCCGCCGAGCTTATCGAGCAGAGCGGACTGATCTTCGCAGCTGTAGACCCACTTTTCGAGGAAATCCTTGAAGGTCTCGGGAATCTTCTCACCGCTCTTGGCGAGCTCGAAGGCCTTCTGGGCGTTTTCGGCGGCGAGCTTGAGCTTCTCGTCCTCGGGAGCCTTCTCCAGCGCCTTGGCAGCCTTGGCCGCAGCCTTTTCAAGCTGCTTGACGGCATCCTCGGCATCCTGATACTTGGAGGCCTTGTCGTATTCCTTCAGGCCGGCGTCGTCGTCGTCATAGTAATCATAGCACTGAGCGGGCCATGCGCCATAGGGTGCCTTGACGACCGCCTGCACGCACTCGCCGAAGATGCGGGTCTTGGTCGGGTCGCGGCGGATGAACTCGTCGGAGACGATCTCCTCGCAGGTGACGATGGTCTTGCGCGCGGCGATCGCGATGTCGATATCATGGAACTCATCGCCCATGATGATGCAGGTGCCGTCCGGAGAGGCCTGCTGGACGTGGATGATGGCGGTGTCGATCTTGGGCACGGGCACGGCTACGACCTTCTGCCCCGGCACCATCGGGTTCTCGATCTCGGCGCACTTGAGATTCTCGATCTTGGGCATAGTCTTGCGCTTTTCCTCGCTGATGCCCCAGAACTTCATCAGGCCGCTGCCCTGCATCAGGCGGACCGGCAGGAACGGAAGGCCGAGAGAAGAGGCGTGCAGCATGAGCATCAGCACGTCCTGAGAATAGTCCTCATACGTGAGCTTGCCCTGCTCGATGGCAGCGCGGAAGCGGCGGGAAACGTTGGTGTAGCCGGAGTTAGCGGTGTAGCAGTTGATGTAAGCAGCCACGCGGCCCTCGCCGATGAGCATATCGACTTCGCCGCCGCCGGGGCCGGCATAAACGATGAAGTCCTTCTGACCCTGACGCAGGATCTCACTAACCGTGGCATACGGCTTACGGTTGGTGGTGAAACCGCCGATCGCAAGAGTATCGCCATTCTCGACGTACTTTGCAACGGCATCGTGCAGTGACATGACCTTATTCAAGATAAAACCCTCCCTGATTTTGATAAACATTTTTATTGCCAAAGAGCTCTTTCCGCTTGCATGGATTCCGTCAAAAATTCTTCGAAAGATGCTCATACAGGCTTCAGTGTAGATTATAGTGGAACTTCCTCGCAAAATCAATGAAAACCCGTTCAGAAAGCGAAAAAAAACTGAACAAATTTTAGTGGCGCTTTTTGTCGTTTCCGTGGAGACGTTTCACATTCTTTTTGTGCAAAGCATGTAATTTGCAAGATTTCCTGCAAGTTTTCTGTCGTGACAGTGCAAAAAAGCGTCGGAGGGGAGACCCTCCGGCGCTTTTACCTGTTCCTTTAGTCACTTGCCGTGCTGCATCGCGTCATAGCGCTGCATCAGCACCGCCATCTGCTCGCGCGTCAAAAAGCTGCGGTACTGTTTGTTCCCCGCCTCGTCTCCCGCGATCAGGCCGTTTTTCTCCGCCCAGGCGCGCGCCTCCGCGCTCCAGCCTGCCGGCGTCTGCTGCGCCAGTCTTTTCAGGTAGTTTTCCATCATCGCGTCAAACTGCTGTTGCGTCATTTCTTCCTCCTCATAGCGCGGCATGGGCGGCGGATAGCGCTTCGCGCGGATCATCGCGCTCGTGTACGTGGCGCCCGCATCCCACTGAAAATGCGGCCGGTCGGGAAAGCTCCCCCAGTCTCCTCCCCAGGAAAATCCGAGCATTTTCCCAATCTCTCCGACCCTTATAAAGAACGCAGGATCGTCGTACTCGTGCCCCGCCTCATTTTTGCAGATATCAAAGGCCAATCCTGCATGCTCGGCGTGGAACGACGGAGTCACCGCTCCTTTGGCCGCGTAGCCCTTCTCGGCGAGCATCCGCTGATACTCCGCATCGCGCACCGTCTCCGTCACCAGAACGCTCAACCCCTCGCGCTCAGCGAGCATAAGCAGCGCCCGGCAGTTCTCCGCCACGTCCGCGCGCAGGTCGCTGATGCTTCTGCTGTGGCGCATTTACGTTTCCTCCTGCGCGTTTTTGCCGTTCTGCGTGCCGAAATAAAACGCGATCACCATGAGATACACCGTGTTGAACTCCTGCGTCACCTTTGCCTGCACCGTCAGCACACAGAACGTGATCGTCAGGCACAGCGTCACGATGCTCTTCACGCTCAAAAGATTCGCCAGTCTCTTTTTCAAAAGCTCCATGCTCTCTCACCCCTCGCAGTCCTGCCCGCGGCACACCGTTTCATACGTCACGCCGCCCGCCGTATTTTCCGCCTTTGCCTTGGCATAGTAGCACGCGGCGCTCGTGCCGTAAGCGCCCCACGCCGCCGTCACCATCGTCGCGATCCACGGGAGCGTGCCCATAAAGCCCAGTTCGATCGCGAGCTTCGCGATCCCGAAGCCCTGATACGTCGTATAGAGCACGATCGCGCTTTCGAGCAGCAGCAACAGTTTGGAAAAGCTCGTACGTTTCCTTTTCATAAGCTCCCCCCTGTCATCAGCAGGGAGATCGCCGCCCCGATGAGCACGTACAGCACGCGATCGATCATCGCATCCCAGCGCTTTCCGCCCTTCTGCGTGATGGTCTTCACGTCCGCCTTGATCTCCTTGACGTCCGTCTCCACGCCCTTTTCGCGCGAGGCGAGCACCTCCACTGCCGTTACCAGCTTATTCAGGTCCTTCTGCTGCTGTTCCAGCTTTTCGATGCGGTGCGTGTTCGACTTGGCGCGCTGCTCGGTCTCCGTCAGTTTGACCGAGATTTCCTGTTCCGTCATTCTTCTTTCGGCACCGCCTTTTCAAAGCTCTCCCATGTGTGATGCGCGTCCTCCACACTCTGCCATGTAAATTTCTGTACCTCGCACTCGAGCCACGTCAGATACCGGAAGTAGAACTCCACCAGCAAATGGCACGGGATGATATCGAGGATGATGCTCTCCACCTGCGAAAACTCATCCGGCACGCCCACGGTGTTCGGAAACCACACCTTGACCGTTCCCTTTTTCTCCGTCTCCTCCGCCAGCGCCTTGATGCCGCAGCCGCTGAGCGTCGAGTTGATCGCATCCAGCGTGAAGCTGTCGGCGTTGATGCGCGCGAGCGCCGCGATGGCCTCGCGCCGCAGCGCAGTCGAAACGCTGACCGGGCAGCGGGAAAAGAGCTTCTCCCGCCTTGCAAGGCCCTCGCCCTCCGCCGTCTGCAAAACGCCCTCCTGCTCGGCGTATTCCATCGCGCCGTCTGCTTCATCCAGCGCTTTGCCCGCCGCGTACAGCTCTCCGCCGCTCAGCGTGCCGCGCTCGGTGCGGTAAACACGCATCGGCTCCAAAAGGCGGCAGAGATAGTCATAATACGTCATGCCTCACCCGCCCCGATCTCCGTGATCGTCACCGTGCCGAGCACCGGCAGCTCCGTCGCGCTCACGCTCACATCCGCGCTCGGTGTGAGCAGGTGACAGTTCTTCACGCCCTCCACACCGTAGAGGATGTTCGCGAGCTTCGCCGTATACACCGCTTCACCCAGCCGCTCGCCGGTGAAGTACGCCTGCAGCGCCGCCGTCGCCGCATCGGTGATCTCCTGCATCGTCCAGCCCTGCTCCGCCGTCAGCTCCGCGCTCATGTTGACGGTCTTCTCTGTCGGCGCCTTGACCTCCACATCCACCGCGATCTCGCGCTTTTTCTGCAAGACCGCCTCGATCTCGCCGAGCAGCTTCTTATCCGGCGCGCCCGCGTGCGTCGAAACATACACATCCACCGTGCCGATGCCGCGGGCGCGGCCGACCGCTTTCGCCGCCGCCACGTTCGGAAAGCTCATCGCCTCCTGCTCGTAAAACGCCGCGTTCGCGCCGTTCGGCAGGCGCTTGTAGCTTGCTAGTACGCGCTCGCGCAGCTTTTCGTCGCTCTCCTCGTCGCTGCCGCCGGAAAACGCCTCAGGATTTACGCACTGCGTGATGCCCACCGGATACACGGACATCAGATGGATCGCGCCCGCGATGGCGTTGCCGCTCGCCCCCGCCTCCACGGCGCTCGCCGGAACGTCCACATAGGTCTCGCCCTTTAAGAGCACTGCCTTTTTCGTCGTCTCAAAGCGCACGCCGCCGCTCGTCATCGCCACACTTCCCGCGTCGATCTCATAATCCGTCACCGCCGCCGACGGCGCGGAAAAGCGCAGCACGCCCGCCGCTTTCGCCGCCGGAAGGCGCGTCAGCGCCCGCGTCTCGGCGTGATAATCAAGATACTGCCCCACCGCCGTCTGCGGAAAGCTCTGATCCAGCACCCAGTCCGCCTGCGCCAGAAGCGACTGTACCTCGCTCGCCAGCGCATAGAGGCGCACCATCGCGTCGCAGCCGTCGTTCGGCACAAAGCCCGCCTCCTCGGCAAAGATCGCGCGCATCCGCTCGTAGATCGCGTTCAGCTCTTCCATTCTTCACTCTCCCCCTATCGTCACGACCGCCTCGCCCGTTTCGTTCTCATAGCGCAGCAGCACGCGCAGCTCCAAAAATCCATTCTTTTCCGCAAGCTCCATGCCCGTCACGCTCAGGCCCTCTTCGTCCGCCAGCGCCTCGGCCGCGTATTGCTTTGCCGCCGTCGCGCGGCTCTCGCCCTTTTCCCGCCATAAAAGGTGCAGCTTGCTGCCAAGCTCCGGCACGAGCGCAAAGCTCCCGCGCCGCACACTCAGCTTAAAGAGCACGCGTTCGAGCAGCTCGTCCCAGCCGCTCACGCGCACGAGCCCGCCCGCGCCGTCGGCCACATAATCGCGGTCTTTGATCTTCAGCTCCATCCTCAGCCTCCCGTTCCCAGATACGGCATTCCGTTGATGAAAAGGAGCCCGTTGATGTCGATGCGCCCGTTGTTGCGCAGCACGATCTCCGTCCCCGCCGCGGCGGAGCGAATGCGCACCTCGCCGGGTGCCAGGTCGTCCGCGCTCTGCCCCACCGCGCCCACGGCGTAGGCCTCCTCGCCAAAGGTCCCGCCGCGCACCACCAGCACATCCTCGCCCTTTTTCGGCTGCCACTCATAGCCGCCGGGCGCGGCGGTCTTCACCTCGCGCTTTTCCCCGCTGCTGAATACCGCCAGCTCGCCGCCCTCGACCGTCACCGTTCCGTCCTGCGCCGAGGCCACGTCCTGCATCTCATGCTGGCTTAGCTTTCTCGATAGCCACATCGTCTCTCACTCCCTCTGCATCGTCACTTCGCACGCCTCTCCGCTCTCGCCAAAGCGCCTCACGCACTCGATCACGCGGAAATTGCCCACAATGCCGATCTTCGTCCCGCTCACCGCCGCGATATCCCCCGGCGCGGCGGTGAACCGCCCCGCGATCGTCACGCGCAGCGTCTCCGCGCCCTCCTTCGACTTTGCGATCTGATACTCCCCCGTGTAGCGCATTGCCTGCGTGCCGCTGCGCGCCGGCACGTAAAATACGCGCCTGCTCGTGCCGCCGCGAGCACAGAACGCCTCGTTTTTCACGCTCTGCTTCACGCCCGCCTTGCTGTCCACCACCAGCGCCTCGGCGATCACGCCGTAGCGCTTGTCGCAGTAGGCGAGCGCCGTCACCGGCGTTTTGGCGTCGATGCTCACGCGCGCGGCCCTGCGGTTTTTCTTCACCTCCAGCGCGCCCGTCTTGTCGAAATACGGCGCGATCCCTCCGTGCAGCGCTGCAAAATCGTTCAGCGCCTTCCACTGGCTCGACCCGTTCGCCACGCGGTACCGCGCCGCAGCCGTCACCGCGTCATAGCCCGTGCACACAATGCCGTACGGCGTCACATGGTTTTTGAGGATCTCCTCCATCGTCGCCCACTGATAGCTCACGCTCTCTGCCTCGTTGTCGAGCAGCAGCGCCGCCATGCCGCGTCCGCTCACCTCAAGCTGCAAGCCCTTTTCATCGCATGTCACGCCGCACTCGTCCACAACGCCCGCAAATTCGACCGTGCCGTCCTCTCTCGCCGTGAAGCGCACCGCCCGCCGCAGCACCTCCGCCATCGCAGGCTCGTATGCGCACCGCAGCGTAAAGCTGTCGCACGGCACGCTTCCCGTGTAGGAAAATTCCCACTTCAGCAGCGTCGGCAGCTCAAACTGCGCACCGTCGCACGTCGTCAGATACCCCTTCATCACGGCAGCGTCACCCGCTCTCCCACGGCGATCCTGTTGGGATTTTTGATCTGCGGATTCACGTTCAAAAGCGCCGTCAGCGTCACGCCATACGTGTTCGCGATGCCCCACAGCGTGTCGCCGCGCTTGACCGTGTAGTACGAGCTCGCCGTTTTCGTCCCCGTGCCCGCATTGCCGCTCCCGCCGCTCACGCGGATGAGCGACGTATCGAGTGGGCTCGTCTCCCAGAAGGCAAAGCGGTAGCGCACGTAGTTTTCAAGCGGCTGCTGCGCCAGTTCCAGCAACACAAAGTACGCCTGCGACGCCTGCCACACCGGATGGATCAGCAGCCCCGGCCCGCCCTGATAGAAGACCGATGCCAGCTTTTTGAACTCGTCGTAGGCGCCCTTCCCCGCAAAAACGCCTTCGCCCTCCATCACGCGGTAGCTCATTCCGAGATCCTGCATCCCGTAGCGCCCGAACGGCACCTTCGCCACTGCCACCTGCCGCTTGAACGAGATGGTGTAGGTCTCCGGGTTGTGCGGCCAGACATAATCCTTGTATCGCATCGGTGCAAGGTTCATCCTCCCGCCCCTTTCTCAGTAAAATAAAAATCCGCCGTCGTATCGGCGCGCGTCGCGCTCTAAGCTCAGCGAAAACGACTCCGTCTCGCGCACCTCCTGCTCCTGCGCGAGTGAAAAGTCATTTTTCCCTCGCGCTGCCGCCGCGCTCGCCCCGTCGCGGCCGTCCGCGCTCAGGAGCTTTCTTATCCAGTCGGACGCATTGTCCGCGCTCTCGGCCTCCCTCGCGCGCAGAAGCGCAGCGTTCGCCGCCGCAGTGCCCGCCAAATCGGCAGAAAACGCCGTCTCCCTCTCCGAGCCATCATCTTCTTGCGTCGCACCCAGCCCGAGCTTTTGCCCAAGCCGCACCGCCGCCGTCTCCACCGGATCATCCGCTGCTTCTGCCACAGTTTCTGCGCCGCCGCTCATCTCCGCATCCTGCGCCGCGGCTTCCTCTTCCGAAAGCTGCGCCTCCGCCGCCTTTTTCTGCGCCGTCCCCTCCGGCACAAGGGAGAGGCGCTTTTTCAGCGCCTCTTCCCGCGCGCGCCACAGCTCTGCGCCTCTTTGCAGCGCCCATTCGATGTAATTCAAGGTTTTCGCCCCTCCTTCATGCGGATAAAGCGCGCCATATCAAAGCTCGCGTTGCCGCCGCCTGAGGTTTCGCCGAGCTTTGCGCCGCAAATGCTGCACCGTGCCTCCTCCGCGCGCGTCCGGCACTCGGGGCACAGCCGCTCCATCGCCTCCTCGCGGTCGAGCATCTCGTGCACAAGGCAATAGAGGTAGTCCGCGTCCGTCATCTCCTGCGCGCGCTTTTCGCTCGGCAGCGCGCCGGCATATCGGAGCACGCGCCATTTCAGCCGTTCGTAGGGCGCGTGCTCCATGCTTTTTTTAGCGCTTCCACCTTCTCGCGCCCGTCCTCGCTCGACGGGTTCTCCGCCCCGTCAAGCAGCGCGTAGCACCGCACCAGCTCGTTGATCTCGCCGACGCTCAGTGCATTTTCAACGTCCTCCGCGCTTGCAAAGGCCGCCTCTCCGCCCTCCGTCAGGCTTCTTTTGAGCAGCGCCGCGTTCGCGCGCAACGCACGCTCTTCTTCGTCGGCGCAGTCAAGCTGCGCGATCTCGCGCCGCAGCGAGAGCGTCTCGCGGGCCGAAAGCAGCCGCATCGCGCACGTTCTCTCCCCGATGCGCACCGTCTTCTCCCGCTCGCGCCCCAAAAAGTTCAGCAGAAGCTCGTCCATCAGCTTGCGATCTCCATGCGCTTACGCGCGATGATCGTCACCTTCTCCGCCGCCGGGTCGCCGAGCTTGCCCGCCTCTTCAATGCTGCTCCAGCGGCACTGCGAGTAGATGATGCGCTTGTCCGGCTTGCAGATCACAAGCGAAAAGTCGTTCAGATCATAGAAGTTGATGCCGTCGCTGATGGCCTCATCCGTCGCGTACAGGCGGCTCAACTCCAGCGTGTACTTGTTCGCGCCCGCGATCGTCGCCACCGGCTCGTTTTCGCCAAAGGCCTCGATCTCGCGGCTCGTGCGCGTCGCTCTCGTCGTGTAGCTCTGCACCACCGCCACCTTTTTGCCGTCGACTTCGAGATAGATGTCGCTGCTCAGCGGCAATACCGTATTCGCCATATTTTTCCTCCTTACACCGTGATGTGCGCCGTCAGATAGATGCGGTTCAGCCCGTGCGCCACCGTAAAGCTGAATTCCACCAGGCACACCGTCGGGTCGCTCTTGAGCGCGCTCACCAGCACCTCGCCGTAGCTGTCCACGATCTCGCGGCTCTTCATCTCCTCGAGCTCCAGCACCACCTGCGAGCGGATGGCCCCGCGGCTCTGCGCGGTGTTTTTGCTGCGGGCAAAGCGCGTGCGCAGCGCGCTGCGGATCGTCGGGATGACCTCATCCACGATCAAAATGGTCGTCAGCTCGCGCCACGTCGTGTCCGCCGCCCCGCCGCTCGAAGTCTTCGTCGTGATACCTCGCACCGGCGAGGAAACGCCGCCCACCGTCTCGATCGGCGTCACGCCGCCGCGCACCAGCTGGTCGATCTCATTGTCACTCAGTCTCTTGCCCGCCGCGCCGAAAAGCGTCAGCTCCGCGCCGTTGATAGGCACGGACGGGTCGGTGTTTCCCGCGATCACCGCCGCCACCGCCGCCGCGGCAAACACCGCGCTCGTCGTACCGCCGCCGTCCGATGCGATATCCGGTCCCACCAGCACTACGCGCTCGCTGTTGACAGCCTTCGCGCGGTTCACCATCTGCGCGACCGTCTCTTCCGAACCACCGATGACCGCGATGCGCTCGCGTCTCGCCGCCGAGGCATCCTCTGCCGCCGTTTTGAGGAGCAGATGCACGCTCTGCGCCGCGCTGTCGCACACCATCACGCCGACATCTTCCTCATCAGAGAGCGCCGCAAACGCGCTCGCGTAGTCCTTCTCTTCACTCTCGTCCTTGCCCACGGCCACAGCCTTCACTGCACCCGCGCCGTTGGCGAAGAGGAATCTGAGCAGCGTGCTCATGCCATACACGCCGCTCGCATCCTCCCCGAATACGCTCTTTCCCTCTTCATACGAGGTGATGAGCTCCACCTTATTGGCCGTCCCCTTCGTCGCCACCGCTGCCGCGCCGATCGTCTTCGCCGCAGCGCTCGCGCTCACCACGCTCGATGCGTCGTAGGACGAATACACGCCCGGCCGCTCATGGATCGTACTATTCACGTTCTTTCACCGTGCCTTTCAATACAAAATCGGTAAACACCGTCTCATCCTCCGCCGCCTCCGCGACAAAGTACGCCGCATATTTCGCGCTCGCGTCCAGCCGGAACATGCCCGTCGTCTTGTCCCAGCCGGTCTTGCCCCACTGGAGCGATCCGAGCTTCAGCCCCTCCGGCAGCGCCGTCATCATCGCCTGTGTGATCGTCTCCGCCGCTTCCTCGCAGCCCGCCGCACCCAGCGTCCTCGGCGCATACACCTCGATGAGCAGCGTCAGCAGCATTTTTCTCCCGTAGACAGATACCGTCTCCTGCGTCGCCTCGTCGACCTTTTCTCCCAGATACTGGGCCGCGCCGCTCTCCTCGATCACCGTCTCCTTCGTGCCGACCGCCGCCACCGCGGTCGCATACCGCTTGAGCTGTTCTTCGCTGTAACTCTCGATCGCCGCGCACCCCGCCGCCTTGATCGCCGCAGCCACCGCGCGCTTCACCTGTCCGACCGCCGTCATGCCTCTTCCTCCTTCGGATGCAGCATCGCCCAGTAGTAGGCGATCTCCTCACCCACGTAAAACGGCCCCGCCGCGCGCACGACGTACCGCCTCTCTCCGCACTGCACAAAGTCGCCCATCGCGACCGCAACGTCCGCCGGGCCCAGGTACCGCCAGCACTGCTCGTCGACCGCGCCCAGCGCCGTCACAGAGAACGGCTCCTCGCCGTTCTCCCTCTTCACAAGCTGCAAAAATGCCTTCGTCTCCGCCGTCTCTCCGCCGTGCAGCACCGAAACGCTCATGCCGCAGCGCGCGAATGCCTCACTCAGCGCCCGCTTCACGTCTCCACCCCGCGGAAGCAGAACCCGCCGTCCGTCGTATACGGGCGCATCAGCGCCCACGCCTGCTCGCGCAGCAGCGACAGCCTTTTGCTCCCCTCATCGGACGAACGCTTCGTCACTGTCAGGTCGCCCGCGCGCAGGGAGGAAAACTCCTCCCCACCCGCTCTCGCGCTCTCCAGCGCGGCCGCCGCCAACCACGACGCCGCGCAGATAAACGCGCTCTCGCAGTCCTCCTTGGCGACGCCCTCTTTCAGCGCGCGCACAAGGCTCTCCTCCTGCGCCGTGCAGATCATTCGGAGCATGCTCTTCTCGCTCTCGTCCGCCTTGCTCAGCGCACACGCGATCGAAAAGATCTGCTCGCTCATGCTCTCCGCCATTCGCTCTTCCTCCTTACTTTTTACTGTAAGGACAGCACCTTCGAGGCCTCCTGATACGGCTTTGCAAAGCCGGAAATGCTCGTGATGGCCGCGCGCTCCAGCTGGCGGTCGATGAGCTTGTCGTACTCGACCAGCACCTCGCTGCCACAGATGCGCTCGAGCGCATAGTTCTTGTCAAGGCCGATGATCTTGCCCGCGGGCATTGCGCTCGTGCGCAGGAGCTTCGCACCCAGCGGGGTCGCGAGCGTGCCCGTGCCCTGGAAGTTGAGGCCCGTCAGCGGGTTCTGGAACTCCGAGAGCTTGAGCATCGCGAGCATCATGTCGCTGCCCATCAGCATCGTGTTCATCGTATAGGGGTCAAACTGCGACCAGAAGCCCAGCAGCGCGTCATAGCTCAGCGTGCCCTTCGTGCCGCCGATGCCGTCATCGCCGATGGTATAGCTTGTTGCCGCATTGTTGTTGCCGTCGCCGTTCATCAAAACGTCGATGGCGTCCTTTAAGTGCATGCGCGCGATGTACGCGCCGATCTGGCGCAGCGTCACAGAGAAGAGGTCCAGTCGCTGGAAGCGGATAGCCTCATAGGACGCGACCAGCATTCTGCCGCGCTTGTGGAGCTTCACGAGATTTTCCTGCGTGCGGATGCTGGTCGTCGGGATGCCCGCGCCCTCCTCCACGCGCTTGAGCTCCTTGTCGTCATCCGTCGGAACGGACGCGATAGAGCGGTAGTCCATGCCGTCAAAATTCGTCACGGTCGCAGTGATGTCGGGCAGGATGTCGCTTTCCATGCCCTGGCGCACCACGCGGGAGACGAACTCCGGGAACAGCACGGACGATTCGCTCGTGTGGAAAAACTTTTCCACCATGTCGCTGCCCGCGCCCTTGACGTGGATATCAAAGCGCTTGAGCTGGCGCTGAAAGGCGTCCAGCCCCTCGAGCGCCGTGCCCTTGTAGTTCTCGCTCGGGTCGAGCGATTCGAGCACCTTCAGAAAACTTCTGCCGCTTTGACCGTACATGCCCTTTTCGAGCTTCACATTTTCATACTGATAAGCCATTTGTCCTTCTCCTCCTTAAAGCTTGATGACGGCCTTGTCCGCCGCGCTGTCCACGCTCAGCACAAGATAGCTGCTGCCGCTCTGGTTCTCGCCCGGCTTGCTCACGCCGCCCGAGCCGTCCGCCACCAGCTCGCTAAAGCCTACCGCAGGCGCCGTGCCGCTGTACTTCACGCTCGCAAGGCCGCCGAGCTGCACCGTGCAGGCCTTGCCGTCATGTGCGACGGCGCGCACCACGCCGCAGAAGCCGTCGCCCGCCGTGCACTTGCCCACCGTGCCGTTCGCGCTCACCTTCACAATGTCGCCCTCGCTGACCGCGCCGCAAACAAACGTTGCGCACCACTCGCCGATGCCCTCATAAGAAATGCTCATACCGTTCCTCCTTGATCTGTTGTTCTATCCAAAAAGCGCCGCTGCTTTTTGTTCCTTTTCACACGCGAAAGTCGCTCTCGTCCTCCGCCGCTTTCGTCTTCTCTCCGTAAGTGAGCTGCGTGCGCAGCCCCAGCTTTTTCGCCATCTTCCCGCGATACAGCTTCTCCATCTCCTTGAGCTCGCTCTCGTCGAGCTTTTCCGCGAGCTTTTCAATGGCCTCGCCATCCGCCTCCTGCTCACACACGAGCATCAGCCGCTTCACCTCGCCGCGCAGCTCACTCAAGTAGCGCTTACCGACCTCCGCCTGCTTTTCAAGGCTTTCAAGCTCCCTCTGGTTCGCTCTTGACCCGCGCCGCTTGACGAGCGTCTTGAGCGTGCCCGCGTCCTCTCCGCCGCAGCGCTTCAAAACGCCCGCTCTCGGCTGCGCCGGCACCGCTACAAAGCTCCACTCATACGCGTCCTGCGCGTTCACAAGCTCCGCGCAGCACACCTTGCCGCCGTACACCTCGCCCTTTTTGTGCGCGCAGGTGTTGATGTCCTCACCACAGATGGAGCACACGCACCTTTCCACGCTGCACCCCACGCTCACTTCCTTTTTGATGCCGCCCTCGATCTGCGCGATCAGCGCGTCGTTCTCGCCGCCGCGCAGCATATACGCATAGCCCTTGAGATAGCAGCGCCCCTCGCCCTGCGAGCAAACGCCCTCTTCCTCCACGATCTCCGTGCGGTAGATGCGCGCCGCCTGCCCCTTCGCCGTCCACTCGTGGTCAAAAATGCCGCTTTTGCCCACAAACAGCTCCGCGAGCTCTTCGAGCGTCGCGCGCGGAAAGCGCTCGCCGTCCCGGTCCACCTCGTTGTCGCACAGCCGCACGGCAAAGGTGTAGACCTCGTCCTCTTTGAGCGCGCGCTTCGTGAACTGATTGATGATCGCCAGTTCCTCGCGCGTCACCATGCTGTTTTTGAGCCCATTGCTCTCTTTTCTCACTTCCATGCTCATTTCCCCTCCGCTTCATCATTTTCCTGCCTGAGCTTTCGCGCCTGCTGCAAGTAGAGTGCCGCTTTGGCCTCCTCCACCTCATCCTGCAGGTTGATGTCCTCCCAGTCCACCACCGCACGGCAGCCGTAGCCGTGCATCCTAAGCCACAGCGTACAGACGCGCTCGATGACCGGTTCGAGCGTGCGCCGCAGCGCCGTGATCTCGCTTGTCAGCATATCCGCCTGCTGCGAGCTCATCCGCTCGGTCGACGACCAGCTCAGCCCCAGCATAAACGGCGGCAGCCCCGTCTTCGCCACCAGCTGCTCTAAGATCTGCCGTACCGGCGTCTCGCTGTCGAGGATCTGGTTGTCCGCGCCGATGGCCTTGATCGATACATCGCCCACCGATACAAAGTCGCGCACGCTGCCGTTTCTGCCCTCCTGCATCGCCCGCGACCATTCCTCGGCGATCTGCTCGGCGCGCTCCTGTGCCGCCCCGCGGTCGAGCTCGCCGTCCTGCGGCTTATAGGTCACCGCAAAGCGCACATTGCCGCAGCGGTCCCAGTTCTTTCCCATCGCGTCGTAAATTTTCAGCAGCAGCCCCGTTAAGTACGGCATCGAGCGCAGCATCGAAACGCCGTAAGGGTGCCCCGCTTCGGGGTTGAGCGGCGTAAAGAGCAGCAGGTCCTGATACTCGAGCGGCACGCTGCGCCCGCCGCCATCCACACCGCACAGGCAGAATTCGAGCGGATTGTCCCCCTCGCGCACCTCCACCTGCGAAACGTCCGCGCACAGCACCGCCGCGATCTCGCGTCCTTCCGCGTCCGGTACGATCTCGCCCACCGCGCGCCCGTAGGTCAAAAGCGAATCGAGGTAACAGTCCAAAAAGGCGTTGATGCCCCTCTGCCCTCTGCCCACCGGCACCTCGCACAAAAAGCGCTGCAAGCCCTGCTCCGCCCGCTCGTTGCCGCATGCCACGCGCACGCCGCCCGTCAGCCGGATCAGCTTGCAGATGGCCGCGTCCACCACCGGCACCGCCTCGCGCACCTCGCGGTAAAGCGCTGTCTCCCCGTCCAGCAGCGGCACATAGCTCTCAAGCCGTCCGAATGTACTGCGTCCGCCGCTGCGCAGCTGCACGGCGGTCTCGCCGCCCGTGCTTCTCTCCTTCTGCCAGGGTACTTTCATCCTGTCCTCTCCTTTTCCGTTTTGTTCATCGCGCCGCGCGCTCCACCGCGCGCATCGCAATGCCGCCTCCGCGTTCCTTTTTCGCGATCGACACGGCAAAATACCGCATCTCATCCATCGCGTGATCTCTCTCCTTTTTCGGCCGGTCTCTTCCCGTTCCGCTCTCCTCCCAGCAGTACGCCGCGATCTCGCTAAGGCAGCTCTCGCAGCCCTCGCAGATCACGATCTTTCGCTGCTTCAATAGGTTCGCCGTCACGCGGATGCCGTCCGCCACATCGTTGTCCGCCCTGCTCACAGGGAATCCCTCGCGCCGCAGCGCCTCAATAAAGCTCGCCGCCGACGGGTCGACGATCACCTTTTCCACTGTCTCCCCCGCCGCAAACTTTTTAAGGTCCGCCACATACTCCGTGTCCGTCTTCTGCCGCCCCTCTCTGCGCGAATCGAAGTAATACTCCCGCGTCCGGTACCACACCCCGTCCTTGAGCGCCCACAGGCCAAAACTCGTCGGATTCACCGTCCCGTAGTCGATGGAGATCCTCACCCGCTCCCACGGCTTTTCCGGCACATGAGCGCAATACTCCTGCGGCGTAAAGAAGTCATAGATGAGCCCCTTCGCCGCCGTCCACTCGCCCAGGATGAACCGCCGGTAAAATGTCCCGCTGTATGCCTTTTCGTACCGCGCCCGAATGCGCGGCGAGAGCGACGGATTGTCGTCCATCGTAAAGTGCAGATACAGCGCCCCGCGCTCCTCCGCGCGTAAGATCCACTCGCGGTAGAACCAGTGCATCGGCCCCTCGGGGTTGCAGTTGAACCACAGCTTGCTGCCCGATACGCTGCATCGCGCGCTCGCCTGCTCCACAAACGAGCGCGGCATCAGCGCCGCCTCGTCGAACAGCACCCCCGCCAGCGTCACGCCCTGGATGAGCGCCGCGCTCCCCTCGTCGTATCCGCCGAAGAGGTAAAAACGGTTTTTCCGCCCCCCGCTTCGCACGATCACTAAATTCTCGCTCCGCTTCTCCTCGCAGTGAAAGCCCAGCGCCGTCACCTTCGGTAAAATCTCATGCAACACGTTGCGCCGCAGCGACACGATCGTCTTCCCGCACAGCGCAAATTGCTCGCCGCTAAAGCGCCGCATCGCCCACAGGAAAAAGCCCATCCCCATCGACAGCGTCTTTCCGCTTCGCACCGCCCCGTCGCAGATGATTGCGTCGTACTCTTGGTACCTTGGATTCGCCCACCAGGTCATTGCCGTCTTCTGCTTGGCGGAAAACTGCTTCACGCCCGCCAATCGTCCTTCTCCTCTCCCGCCTGCTCCAGCGCCTGCAAGAACTCCGCCGCCTCGTCCGCGTCTCCGCCGCCCAGCATGTCATAGAGCGCGCTGAGCGCCTTTACCCGGTCGACGAACTTGACCTCCACCGTGCCGTTGCCGTTTCTCTTGAACTCCGCCACCGCCGACAAGTCCATCTTTCGGATGAGCTGCGCCGTCGGCTCGCTCAGATACGTCAGCTCCACCCCGCGGTTCACCCGTCCGAACGCGATCTCCTTGAGCGCCTCGATCACATCCTCGCGCCCCAGCTCCTTTTTCTCCATCGTGTCCCCCCATTTTGTTTTCTCTTTTCACTCGAACCCCGCCGCACCCGCTTTGTTGCACAGTCGTATGCACGCGCGCAAAATTTTGCGCGCAAAAAATGCCGCAGTACCTGCGGCAGCGAAAAAGGGAGGGGCATCTCTTTTCAAAAAGAGATGCCCCTCCCTTAAACCCTCCCAGAGAAAATTTTACATTGCAAGCGAGCAGCTCGAAGAGCTGCAATGCTTGCCGATTGCACTGCCAAGTGCGCGGCGTTGCCGCGTTTGATTTTGCTATACGATTTGGCTTACTCCTACTATCCGCTGCCGCTCTGCCCATCTTGTAGAAGTACAGCCTAATTTCCGTCTACCTCCAGTCTCCACAATGCGGCGAGCGTCAGCAATGCCGCATTCGGTAGGC
>ERZ773168.1583-NODE-1583-length-18992-cov-4.626182_pt1 | contig 18992 bp, 20 predicted proteins | sample MGYA00511261_ERZ773168 | MGnify/ENA primary metagenome ERZ773168 (study PRJEB29015, sample SAMEA2737855) | human gut metagenome | biome: human gut; feature: human-associated habitat; material: faeces | place: China | collected 2012 ... | reverse complement strand
TGTTACCTCCACATTCTTTTTTATTTTGAATGTCCGCAAAATCCGTCCTACATCGCTTGGTCAGGGTGCTGGTGAAGTTGGAATTGTATTTATCGGGGCAATGGTCGTTGCATGTCTTTTGAATCTGACGACCATCGGATCGTTATCGGAACTGAATGCGCTTATGCCAAACATTACCGGAGGACTTGCGCAGTATACATTGGCCTGCATGGGACCGCTGCCGACGATCGTGTCCATGGTCGGCGGATATCTGATCTGTAATATTCTATCGTCAGGTGTTGAGGCATCCATCTTTGCATATGCGATGTCGCAGGTGATCCCACTGCCGATTCCAAGTATTGTGTATACCGCGATCATGATGGCGGTCGTTATGATCGCCAACCTGAAAGGCGTTGATATGTTTGCAAAGCTGCAGGATCTTGTAGCCTTCCTGCTAGTTGGATCTATGGTCGTTATGGGACTCATTGGTGTGTTTAAGCTCGGAACCGGAGAGGTTATCTCGCAGCCGGCCAATATGGCAACAAGCCCGGCACAGGTCATCTCCATGACAGCCGTTGCATTCTGGCTTTTTATCGGTGCTGAATTTGCAATCCCGATCTCCGGTCAGGTGAAAAATGCCAAGAAAAATGTACCGCTTGGTATGGCTCTCGGACTCATCGTCATTCTGATCATGCAGTCCATTATGGTATTGGGATTCTATCACTACACACCGTGGACCGATCTTGCGAACTCTGCCGCACCGCATATGCTGTACGGAGAGCTTCTTCTTGGAAAAGCAGGAAAGATCTGGATGGCGCTTGTTGCGGCACTTGCTGTCATCAGTACGCAGAACTCCGGCGTCAACGGACTTGCTTATATCGGACAGGGCATGGCGAAGATGAATATGCTCCCGCAGATTTTTGCGAAGACCAATAAAAAAGGCGTTCCGTATTTCGGAGTCATATCCATTTCGGTAGCGATGTTTATCTTTGCCTATATCAGTGACGGATCCTCCGACATGATCGAGTTCCTGATCCTCGTCGGATCGGTATTCTGGATGATCACTTACATATTTGCACATATGGACGTTCTGATCCTCAGAAAGAAACTTCCGCATGCGCCACGAAGCTTCAAGGTGCCATGTGGACCGCTTTTTCCACTGATCGGAATTGTCGGAACCGCTTACATGATCTTCTATATCTCAACCGATCCGCACGAGCGGCTGATGATCTGGCTGATCACGGGCGTTACCATTATCGCACTCAGCATCTATGCGTTCTTCTGGACGAAGTATAAGATGAAAATGCCGGTTTTTAAGGCGGTGCCGATCGAGAAAGTGATGGCGATGGACAACGAATTGTATTACAAAGTGCGCAGGATGCGGCATATCTGGTAGAATTGAATATAGTGTAGGAATACGCAGAGTCCTGGAGATTTCCGGGGCTCTGTTTTTTGGCGTAAAAATCATGAAAAGTTTGTTGCAAATGTGTAACGAATCACAAATAATAAACATTAACAGATAGAACAAAATGAAGTAGGGAAAGGAGGCGAACGAATGCAGTCGAAGGGAATCGTAATGGAAGAAATCTATCAGAAATACGCGCAGACTGTGTACAAATATCTTCTGTCGAAGACACAGAATGCGGATCTTGCGGAAGAACTGACGCAGGAGACCTTCTATCAGGCGGTGCGAAGCATTGAGCGTTTCGACGGAAGCTGCAGGATATCCACGTGGCTTTGTGCGATTGCGAAGAATCAGCTGTCAGCCTACTATCGAAAGCATCCGGCGGAGGAAGATATCGATACGCAGCCGGGACTTTCAGGCGCGAGTGTCGAGACAGAAATCCTGAGTGCTGAGCGGCGCGTGGAGCTGATGCGGAAGCTGCATTCGTGTCCGGAACCTTACAGGGAGATTTTGTATCTGCGCATTTTCGGAAATCTGTCCTTCCGGGAGATCGGAGAGATTATGGGAAAGTCAGAGAACTGGGCGCGTGTCAGCTACTATCGGGCAAAGGAGAGGCTCAAGAAGGAGGTCGAAGAAAATGAGTAAAATTCCATGTGAGATCATTCGAGATCTGTTGCCGTCCTACATTGACGGACTGACCAGTGATGTGACGAATAAAGAGATTGAGGAACATATGAAAGACTGTAGCGCGTGTGAGGAAGCGTTGCAACAGATGCGTGCGCCGGAGATCGAACTGCCGGAGCCGGAGCGAAAAGAGATCGATTTCCTGAAGAAAACGAAGCGAAAGCAGCGTAAGATGGCGATCATCGGAGTTGTGCTTCTTCTCGTCTGCGCGGCATCGATTTACTGCGGAACGTATCTGTTCGGTGGAAGGTATGTGAATACAGAATATCTGTCTTACAATCTTGATGTGCATGACGCAAAACTGGCAGTGACCATCAGCACAACTTCCGACCAGGGGATTCAAAGGATCGATTTTGATGAATCGGAAGGTACGGTCGAGATCAGGGTGCGCTGTGTGCCAAAAAGTATTTTTTATAAAAATACAAAGGATGCGTCCTATGAGACAACTTCTTCTGACAGGATCTCTCAGGTAAAGATCGGGGATCGCATTGTCTGGGCGAATGGAGAGGAGATATCGCCTTTGACTTCGAATCTGTATGCCGCATATAATCCGTATATCGGGGATATGTCTGCCGATGGAAAGGTTGTGCAGGCACTCAACATGACCGCGTATACCGGCAATTTCAAGAATGAACTGCAGACATCACAGGAACCGTATGCGTGGAAGATGATATTTGAAAATAATTTCTCTTCCAATCGGGAGAAAGCGTTTGAGGAGCGCTTGAAGCAGTATGCGTATCTCTATCTGTCGCAGATTGGAAATCTCGGAGAGGTTGTTTATGAGTATCAGGTCGATGGAGAAACGAAGCAGCTTACGGTCACGAGCAGCGAGGCAACGGAGTTCGCCGGATGCGATATCAAGGAAGTTGGCAAAAACATGAATCTATTGGAGAGTCTGGTGCAGAAAATCGGATTTTCCAACGTGGTAATCAGTACGACAGAGGCCGATTCAAGCGCGCCGGCAGGGGATACGGAGAGTGAGAAACTGACGGAGAATGTTCTGCAGTTTACGATCTCCAATTTCGCAGAAGATGATGTGAGTGGAATGAAGCTTGATGTGGAGTGTGAGGGTGGACAGACGCATCAATCCGTTATAGCTGGAGATGATGTCGTTTTTCAGACTGGAGAGAATATCGATTTTCAATTGATCACGGAGGATTTCCCGAAGAACATTCCAGATGGTTCCCGCATAACCTTGAAACTGAGCCTTATCGATAAGGACGGAAACACCCATGAGGTGCAGAATGAAGTTGCACTGGATGTAGACTGGGGCACGAAGTATATGCTCGGTGTGGCCGGAAATGCGAAAGACGGGTATCATCTGGGGCAGGTAATCTCGCCTGAATAATTTATAAGTTGTGGAAGGAGAACCGTCCCGGAGAAATAGAACGGGGCAGCTTGTGAATGAAAAATAGAGTAATTTTTGTTCGTTACAGCGTAAGAAAAGCCGGAGAGCGCGTGTGCCCTCCGGCTTATATTATGTAGTTGGCACGACACCCGTCTTATCCTTGGCGGATTTTTCTGGCTTGTCCTTTTTGGCAAAAAGCGGTCTCTTCTTGCGGAGATTTCCACGGATGGCGGCATCCAGTTTCTTGTAGCGTTCTTCCTGTGCCTCCTCCTGCTCACGAAACAGGTAATTCATTTCCTTGAGTACAGTTTCACGGACTTCCTGCCCGATGTTTAAGCTCAATTCCTCGTTGTTCTGTGCGATCGCACGTCCGACAATATCACTCATCAACTCGCGAAACTGTGCCATGCGCTCCTCCGCAGAAAGTTGGTCGACTTGTGGTATCTGTGAAGAGGTCGCTTGTGAAATCTGTCTACCGTGTCGGACGGAAGACACTGATGCATTTTCTGCTATTGCCGGAGTCACAGAGCTATCCATTTTTGAGGTTGTATTTGTCGGTATCGTCGATGGCTGCACATGGTTAAGACTTGAAATTTCAGAATCGGTTTTGGGCGATGCCAAATTCGTGTCCCTCATATCCGGTTTGTCCATCGATCCGTTATGTAAAATAAACCGGATCGCTTTCAACTGATACCCCTGTTCCTTCAATTGTTTTATCTTCTGAAACTCCTGTATGTTTTCTCGTGTATAGTATCGATGACCCATCTCGTTGCGCGGGATCGTCAGATCGAGTTCTTCTTCCCAGTAACGTAACACATGTGATTCCACGCCTGCCATCGCAGCGGCATCCGAAATCATGTAACGCACTTTTTCCACGAATCTTCCTCCTTTATATTTTCTCTCTTCATTATAAGTGGACAAGTCGTCGGATTCAAACATTTTTCATCGCTTTTTTCTGACATTCCTCGCGCTTCTTTAGCATTTGACAACGGTGCCTGATCCATCTGTTCGGAAAATCTCTTTCGCCAGTGCAATGAAACCTTGTGCATAAGTTGAGAGATATGAATTTTGTCTATAGGCGATAACCAGATCGTTTTGCAGCGGAGGATTTCCTACAGAAAATGCATCTACTGGCCAAAACGATGAGGCATATTTAACGTAACCTTCCGGAGCAATCGTTGCACCAAGTCCCTGTGAGGCAAGCTGGATGCAGGTTTGATTGTTTCGGGTACGAAATGGAACCGGCGGTTGTAAGCCATACTGATCAAAGAGCCTCTGAGCCGAGCGGCCTGTATTCTGATCAGGGAAATGCAATATAAATGGGAGGTTCCGTCACCAGAGGAAACAAAGGCGTAATGTCAGAGTTTAATGTCGCAACCGATCCGGAAGCGGCAGCAATGGTGTTCAATTCAGGGGTACCGATCGTAATGGCAGGACTTGATGTGGGCTGGAAAGCACTTGTTATGCCAGAGGATAGTGAAGAGATCAAAAAGATGGGAAAGGTCGGAGATATGGCATACCATCTCTTTAAACATTATAGAGGCGGCAGTTTTCATACTGGGCTTAAAATGTATGATAGTTGTGCGATCGCATATCTGCTTTGTCCGGAACTGTATACGGTTGAGGACACCTATGTAGGTGTCGAGTTAAACGGAACGATGACTACGGGATGTACCGTAGTTGATTTAAAGGGTTATCTGAAAAAGAAACCTAACGCTAAAGTATGTACGGATATTGACGGTGAAAAATTCAGGGAATGGTTCAAACAGTCAATTTCAAGATGTATATAATAAAATTTAAGGAGGAAGAGTTATGATGACATTTGTCATGTATGCTGCAGCCATTATATCTGTGGCAATCGTATCAATACCAACACTGCTCATTATGGCTGCAATCCATTTCTTCTGGCAGAAGAGATGTGATAAAAAAGCCGGTGCAATTGAAGCTAAAGCGGTAGAAAGTAAAGATGTAGAAGAAATTAAGGGTGGAGTATTATATAAGACAGTATGTGCTATTTTACCATTACTCCCGATTATCCTGTTGATTGGTTCGTTTGCAGTACAGAAGATAACAGGTGCACAGATTGATATCAGTGTAGAGGTAGCAACTTTATTCTCATTCATTATAGCCATTATTTGTGAGATCATCAGAAAACGCAATGCGGGTGAGACGCTTAAAGAGACAGAGGCATTTTTCAATGGAATGGGTGGTTCAATGCCTATCGTTGCGCTCCTTGTAGCAGGAACTGTAGTAATGTTTGTATTGTCTATGGTAATATTCTTATAAGAAAGTATTTTGGAGGGCTGCAGATGTGAAAGCATTAAATTATGGATCGTTAAATATTGATTTTGTATACAATGTGGAGCATTTTGTGAGGAGTGGAGAGACCATATCCTCACAGAATATGGCAATTTTTGCAGGCGGAAAAGGTCTAAACCAATCTGTAGCTCTTGCAAAAAGTGGTATAGACACCTGGCATGCAGGATGTATCGGTGAGGATGGAGATTATCTGATCCTGCAAAATGAGATAAACGAGATCTCTTATATCATGGAGCGGGCACATGAAAAAGGAATGATAATTGTGCTCAATCCATCACCGATGGATGAAAAGATACGCACATACCCACTTGAGTATGTAGACTATTTTCTGCTCAACGAGATAGAAGCCAAGGACTTGACGGGATTTGATCAGAATTTGGCAGATACTGACCAGCATCGTGTACAAGAAATGGATGAGGTCAGCAGTGCTTGGGATGCACTTCTTGAGGAAGTATGCAGTCATTTTCCAAATAGTAAAGTAGTTCTGACGCTTGGAGAATATGGTTCGATATATAAAGATGAAAAGCAGAAGATACACCAGCCGATCATGAAGGTGCCGGTGGTTGATACGACAGCGGCAGGTGATACCTTTACGGGCTTTTTCATTGGAAGTATCGCCAAAGGCCTTTCTCCGGAGAATGCAATGAAAATAGCGGCAAAAGCATCAGCGATAGCTGTCTCCCGGCAAGGGGCAGCACCATCCATCCCGGAACTTGGTGAGGTGGAAAGAGATATGATATTATAATCGGTTATATTGGAAACAGAAAAGCTGAAAAGTTTGTTTTAACTGGGTTACCATAAGGATACCTTTGTTTAATCGGGCGCCGAAGGGCAGGTAGTGCATATGCACCGCCTGTCTTTCGCCTTTTTTATGTTCTTTACATTTCGGCGACATTGCCGATGTAACGGAAATAAATATCAATCTGCTGTTCTGTGCGAGTGGCTCTGAGCTCTGTTTCAAGCCGCACAACGGTTACAAACGATCCGCCTTTGTCTGTGCCTTTTTGCTATACTCTGCACTGTTTTTTCAAAGAATGAGCGCCTTAATGCAATCTTAATACGGCACACCGGATCATTACACCGTTTTTTTATGTTTCACGGTATACTCTATGTAAACAAGCAGAAACAGGAGAAGTATATATGCCTGAAATTACACATAGAAAAAAGCGGCTGTCATCCTTTAAGCTGATCGTTTTGGGCTTTGCCGGCGTCATAGTGCTTGGAGCACTGATATTGATGCTGCCGTTTTCATCGACTGCCGGAGTTGTTACGCCGTTTCACGAGGCGCTGTTCACATCGACCTCCGCCGTTTGCGTTACGGGGCTGGTTGTGCAGGATACGGGCAGTTATTGGTCCGCTTTTGGGCAGGCGATAATACTGCTGCTGATCCAGATAGGCGGACTCGGTGTTGTAACAGTTGCGGCATTTTTCGCTATGCTGTCCGGCAGAAAAATATCGCTGATGCAGCGTAGTACCATGCAGGATGCCATCTCTGCCCCGAAGGTCGGCGGGATCGTCCGCCTGACCCGCTTTATTGTACGGGGAACTTTTTTGATCGAGCTTATCGGAATGATCGTCATGCTGCCGACATTTTGCGGAAACTACGGTATTAAGGGAATTTGGATGGCGGCATTTCATTCGATTTCCGCCTTTTGCAACGCCGGCTTTGACATACTCGGCACCGCAGAAAACAAATACCCGTCTCTTACGGGATACATAGGTGATACGACGATAAACATTGCCGTTATGTTTTTGATCATCGTAGGCGGTATCGGCTTTTTGACATGGGACGATATCTGTACAAACAAGTGGCATTTCAAAAAATACCGGATGCAAAGTAAGGTCATATTGGTAACAACGATGCTCCTCATTATTGCCCCTGCAGTATTCTTTTTCTTCTGCGATTTTACGGGGCTTCCGCTCGGCGAAAGGATTCTTGCGTCGCTTTTTCAGTCTGTCACACCGAGAACCGCCGGTTTCAATACCGCTGATCTTCCCGCTATGACCGGTTCTTCCAAGGCAATTATGATTCTGCTGATGCTTGTCGGCGGATCGCCCGGCTCCACGGCAGGCGGTATGAAAACGACCACGCTTGCCGTTCTGATTCTGAGTGCATTCTCCGTCTGTCGCAAAAAGGACGATGCCGAAGTCTGCGGCAGGCGCATTGACGGTTCGGCAGTGAAAAACGCCGCAGCCGTTGCCGTAATGTATTTCCTGCTGTTTTTTGTCGGCGGCATTGTTATCAGCACGGCAGAAGGTCTGCCGCTTAGCACCTGCCTTTACGAAACGGCGTCCGCTGTCGGAACGGTCGGACTTACCCTTGGAATCACACCGCAGCTCGGTGTCCTTTCTCAGCTTATTTTGATCGTCTTGATGTATCTCGGCAGAGTCGGCGGACTTACCCTGATTTACGCGGCGATTTCCAACAAAAATCAGAGCGGAGCAAAGCTGCCGCTTGAAAAAATCACAGTCGGATAAAGGAGTTACTATATTATGAAAAACATATTGTTAATAGGTCTCGGCAGATTCGGTAGGCATATTGCTTTACAGCTGAATAAACTCGGGCATGAGGTGATGGCGGTAGACAGCAACGAAGAAAGGGTCAATGAGATTCTGCCGATCGTCACCAATGCACAGATCGGCGACAGCACAAACACGGAGTTTTTAAAGTCGCTCGGAATCGGAAACTTTGATGTGTGCATAGTCACCATAGGAGGAAATTTTCAAAATTCGCTGGAGACTACTTCTTTACTGAAGGAACTCGGCGCAAAATTAGTTGTGTCACGCGCCGAGCGTGATGTTCAGGAGAAATTTCTTCTGCGTAACGGAGCGGACGAAGTAATTTACCCTGAAAAGCAAGTAGCAAATTGGGCTGCTATTCGGTATACCGCCGATCACATACGGGATTACATCGAGGTCGATGAGGCTCATGCCATTTTTGAGGTAGAGGTGCCGAAGGGATGGATCGGAAAAACCGTCGGAGAACTGGATATCCGCAGAAAATACAGCATCAATATCATGGCGACCAAGGAGAACAGAAAAATCAATATGGCAGTTTCACCGGAAACCGTTCTTACGGACAAGATCACTCTTTTGGTTCTCGGTGTTTACAAAGAACTGCAAAAGTGCTTTCGCATTTAACAGAGGTGAATGAGAATGGCTGAGCTATTGCTGATTGTCAGCCTGCTTGCCGTATTTGTTTTCGGATTTTATCTTATGAGCAGGCTGGATCGATTTCTTGAAGAAAACAGAAAGGCACTGTTAAAGGAAAACGAATCCTGCGAGCCTTCCGAAGTCCTGCTGCCGCATGGACTGTCCGACAGCGAGATTTTAAGTGAGATCCGCCGCTTTCAGGAAACGCACGGAACCGTCGATATTATCCTTTCCGACGGAAAAGAAGATGAGTATTAGTTTGCGGTAGATTATTTCACAGTTTTGATGTATTATAAAACAAAAGGACGGTGAACCGGATGAGAACACAAACCGAGCAGTCAAAAAACGGCGCAGACGAGCATATCCTTGTCTGCCTATCCTCTTCGCCGTCCAATGCAAGGATCATACACACCGCCGCAAAGATGGCTAAGGTCCTTCATGCAAGATTTACCGCCATCTATGTGCAGACGGATACGGTCATAAATGATGAGGATCAGTCCCGACTTTCGCAGAACATACAGCTCGCGCAAAGGCTCGGCGCCGAGATCGTTATGACGCACGGCGAGGATGTACCGCTGCAGATCTCGGAATATGTCAGGCTTTCCGATGTCACAAAAATCGTGATCGGGCAAAGCAGTGCCAGACGCAGAGGGCTGTTCGGAAGACCGACTCTCACCGAAAAGCTGATCGCCTCCGCCCCTGATGTTGAAATTCATATTATTCCCGATGTGCTGAACTACACAAAGCCGCACAGACGCCGTTTGTTCTTAGGTGCAGAGATACCGTCGCTGCGGGATATTGCCATAACCGTCCTGACGCTTGCCGTATGCACGGCGATCGGGTTTCTGTTCGATCATCTTGGCTTTCCCGATACCAATATCGTTACGGTATATATCCTCGGTGTGCTGATGATCTCCGTTTTGACCAAAGGATACCTTTGCAGTATGGCAGGCTCACTTCTAAGTGTTGTATTGTTCGGATTTTTCCTTACCGAACCCAGGTTGTCCTTTCAGACCTATGCCGTAGGCTATCCCGTTACCTTTGCAGTCATGCTGGCGTCTTCCGTTCTCACCGGCACGCTTGCCTCGAAGCTGAAAGATCATGCAAGGCTCTCGGCTCGCTCCGCGTTCCGTGTGCAGGTGCTGTTCGACACTGACCGTCTGCTGCAAAAAGCAAAAAGCAACGATGATGTTTTAAGCGTGACCTGTATGCAGCTCTCGCGGCTGCTTGACCGCAGTATTGTTGCCTATACGAAAGGCGAAAACGGAATGTTGTCCGGGCGGCTGTATACCGAAAAAAAGGATACACACGCTGAAAAGCTGCTAAGCGATGCAGAGCGGCAGACTGCAGAATGGGTGCTTCAAAACGGTCGCCGTGCAGGAGCAGCGACAGCACAGTTTGGAAAATCCGAATGTCTTTATCTTGCGATCCGTGCAGGCGGCAGAGTCTACGGTGTAATCGGGATACCGATGAAACCCGAAAAGCCCGATTCATTTGAGAACAGCATCGTACTGTCGGTTGTGAACGAATGTGCGCTGGCAATGGATAATGCTCACAACGCCGCCGAAAAGGAACGGGCGGCAGATCTTGCAAAAAGCGAGCAGCTACGCGCCGACCTTTTGCGGTCGATCTCACACGATCTGCGCACGCCGCTTTGCTCCGTTTCAGGTAATGCGGACACGCTTTTGCATAACGGAAACTGCCTGGACGAAGCAACCAAGCAGCAGATCTATAAAGATATCTATGATGATTCCGAATGGCTGATCGGCGTGGTGGAAAATCTGCTGTATGTTACACGGCTGAATGACGGACGCCTGAAGCTGGAGCTTACCGACCAGCTTGCAGACGAGGTGATCAATGAAGCCGTTTCGCATTTAAAGAAAAAATCCGTCGGGCACAAGGTGACGGTAAGGTGCGACGAGCTGATCCTTGCCCGCATGGACGCACAGCTTATCGTACAGGTCATTGTCAACCTTATTGATAATGCTTTGAAATATACCGAACAAGGCTCCGAGATCTGCGTAAGTGCCGAAAAACAGGGCGGGGATGCCGTGATCCGAGTCACCGATAACGGAAACGGAATTGCAGACGATATGAAACCGCATATTTTTGAAATGTTTTACACCGGGAAAAATACCGTCGCAGACAGCCGCAGAAGCTTCGGGATTGGGCTTACCCTGTGTAAATCTATCGTAGAGCTACACGGCGGAACGCTGACGCTTGCCGACAATGTCCCGCACGGCTGTGAATTTACCTTTACTTTACCGCTCAGCGAGGTGACCCTGAATGAATAAACCCCTTGTTCTCGTTGTGGAGGACGACCGTCCCGTCCGCAATCTGATCGTAACAACATTAAAGGCGCACGATTACCGCTATCTGACTGCCGAGAACGGACACGGTGCGATCATGGAGGCGACCTCCCATAACCCGGATATCGTTCTGCTGGATCTGGGGCTGCCGGATATCGACGGCACACAGGTGATCGAAAGCATCCGCTCATGGTCCAATATGCCCATTATTGTGATCAGTGCGCGCAGCGAGGATAAAGACAAAATCACGGCGCTGGATGCCGGGGCGGACGACTATCTGACAAAGCCCTTTTCCGTAGAGGAGCTTTTGGCACGCCTTCGGGTCACGCAAAGACGGCTGCTGCTTCTTCAGGCAAGCGGCGACGCCGACTCACCCGTTTTCCAAAACGGCAAGCTTAAAATTGATTATGCCGCCGGCTGCGCTTATTTAAACGGTGAGGAATTGCACCTGACCCCGATCGAATACAAGCTTTTGTGTCTGCTCTCCCATAATGTCGGAAAGGTTCTGACGCACACCTATATCACACAGCAGATTTGGGGCAGCAGCTGGGAAAACGATATTGTTTCTCTGCGGGTGTTTATGGCGACACTGCGCAAAAAGCTGGAGGCGCAAAAGGACAGTCCGCAATACATTCAGACGCATATCGGCGTCGGTTACCGTATGCTGCGGGTAGACTGAGAAAAGCGAGGAAACAAGGAATTGAACCGATATGCAATAGAAAATCTTAAATCCATTTTGGTCTTTGCCATTCTGTGGCTGACACATTTCGGATATAAAAGGATCAAAAAACTGCACCGTCGCCGATTATAATGATACTCTTTTCTGCCGCACTCGGCATGTTGCTTTGGGGAGTATAAAACACAGCCTGTGCCAATTTGCCGCCCGAAACCGGGCGGCTTTGCTGTTTTATTTTCGCAAGTAATGCTTTGGTCACCGCGCCTCTTTAGCATTTGACAACGGTGCCTGATCTAGCATATAATGAGGAGAAATATATTGAGATGTAGAACAACCCCATATAGGGGATGAAAAGTGTGAGAATATGGATACAATAATTGAAAAAGTCGATCCCGCGCACATAGACACCGACGTGATGGAGCAGGCAGGAAAGCTGATCGCAGAGGGCGAACTGGTCGCGTTTCCGACGGAGACGGTCTATGGACTGGGAGGAGATGCGCTTGATCCTGACGCGTCGCGCAGGATTTATGCGGCAAAGGGACGCCCATCCGACAATCCATTGATCGTGCATATCGCGGATTTTGACGATATGAAGCGCGTGGCGAGGGAAGTGCCGGAGCAGGCGAAGAAGCTGGCAGATGCGTTCTGGCCGGGACCGCTGACCATGATCGTGTGGAAAAGTGATGCTGTACCGGAGGCAACGACTGGAGGCATGCAGACGGTTGCGGTGCGTATGCCGAATCATCCGGTTGCACTCGAACTGATCCGGAGAAGCGGATGCCTGATCGCGGCACCGAGTGCGAATACGTCCGGTCGGCCGAGTCCGACAGAGGCGCAACATGTTGCGGAAGATTTATCGGGCAAGATTGCGATGATACTGGATGGGGGTCCGGTAGGCATCGGAATTGAGTCGACGATCATTGATCTGACGGAAGAGAAACCGATGATTCTTCGTCCGGGTTATATTACGCCGGAGATGTTATCGGAAGTACTGCAGGAAGAGGTTGTGATCGATCCGGGAATTATCGCTGCAGATGATACCAGAAAGCCGAAGGCTCCTGGAATGAAGTACAAGCATTACGCGCCGAAGGCGGAGATGATCATCGTTGACGGAGCACAGGATGCAGTCATCCACAAGATCAATGAGCTGACGGCTGCGAAACGTGCGGAAGGTAAGAAGGTTGCGGTCATCGCAACAGATGAGACGAAGGATTGTTACGACGCACAGGTGATTCTTAGCACGGGTAAGCGTGCGGACGAGGATGCGATCGCGCAGCATCTGTACAAGATCCTGCGGGAATGTGATGAATTAGATGTTGGGGAAATCTATTCAGAATGTTTTCAGACGCCGCGAATCGGACAGGCTATCATGAACCGTCTGCTGAAGGCAGCGGGACACACGGTGATTCATGTATGAAATGCTTTTTAGGAGAGGCAGATTATGGAATATAACAAAATAATTTTTGTGGCCCAGACAGGCACCTGCCGGGAGGCAATGGCCGCGGGAATCTTTGGGGATTTTGCATTAAAGCATCCGCTTGAGATTCAGACGCGCGGACTGGTCGTACAGTTTCCGGAGCCGATGAACCAGAAGGCGGAGGCAGTATTGATCAGTAACGGAATCAATATGGAGGGTTTTGTGTCACAACAGCTGACAGAGGAAGACCTGACAGAGGATGCGCTGGTCGTGACTATGGAGGCAGTGCAGAGAGAACGCATTCTGGAACAGTATGAGAATGCGGTTCCCGCGAATATCCATGTACTTACTGAGTATGTGGGCGATGAACTGGAAATACTTGACCCATACGGAGGCGCATTGCCGGCGTATGGATTATGTTATGAAACATTACGCAAATCAATCAAGAAACTTGTAAAAAAATTAAACGAAGAAGAAGGAGAATAGCTATGGCAAAAGTAGTAGTCATGGATCACCCGCTGATCCAGCACAAGATTGGTATCATGAGAAGACAGGACACTGGCTCTAAGGAGTTCCGTACATTAGTCAGCGAAGTAGCAATGTTAGAGTGCTACGAGGCAACCAGAGATCTTGAACTCACAGATGTTGAGATTGAGACTCCGATCTGTAAGACAACTGTGAAAGAGTTAAAAGGCAAGAAGCTTGCAGTTGTTCCAATCCTGCGTGCGGGACTTGGAATGGTAGAGGGAATGCTTGAAATGATTCCTGCAGCGAAGGTTGGACATATCGGATTATACCGTGATCCGGAGACCGCTGAACCGGTAGAGTATTACTGTAAGCTTCCGGCAGATTGCGCAAACCGTGAGGTATTTGTTGTTGATCCTATGCTTGCAACCGGAGGATCTGCAGTAGCAGCGCTTCAGATGCTCAAGGACAAAGGTGTTAAGAATATCCGCTTTATGTGCATTATTGCAGCTCCGGAAGGTGTAAAGCGCCTGCAGGAGGCACATCCGGATGTAGACCTCTTCATTGGAGCACTCGATGAGCGACTCAATGAGAAGAAGTACATCGTACCGGGTCTCGGAGATGCAGGAGACCGTATTTTCGGTACAAAATAAAAGCGTCAGGTATTCGCAGAGAATCTGAGTTTATGGACGAATGTTCCAAGAAGAGGTGACGGACGATGAGTACAAAGAGACAGGATTATATCAGTTGGGACGAATATTTCATGGGCATCGCAATGCTTTCCGCAATGCGCTCCAAGGATCCGAATACCCAGGTGGGAGCCTGTATCGTAAGCTCAGAGCACAAGATCCTTTCGATGGGTTACAATGGATTTCCGGTCGGCTGTTCGGATGACGAGTTTCCATGGGTGCGTGAAGGTGAGGACAACAAGTACTTCTACACGACACACAGTGAACTTAATGCCATCTTAAATTACCGAGGTGGAAGTCTCGAGGGAGCGAGCATATATGTTACGCTTTTCCCATGTAACGAATGTGCCAAAGCGATCATCCAGTCGGGTATCCGCGAGGTCGTCTATGACAGCGATAAATATGCGGACACACTGTCCGTGATCGCATCAAAGAAGATGATGAAAGCAGCGGGACTGACTGTTCGCCGTTACGAGCACACGGATCGTGATGTGCAGCTTCACTTATAAAATGACCGTCAGGAAAGCGGTATAATATGCGCCACATGGCAGATACTGTAAAAGAGTCTGCTATGTGGCGCTTTTTCAATAAAGTGACAAAATTGTTAATGAATTAACGTAATTTTATGGACAAACCGCCTAAAAATGTTATAATGTGAGCGTAGGCACTGCATATTTAAGGAGAACCATGAAAAAAGACAACAAACAGGTCATGAACGCACTCGTTCTGGTATTCCAGTTCGGAATCAACATGGTCGTTCCCATCTTCCTATGCTGCATCATAGGCATCTGGATCGGGGACAAGACCGGAATTTCGTGGATGATGATACCATTTTTCTTTATCGGTGCGCTGGCGGGATTTACGAATATTTACAAGATGGCAAGAAAGCTGATCGAGAAAGACAGCAGGGATGATCGATATGTTAAGAAGGATAAATGATGCTTTGCCAAGACTCGTGGCGACGATTTTGCTCTATGGAGTAGTCATCGAGCTGGTAGGTGTGTGGTTCGTTGAAGACAAGATTTCATATTCAATCGGACTGTGGTACGGTGTCGCAATCGCCGTGGGACTTGCCATCAATCTGGCGATGGTGATCTTCGATGCGGTGACGCTGGGAGACAGTGAACATGCCAATCGCAGAATTATTGCAAAATCCATACTGCGTTATGTGGTTGTGGTAATTCTGTTTTTTATATTGGGCTATTTTAATTTCGGAAATCTGTTTATGGCTTTCGTAGGCGTCCTTGGACTTAAGGTGAGTGCTTACCTACAGGGATTGATCGAGAAAGTAAAACATAAGCGGAGCGGAGGAAGTGATGCATCTTCTGCCGAAATCTTAAGTGACTACGAAGGCACTGAGTAGTGACGAATAGTAAATTTAATAAGGAGGTGACTATGTGAATCAAGGAATTTTATTGTCAGCCGACATTGATTTTATGATCCATGGAATCTTTCAGGTGGAAGTGTTCGGACAGAAAGTCTGGATTACGACCAGCCATGCATGCATTCTGATCGTTATGGCGCTCATGCTGATCTTTGCGATCGTTGCGAATCGTAAGATGAAGCATGCAACGGACAAACCGGATGCATTCCAGAATGTCATAGAGCTGATCGTGGAAATGCTGGATGGCATGGTAGAAAGCACCATGGGCAAGTGGGCACCGAAGTTCGTGAATTACATTAGTACGATTTTCGTATTCATACTGATGAGTAATATATCCGGACTGGTGGGACTTCGTCCGCCAACAGCCGACTACGGCACAACGTTTGCGTTAGCGCTGATCACATTCTTTATGATTCGGGTCTGCAAAGTTAAGCATCAAAGCGCAAAACAAATTTGGGAAGGTGTATGTTCGCCTTTACCACCGTGGCTTCCAATCTGGGCGCCAATCAACGTTATCAGCGAGATCGCGATTCCGATTTCTCTGTCGCTGCGTTTGTTCGCAAACGTGCTCTCAGGAACGGTAATTATGGCGCTGGTATATGGTCTTCTTGGAGGGCTTGCTGTCGTATGGCCGGCAGCGCTTCATGTATACTTTGACTTGTTCTCCGGAGCAATTCAGACGTATGTATTCTGTATGTTGACCATGACTTATGTATCACAGGCATGTGATGGCTGACATGCATCAAAGATGCATGTCCTGCGCACATCGCTATTTGCGTAGCAAATTTTTATGCGATGTGCTCCTTAAAACGTACTTCTGAGAAGTACGTCAAGCGATACATCAAAGATGTACCGCATCGCAAATTGCATTCGCGCAGCGGATATATCATGCGATTTGCTCTTTACAGTACAGAATTGTTGTACTGTTAACAAAAAAGAACTCAAATGTTAAGGAGGATTTACATTATGAATATTTCAGGACAGGATTTAATCAGAGCATGTTCTGCAATCGGTGCAGGTTTGGCAGTTATCGCCGGTATCGGACCTGGTATTGGACAGGGTATCGCAGCCGGACACGGTGCAGCAGCAGTTGGACGTAACCCTGGAGCAAGAGGACAGATCATGTCTACCATGCTTCTTGGACAGGCCGTTGCCGAGACAACCGGTCTGTACGGTCTCGTTGTAGCGCTGCTTTTACTTTTCGTTCATCCGTTAGGCTAAGATGCCAGGAGAATCCCAAGGAAAGGAGAGTAAAAGAGATTGTTAGCTGAACAGACATTTTTATTCAATCTTGACGCACAGTTGCTCTTCGATACAGCTTTACTGGCAATCGCCGTATTTTTCCTTGTGCTTGCCATGTCATATCTGCTTTTTAACCCGGCACGTAAGTTGCTGAAGGACAGACAGGAGCGGATTTCAAACGACATTGACAGCGCGAAGGAAGACAAAGAGAGTGCCGCAGCCTTAAAGGCTGAGTATGAGGCAAAACTCAAAGAAGTTGACAAGGAGGCAGAGGGAATTCTTGCCGAAGCAAGACAGAAGGCAATGAAGAACCAGGCCAAGATTATTGACGAAGCCAAAGAAGAGGCCTCCCGCATCGTGAAGAGAGCGCAGGAGGAAGCTGAGCTTGAGAAAAAGCATGCTATGGATGACATGAAGCAGGAGATGATCACTGTTGCCGCAATGATGGCACAGAAGGTGGTTGCCGCTTCCATCGATACGAACATCCAGAGCACACTGGTAGATGAGACATTGAAAGAGATGGGTGAATCGACATGGCTAAGCTAGTATCCAAGACATATGGGGATGCATTATTTGAGCTGGCTTTGGAGGAGAATCATCTGGATGAAATACTGGATGATGTGACAGCTGCCGTACAGGCGCTGAACGAGAACCCGGATCTGTCCAGACTCATGAACCATCCCAAGATTGACAAAGAAGAGAAAGTCAAACTTATTGAAGACATATTTAAGGGTCAGGTTTCCGATGAACTGGTTGGACTGATGCGCATGATCGTGGAGAAGGATCATTACAAGGAAATGATGAACGTATTCACGTATTTCATCGATCGGGTAAAAGAGTACAAGAATATCGGAACTGCATATGTCACTTCCGCAGTCGAACTTACGGACGAGCAGAAAGCCGCAGTAGAGAAGCGATTGCTGGAGACAACCAAATATGTAGAATTTGAGATGCATTATGATGTAGACGCCGGATTGATCGGCGGAATGGTAATTCGTATCAAGGATCGTGTCGTAGACAGCAGTATCAAGACCAAACTGTACGACCTGACACGCGAATTATCCAAAATACAGTTGAAAGTAGGTGAGTGCGCTCCATGAATTTGAAACCAGAAGAAATCAGCTCTGTGATCAAGGAGCAGATTAAACGATACGCTTCCCAGCTTGAAGTAGCAGATGTGGGAACCGTAATCCAGGTTGCGGACGGTATTGCGCGTATCCATGGTCTGGAGAACGCAATGCAGGGAGAGCTCTTAGAGTTCCCTGGAGAGGTTTACGGAATGGTAATGAACCTCGAGGAAGATAACGTAGGTGCCGTACTTCTCGGCTCCCAGAAGAATATCAGCGAGGGTGACACCGTCAAGACAACCGGACGAGTTGTAGAGGTGCCGGTCGGAGACGCGATGTTAGGACGAGTTGTGAACGCATTGGGACAGCCGATCGACGGCAAAGGACCGATCGAGACGGACAAGTTCCGTCGCATCGAGCGAGTTGCTTCGGGCGTTATCTCCAGAAAATCCGTTGATACCCCATTACAGACCGGTATCAAGGCGATCGACTCCATGGTTCCGATCGGACGTGGACAGCGAGAGTTGATCATCGGAGACCGTCAGACCGGTAAGACCGCGATCGCGATCGATACGATCATTAATCAGAAAGGCACGGGCGTGAAGTGTATTTATGTCGCTATCGGACAGAAAGCTTCCACCGTTGCAAATATTGTAAAAACATTGGAAGAGTATGGCGCAATGGCATACACCACCGTTGTTGCAGCTACCGCAAGTGAGCTTGCACCGCTGCAGTACATCGCTCCTTATTCCGGTTGTGCGATCGGTGAGGAATGGATGGAGAACGGACAGGATGTCCTTGTTGTCTATGATGATTTAAGTAAGCATGCAGCAGCATACCGTACCCTGTCACTTC
>ERZ773168.1580-NODE-1580-length-19017-cov-36.456545_pt1 | contig 19017 bp, 12 predicted proteins | sample MGYA00511261_ERZ773168 | MGnify/ENA primary metagenome ERZ773168 (study PRJEB29015, sample SAMEA2737855) | human gut metagenome | biome: human gut; feature: human-associated habitat; material: faeces | place: China | collected 2012 ... | reverse complement strand
TTGTAATGATTACCCATGATGACGAAATTGCACAGGTCGCTGACCGTATTCTGGTGATTGAGGACGGACAGGTGGTGGATTTCAGATGAAGACAATAAGCAGGATTGCATATAGCAATGACAAAAAGAACAAGACAAGAAGTATACTGATTATGATGTCCATATGTCTGACTACGATGCTGCTTGTGATTATCAGTACTGTGGGAAATGGAATGATACGTTTGCAGAAAAGTCAGGCGGCAAGCTCATACGGAAGCAACTACGGCCTGTTTATCGCCGCAGATGGTACGCAATTAAAAGAAGTGGAACGCAGAGCTGAGATATCTGATATCGGCATCATGTGTACGGAGGGCATCCTGAAAGGAAATGAAAATGGCGGCTTTGTCAGTGCGGATGAAACGGTCAGGAAAATGCTTCCCTATAATCAGGAATATGTGTTGAAGGAAGGTACCTATCCGGAAAAGGCGCAGGAAATTGCCGCAGGACGCGCTTTCTTTGATGCAGTGGGATACCATGATGTAAAGGTCGGAGACACCGTAACATTGGAGTACCGTTCCGGCATGCAGTCGGAATACGCACCGGTGGAATTTACTGTCAGCGGGATTTTATATGACCGGGATGAATATACCATCGAGGCTTCCTATGTTGTATTCGGTTCGCAGGATTTTTATAATGAGCGTGTTGCGGAGGGTGACAGGCAATATAATATCTATTTTACCTTGAGCGATTCTGCAAATGTATCTATGAATAATGTTGCGCCTGTTATAAAAGAAATCGCGGATTCCTGCGGCATTGACCAGAAAAACGTGATCATCAATGACCTCTACCTGCAGTGGGTATTGCAGCCGAGCTATGAAATGATTGTGGTTTGTGGAACCCTGATCCTCGGAATCGTGCTGTTTTCCGTTGTGGTCATTTATAATATCTTCCAGGTCGGGATCGCCCAGAAGGTTCAGGAGTACGGAAAAATCAAGGCGCTGGGTGCAACCAGAAAGCAGATGAAGCAGTTGATCTTTCGTGAGGGCATTCTTCTGGCGGTTCCTTCGATACCGCTGGGGCTGCTGTTTGGTTTCCTGATTGCAAAAGTCGGCTTCAACTGGCTGGTGGAGCAGGGAAATCTGGTATCGTCCGGAATCAAGAACCATCAGGTGCCTCTGTTTTCACTGACAATTATGCTCATCTGCATTTTTGTATCGTTTCTTACGGTCGTTTTGGCTCTGCGCAAACCCATGAAAATTGTTTCCCGGATTTCACCCATCGAAGCGACACGGTATCTTGACGGCTCCAAAACGCAAAAACAGGGCAGACGAAAAGGCAGAAAAGATGTCACCGTTTTCTCCATGGCAATGGCAAATGTGACAGGCAATCCGAAAAGAACCATTGCTACGATTCTTACCATGGGGCTTTCCTGTGTATTGTTTGTAATTATCTCTAATTATGTTGGGAATATTGACACGGAGCACGAGGCGCGGATTGCAATCAACCATGGACAATTTGAGTTGCAGCTGGATTATTCCCAGAATTATGATGAAGCCTATTCGGAGAATAATCTGGACACAATCCTACAGAACAACCCACTGAATGATTCTTTGATTAAAGAAATCAAATCCATCCCCGGTGTAACGGATGTACTGACGAGAGAAATCGTCTCTGCAGATCTGAACGGAACAAAATTTCCGGTTGCAATCGTAAATCAAGAGGATTTTGAAATGATGCGCGGGGATGGCGATATCGGTTCCATGGACTATGCACAGGCTGTCAAAAACGGGGATGTTTTCTTTGGCTGGTCCATGTGGATGGAAGCTGACGGGTATTCTGCGGGTGCACCGATTACATTCAACTTTGATAACGGAAGCGGAACCTATACCTATCATGGAAAAATCGCAGGCTCCTTTGTAAGCGCGGACACTTATCTGGTCATTCCGGAAGAAGTATACCGCTCTGTAAATCCGAAAGGGACATCTTATGGATACCTGTGGGTGGATTGTGCTAAAAAAGATGTGGCATCTGTAGAGCAAAGCCTGAATGACCTGCTCTCCGATACTTCTCATATCAAGCTGAACACCTATCACGCAGAATTGCAAACCGCAGAATACGCAAGCCGTATGATGAAGCTTGGCTGCTATCTGTTCATGGCAATTGTCGGTCTCATTGGGTTTATGAATCTGGCAAACACCATGATCATCAATATCACCACGAAGAAGCAGGAATACGGTGTGCTGCAAGCGGTAGGCATGACCAATAAGCAGTTGAATCTGTGCTTACAAATACAGGGCTTGATTTTTACGGTTGGCACCATCTGCGTCGCACTTGCTGCCGGTCTGCCCCTTGGCTATGCACTGTTTTCCTATGCGAAGCATAATGGGATTTTTGGAATGAACGTTTATCACGTTCCTCTTATCCCGATTCTTGTTATGATTCTTCTGGTTGGTATTCTACAAATTGTGCTTTCCTGTGTTTTAAGCAGTAATCTGAAAAAGGAAACGCTGGTTGAAAGAATAAGGTATCAGGGATAGCAAGGCAGGAAGCAAACAAAGAGGTTATGAGCATGATGCCTTAGCCTGGAAAATTGATGATTCCGGCTTGACTTAATTTAACATCTCAAATATAATAATTGCATACATCAGAAAACGTTCACTCTTCACCGGATGAGTGGTTAAAGCGTCTGGGAGCAAATCGTAGGTGCAGTAATTTACACTGTAAGATTTGTTTCCGGGCGCTTATTTATTTTGGAGGATAGATGCAATATGAATAAGAAAAAAGAATTATTGGTACAGATTATATGGGAGCTTGCGGGAAGCATCTTTTATGCAATAGGTATATATAACTTCGCCCTGCAGGCAGAGTTTCCTATGACAGGGTTTTCGGGTATTTCGATTATTTTGTACAGGTTGTTTAATATTTCCATTGGTTTATCAACGGTCCTGCTTAATATTCCGGTTGCGATACTATGCTGCAAATTATTGGGCAGGAAATTTTTTGTCAGCTCAATACGATGCATGCTTTTGTCTTCTTTTATTGTTGACTATGTTGCACCGTTATTTCCGGTGTATCAGGGCGACAGACTGCTTGCGGCATTGTGCACAGGTGTATTTTGCGGAATAGGCTATGCCATGATTTATACAAGAAATTCTTCAACAGGAGGAGCTGATTTTATCATCATGGCTGTAAAAGCATTGCGGCCTCATTTATCGATGGGAAACATCTCCTTTCTTACTGATGTCGGAATTATTCTGGTTGGAGGACTTTTGTTTCGGGATATTGACGGAATGATTTATGGCATGATAGTGAATATATTGTCTGCGGTTGTTATTGATAAAATGATATATGGCATGAATTCAGGCAAAGTAGCCTTTATTGTCACAAAAAATGGAAAGAGAATATGCGATGTAATTGATGAATGCAGTCAGCGCGGAAGCACTATTCTTAAGGCGCAGGGAGGATATAAGCAGGACGATATTCAGGTGGTAATGTGTGCATGCAACAGTAAGGAAATGTACCAGGTGCGTAAATCCGTAAAAGATGCAGACCCGGACTCTTTTATTGTGGTTGTTGAGTCTCATGAGGTGCACGGAGAGGGCTTTAAAATGACAAATATTGGAGAAGCAGAGAACTGAAACATACCTGAAACAAATATAGTGTGAAGATTGTATTTTAGCCTGAAAAAAGCTATACTAATATAGTGATGTAGCGGTTTTATGGCTGAAATTATATATTTGGGAGGTAATTACATGTTAGAAAACTGGATTAAACCACAAATTCCGGAGGAGGAAGAACTGGATGAGCGCCTGCATGCAGCACGCTCTAAGCTGTCTGTTCTTCAGATGCAGATTAAGGAGCATGGACTGCCTGTACTTGTGCTGTTTGAGGGCTGGGGTACTGCAGGAAAGGGCAGTGTGCTCGGTAAGGTAATCAAGAATATTGATCCGCGATTTTTCAAGGTCGCAACCATGGACGAGCCGACAGAGGAGGAAAGACGCAAGCCTTTTTTATATCGGTATTTTGTAAAGATTCCGGCAAAGGGGAAGCTTGAGTTTCTTGATTCGGGCTGGATGGATGAGGTAGTAAAGGATGTACTGCACGACAAGATAGGAGAGAAGGAGTACAAGAAGAAAATTGAAAGCGTGAAGCGCTTCGAGCGACAGCTGACTGACAATGGTTATCTTGTTATGAAATTTTTCTTCCAAATAAGCCGGAAGGAACAAAAAAAGCGTATTGAGGTATTAAAGGAGAATAAGGATACCAGATGGCGTGTCAGTGGAGATGAAGACTGGCAGAATAAGCATTATGACAAGTGTATGCATGTGTTTGACAGATATCTGAATGATACAAATTCGCCTGCAGATCCTTGGTATATAGTTGATGCAAAGAATAGAAAATGGGCTGAGCTTCAGGTGCTGGAGACGCTGGTTAGTGGAATAGAGACCGCGCTTAAAAACAGTAATCTTGCTGTGCCGCTGTTACAGAATGTGTTCCCGCTTGAGAAGATTCCAAAGCTTTCTGAGATATCACTTGATAAGGAGCTGTCTGAGGAAGAATACAAAAAGGAACTCAAAAATCTGCAGTCCAAGCTTAGCGAGCTGCATAACAAGCTATACAGGCGAAAGATTCCTGTTGTCATAGCATATGAGGGCTGGGATGCAGCAGGAAAGGGTGGAAATATAAAGAGAATCACAGGGGCGCTGGATCCGAGAGGCTTTGAGGTGCATCCGATTGCAAGTCCGCTGCCAAACGAGAAGGCCAGACACTATCTGTGGAGATTTTGGAATCGTCTTCCTAAGACCGGGCATATAGCTATTTTTGACAGGACATGGTATGGCAGGGTTATGGTAGAAAGACTGGAGGGCTTTTGCAGCGAGAATGAATGGCAGCGTGCTTACAATGAGATTAATGAATTTGAAAAGGAGCTGTCAGACTGGGGTGCTGTCATCATAAAGTTCTGGGTGCAGATTGATAAGGATACACAGCTGGCTCGATTTGAGGAACGCCAGAATACTCCGGAAAAGCAATGGAAGATTACCGATGAGGACTGGAGAAACAGAGAAAAATGGGATCTGTATGAGACTGCTGTAAATGAGATGCTAAAGAAAACCAATACCACTTACGCACCATGGCATGTGCTTGAGTCAAACGACAAGAAATATGCGAGAATCAAGGCTCTTAAGATTGTGATTGATGCGATTGAAGCTGCTTTGGATAATAAAACAGATAAAAAGTAAAAACAGATGTATATAAACAGAGATATGTAAAAAGAAGCCGGAATAAATCCGGCTTCTTTTAAAGTGTTGGTAAATTAATTTGGGTACAAAAAATGCGCCTCCAGGGGCTCGAACCCTGCACACCCTGATTAAGAGTCAGGTGCTCTACCAAATGAGCTAGAAGCGCAAACATCTGTGTGAATATCTGTGTCACACGGACAAATGATATTATACACAGGGTTTTACAAAAATGCAAGTACTTTTTTTAAAAAATTAAAAAAATTATAAAAAAGACTTTAAAACACTAAGTACTCCGTTTTCCCAGTAAGGCGCACAGGTGTGTTTTGCGGCTGCGATAACTTCCTGGCGGGCATTTGACACGGCGTAGCTTATACCGGCATTTTGAAGCATCTCAATATCATTCAGATTGTCACCGAAACAGCATACTTCGTCCGGAAGAAGGTTGAATCGGTCTATGAGGTATGAGAGTGCAGTCCATTTGCTGACACCCTTTGCGTTGCAGTCTACCCATTCCTTGCCGGCGGCTGCCAGGTGAGCTTTTTTATTCCATGCCGGAATGAAAACCGGTGTACACAGCTCTTCGCATTTGTCGGGATGAAAGACAGTGAATTTGATGATGTCATTTCTGTCAAGCCTTGTGATGTCATCAACCTCACGCATCTCAAAGCCGTATGAATCACGAAGCAGGTGAAAGACCGGGCTGCCACCATCCTCTGCAAAGCAGAAATCAGGAGTAGCAGCAAAGTAATCGCATGCAGGCAGCTCATCGCGGACCATCCGGCACATGCCCTTCCATATATCTTCGTCCATAGGATAGGTTTTTAGGATTTCCTTTGGAGTGCGCACGACTGTTCCTCCGTCTGTTATATACAAAAGCTTGTGCTTTATCGGAGCAAACAGCTTAAATTCGCTTGAAAACTGTCTGCCGGAACAGACTACAAATATTATTCCTTTGTCTATGAGCCTGTCGATGACAGACATGTACTCAGGATCTATGAGCAGTGAGCCGTCCTTTACAAGTGTTCCGTCTATATCTGTTGCTATTAGTTTTATCATTATTTATCTCCCCAAGTGTATATCTTTTGAATATTCAACTATATCATTATAAGAAATTATAATCTCATATGCAAGGGACTTATAGTGTATTTATTACTGTTTGTGAAAGAAAAAACAGAACAAAAAAACAGAATATATTGAAAGTTTCCTGCTCATATTGTATCATAGTAATACTGGCTTCATCTTTAATGCGTTGAAGCAATAAAAACTAAGGGGACGATATTTACTATGATAGTAGCACTTATTGAAAAAGTTTATTCTTTCTTGTGGGGAGATCTGATACACATTCCACTGCCCGGCGGTGGGAGCGTGGGAATCTCACTGCTCATAATTCTTTTGATTCCGACAGGAATTTATTTCACTGTAAGGACAAGACTTTTACCAATCAGAATGTTTCCGGACATGATAAAGGCGCTGACGGGTAAAAAGGAAAATAAGGACAGCCTGTCCACGTTCCAGACACTCATTGTCTCTACGGCGACGAGAGTGGGCATGGGTAATCTGGTTGGTGTTGTGGCTGCCATATCAGTGGGAGGCGCAGGTGCGGTTTTCTGGATGTGGATAACAGCCATTATAGGTTCATCCACGGCTTTTGTGGAGGCTACACTGGCACAGCTTCACAAGGAGCCGGATCCATTGTACTCAGGCTATCGAGGAGGTCCGGCGTATTACATACACCACTACTTTGAGGATAAATCAGGCAAAAAGAAAAAACATGTTATTATAGCCGTTTTGTTTGCTATATCCGGACTAATCTGCTGGTGTGGCATAAGTCAGGTTATAAGCAATTCAGTTACATCGTCATTTGAAAATGCATTTGGCATACCACCTATTTACACTACCGTAATTTTAGTTGCAGTGGCTGCTGTAATAGTGCTTAGGAAAAATGCTACGGTAAAGGTGCTTGACATAGTTGTTCCTATCATGGCGGTGTGCTATTTTGCCATAACCATTTTTATCATAATTAAAAATATAGGCATGATGCCATCGGTTTTTTCAAGGATATTTGAGGAAGCCTTCGGTATCAGGCAGGTGGCTGCGGGAGGCTTTGGAGCGGTGCTCATGAATGGTGTAAAGAGAGGTCTTTTTTCAAATGAGGCAGGCTCAGGCTCAGCTCCATGCGCTGCAGCGGCGGCAGAGTGCGATACGCCTGTAAAGGCAGGACTGACGCAGGCGCTCGGTGTATTTATAGATACGATAGTGATTTGCAGCTGTACGGCAATGATCATGCTCACTGCACCGGAGAATATAGTGGCAGGGAAAGAGGGCATGGATTTATTACAGTCAGCTATGAGGTATCATCTTGGAGATTTTGGAGTTATTTTTATAGCAGTCACATTGTTTTTATTCAGCTTTTCCACCTTCCTTGGTATACTTTTTTATGCAAGGAGTAATGTTGCGTATCTGTTTGGGGATAACTGGATTTCACAGACAATGTACAAGGTGCTGGCTCTTGTTATGCTGTTTGTAGGCGGTATCGCGGCATACACATTTGTCTGGGATCTCGGAGATGTAGGAATCGGCCTTATGACTATATTCAATACAGGTATTCTCTATCTGATGGGTGGACAGGCAATAAAGGAGCTGCGAGTCTTTGAGGAGAGTAATAAAGCACAAAGCAATAGTCAATGCTCACAGCAGGGTGATAACGTAACGCAATAACAATAGGAGATATATATATGAAAAGAGAATCATTTAAATCACGTCTGGGATTTATACTGGTAAGTGCAGGATGCGCTATAGGAATAGGCAATGTATGGCGTTTTCCGTATGTGACAGGGCAAAATGGTGGAGGTATTTTTGTGCTGTTTTATCTTATATTTTTGGTATGCATGGGGCTTCCGGTGCTTACTATGGAGCTTGCTGTAGGCCGAGCCAGCAGAAAAAGTGCTGTGATGAGCTACAAGGCACTTGAGAAGGAGGGCAGTAAATGGCATATTCACGGATGGATAGCCATGTTTGGCTGCTACATGCTCATGATGTATTACACAACAGTCTCAGGCTGGATGGTTGCGTATTTCTTTAAATTCCTAAAGGGAGATTTTACATCAGGCATGAATGCAGATGATGCGGCAGCTACATTTGGAAGCCTCCTTGCAGATCCAAAGCAGATGGCTTTTTGGATGATAGTTACGGTAGTACTTGGCTTTTTGGTGTGCAGCCGTGGTCTGCAGAATGGACTTGAGAAAATCAGTAAATTTATGATGAGTGCTCTGCTTTTACTTATTATAGTCCTTGCAGTGCACAGTATCACGCTTTCAGGGGCATTGGAAGGAGTGAAATTTTATCTTGTTCCAAATCTGGATGCGGTTTCTGAGATTGGAATAAAGAATGTCATAACGGCAGCCATGAATCAGGCGTTTTTTACGCTGAGTCTGGGTGTAGCTGCGATGGAGATATTCGGCAGCTATATGGGAAAGGAACATACTCTTACAGGTGAGGGTGCCAAAATATGTGCTCTTGATACATTTGTGGCTATAATGTCAGGCCTTATCATTTTCCCGGCTTGCTTCAGCTATGGGGTGGAGGTAGACGCAGGACCAAGCCTTATCTTTATCACTTTGCCAAATGTGTTTGTAAATATGCAGGGAGGCCGCATATGGGGCTGTCTTTTCTTCTTGTTTATGACCTTTGCCAGCTTTTCAACCGTTATTGCGGTATTTGAGAATATCATGTCGTTTGCCATTGATATGTTTGGCTGGTCCAGAAACAAGGCTGCGCTAATAAATGGTGTGATAATACTCATTGCAAGTATGCCGTGTGTACTTGGATACAATGTGTGGAGTAATCTGCACCTCATAGGAGGCAGGGATGTGCTTGACAGCGAGGACTTTATGGTAAGCAATCTGCTTCTCCCGATTGGCTCACTGGTTTATCTGCTTTTTTGTGTGACAAAGTGGGGCTGGGGCTTTGATAAGTATATAGATGAGGCAAATACAGGAGCAGGACTTAAGATTTCAAGGAAGCTTAAGCCGTATTTTCAGTTCATACTGCCGCTTTTAATTTTGTTTATTTTTATACAGGGATTGATATAGTTATGTATTTTTTGGAAATCAGACAGGAGAGTGTAAAACATGTTAGATCAGAATACTTTTATAGAGACAGTACAGAGCGTGGCCGAGATTATCCGTACTTCAGCGGAGCCGATAGGCAGAGATGAAATCATGTCTTATTTTAAGGATATGGAGCTCAATAAGGCACAGGAGGACATGGTATTTGAATTTCTCATCACACCGCATGAGCAGGAGAATGAGAGTGCAGGCGATTATGAGGATGAATCAAATGAGGACGAATTACATGGGGATGAAGCGTCTGAAAATGCTGCATTGAACAATATAATTTACTCAGAAGGCGATTCGATGGATGCCATAGCAGGTGGGAAAAATAATAAAGATAATCAGGATAATGAAGCTGAGCCTGACATAGATGAGGACAGTCTCATACCGGATTCACCTATGTTCAGGATGTATCTTGAGGAGCTTGAAGAGATGCCTGATTACACGAAAGCCGAGCAGGACGATATGTACAAAAAGCTGCTCGCGGGTGATGAAAGTGTGATACACACTATATCAAATTTCTGGCTCAAAAGTGTACTTGCCATGGCAAAGAAGCTTGCAGTTACATCAGAGGGCTTTGAGGACGTAGTGCAGGAAGGAAATATGGGGCTTTTCATGTGCCTTACCGAGCTCTGCGGCTGCGGGGATGAGATAGATGTGGAAAAAGAGCTTCTGGATGCCATAGAGGAGTCTATGAAAGCTTGTATCAGAGAGCAGACAGGTGAGGCTGAGAGCGAGAATACTGTGGTAGGAAAGGTTTCCTTAGTAAACCGTGCAGTGGAGCAGTTCAAATCTAATAAGGGCTGTGAGCCGAGCATTGGTGAGCTTTCAGGCTACACCGGTGTGGATGAGGAGGAGCTTGAAAAGCTTCTTGAGCTTATCAAAAAGGCTGATGTGGAGAAAAATAAACAGGACAGTAGATAATCTGTGTCATTTGTAGATTTGTGTCATATATTAAACCATACCTGAATATATGAAAGGATGGAAAATATATGGCACGATTTACTAATCAGGCACAGCTTCGTTATGGCAACAATGTAGCCAATTCAAATATAGCAGTCGGAGAAATACTGGAGGTGCTTTCTGCTACGAAAACAGCAGTCAAAAACACCTACAATCAAAACGATACAATAACTTATGTGGTGAGTATCGTAAACTCCGGAAATACCGCAATAAACGGTCTGACACTTTCTGACAATCTAGGTGCTTATACCTTTAACACCAACACTCTTGTACCATTAACCTATGTGAATAATACCGTAAAATACTATACAAACGGCACACTCCAGGCAGCGCCTGCAGTAACCCAGGGACCGCCTCTTAGCATCACAGGCATAAATGTCCCGGCAGGTGGTAATGCAACTGTCATCTATGAGGCAGCGTTAAATGAGTATGCTCCTCTTGGCACAGAGGCATCTGTCACAAACACCGCTACAGTAAGCGGCACAGGAATCACTCCGGTCACAGCAGCAGAGACAGTAAATGCCGAGGCTGTACCAAATCTTGCAATTACAAAGTCTGTAAGCCCTGTTCCAGTGACGGAAAACGGTACACTGACCTATACCTTCAGGATTCAAAACTACGGAAGTGTTGCAGCTACCAATACCACAGGAGTGGTTATAACAGACACATTTGCTCCGGTTCTTAGTAATCTTACAGCGGCATTAAACGGCACAGCCTGGACTGCAGCTACGGATTACACTTACAATGAGGCGACAGGCACATTTTCTAGCACTGCAGGTGCAATCACTGTTCCGGCGGCAACCTACACACAGGATAGTACGACAGGAGCGTGGGTTGTCACACCGGGCGAGAGCACGCTTGTCATCACAGGAACCGTGTAGCAGCGGTGATTAATAAGGTTTAAGAATTGTTTAATTTGAGGGATAAAAGTTGAAATATTTATGCAAACTATGTAAAATAAATGTAGCTGTTTATGAATAAGATGATGAAGATAATCATCGGCAGTTTAAAATGATTAACCGGGGGATAAGACAAATGAATAATGCACAGTTAGTGATAGACGAAGTAAAAAAGGCAGTAAAGGGCAAGGATGATTGTATCATCAAGGCATTTGCTGCCTTTTTGGCAGGTGGACATATACTGCTTGAGGATGTGCCGGGAGTGGGAAAGACTACGCTTGCAGTAGCCTTTTCAAGGGCGATGGCTCTTGAGAATCACAGGGTACAGTTTACTCCGGATGTGCTGCCTGCGGATATACTTGGCTTTTCGATGTATCAGAAGCAGACCGGAGAATTTGTGTACCATGAGGGCGCTGTGATGTGTAATCTGTTTCTGGCAGATGAGATTAACAGAACAAGTCCCAAAACACAGTCTGCGCTCTTGGAGGTTATGGAGGAAGGAAATGTCACTGTGGATGGAATAAGCAGGAAGGTCCCGGAGCCATTTATAGTGATGGCCACTCAAAATCCAAAGGGCAGCGCCGGTACACAGCTGTTGCCGGAGTCACAGCTTGACAGGTTTATGATATGTATGAGCATGGGATATCCTTCACATGAGGCTGAGATGGATATTGCAAAGGGCAAAAGTGTGAAGGCTGATGAGTATACGATAAAGCCTGTTATGAATGCACAGGGACTTGTTGAGATGCAGGGAGAGGTAGAGCAGGTATTTATCCATGACAGTATTTATTCGTACATTGTGGATCTGGTTGATGCGACAAGGACAAGTCCGTACATTGAGCTTGGAGTGAGTCCGAGAGGTACGATTGCGTGTGTTAGGATGGCAAAGGCATATGCGTATCTGAGTGGGCGAAGCTACGTCATACCATCTGATGTGGTTTCTGTATTTGCGGATGTGACAAAGCACAGAATCGTGCTAAATACCAAGGCGAGAGTATCACATGTATCAGAGCTTTCAGTTATAGATGAGATACTAAAGGCTGTTAAACAGCCGACAACTTATGTGAAAAAGGCAGGTAATCGTGATTAGTTTTTTGATAGGAATAATTACTGCGGCAATAGTTTTTTATATGTCGATGATATACGGTAATGCTGCGCTGGCACTGCTTGGCTGCTTTATGTGTGTCTTTATGGTGCTGACATTTATAGCATTGCTTGTAAAGGCGCACCGGGCAGTGGCAGCTATAAACATTCCGATAGCTATCGCCACACAGGGCGAGAGTATCAGGGTGAGTCTTTTCTGCCGGCTGAAGGAGGCAGGCTTTGATGGTGTAAAATACCGTGTAACGGTGAAAAATAATTTATCCGGCGAAAAAAGTACAAAATGGCTGTCAGGAGGCAGTGATTTTTTGTACAGCGTAAACCTATGCGGCAATTATGAATTTGAGCTTGTGAGGATAAAGCTATATGATTTTTCGAGGCTTTTTTATGTCACGAAAAGAGTTAAAAAATATGCAAATGTTGAGGTGATGCCGCAGATTGATGAGATTCCTGTCAGGATAACGGACAGAGTGAGAAATTTCTTTGGAGATTCTGATATCTATGATGATTTAAGACCGGGATATGATCCGTCGGAGCTGTTTGATGTCAGAGAGTTTCAAAACGGTGACAGGCTGCAGAGTGTGCACTGGAAGCTTTCTGCAAGGACTGATGAGCTGATGGTAAAGGAGAACAGCCTGCCAAAGGCATGTGCGGTGGCGATAGCTGCAGACTTCAGGGGAATAAAGAAAGGCAGACAGGCGGATTCTTTTATGAAGCTTCTTGTCTCACTTTCATTTTCACTTATGGATCAAAAATGCTCTCATTATGTGGCATGGTATGATACCTCAATAAACGATATTGTGAGAGCCAGAGTGGATGACGAGGAGGGCTTTTACATATTTTTGAACAGCTTTCTTAAAATAAAGCCGGATACAAAGACGGATGCAGCTTTTTTGTATGAGGAAAAGTACCGGGCAGAAAAGCTGGTGTGTCTGCTTATCGTGGACGGAAAGCTTCAGATAAAAAAGGGAGAGGAGATAGTTGGCAGAGCGGATGAAAAAAATGAGATTGTCATTTAGGAAAAGCTGCTGGCAGAGGTCTGATATAAATGAGATAAAGCCTGATTACAATAATACGTTTACAGTGTTTGGTGTCCTGCTTACTGAGCTTGCCAATGCTGCTGCGGCAGTATTTCTTACAGTGTGTGCAGTGTCTGTTGTGAATACTACTGTTTCACATGTAAGATGCCCGTATTATGTGTATGTGTGGCTGTTTATTTTTTCGGTGATAAGCGGCTTTATAAACAGGCTTACATCGCTTGACACAAGAAAATGGGTGCGCCATGCGATAAATACGGGGCTGCTGCTTGTATTTTTGCTTGGAGTGTTTATTGCAAACTGGCAGGCTGCAGAGCATATAAAAGACGGCTTTTTGTATGTAAAGGGCAGGTATATTGAGATAATAAATGTGTACTATGGTACTTCATTTGTCTGTCCAAAGGGCGATAAAGCCTTTGCGGGGGCATTTGTTGGCTTTGTATCGTTTATAGTTATGCTTTTGCTGGTGACACTGGCGGTTCAAATTAAAAGAAGACGCATGCTCACATTATTTCCAACGCTTATGCTTGCGGTACAGCTGTGCATAGGCAAAAGCCCGAGCGTCAGTGAGGTTGTTATGCTCACGCTGTGTACACTCTGGTGTTTTATCGCAGATGGCAACGCACGTACAGTGGCAGGATATGATGCAAATGGCAGTGCACAGGGCAATGAGACTTTAAGGATTGTGCCGGCGTTTTTATACATGGCAGCAGTGTCAGCAATACTTTTCATATGTGTATTTGCGTTTGAACCTCTTGCTGATACACTTGCCGATAAAAAGCCGCAGATGCTTGCCTTTCAAAAGGATTTGGAAGGCAGCGTAAAATCATTCTTCAGCTTGGGAATTGATTTGCAGGACGGCACGGTTAGTAATCACTATCCAAGCTATAGTGAAAAAACCGTGATGACGGTAGAAGCAAAGGCAGGAGCGCCTTCTAATATTTACCTGAGAAGCTTCTACGGTGATACCTACGAGAATGGCAGATGGATTAAAAAGTCTGATTTTTCCGGGATGGAAAAAGAGTATCACGATGCTTCAAGGATGACAGCGTGGCAGAATGCAATCGGATTAGCCACGCTGCTCGATGGCTATTATGATGATGAGACTAATCCGGCCACCGAAAAGTATACAATCACGATGGAGAAGCTTTCCACCAAATACACCTATTTGCCGTACTGTATCGACCCGTACAGTATAGATGCCAGGGGCGATATAGATTTTGACGAAGACTTTTTTATCACAAAGGATAAAGCAACAAAGACTATCGAGGTATCGGCGTGTCCAGGCTTTTTCGATGGTAGTCTGGAAATGTCTATCCTTGAGCCTGAGCAGCCTCTTGAGGTCAACAGTGATTTCTATGCGGCATACAATAATTATGTAATGGAAAACTATACTGCAAAGCAGGGCGGTGACGGGATTGTTGCGGAGGATGCGGAGCTGCTTCTTAGGACAGGACAGCTCACAAGCGATATGATGTACACAGGCTATATAAGAGAAAATGATGCCAACAGGATTGCGGCAGCACAGCTGGTGCAGCAGTTTCTGACATCGAAGGCTTTTAAGTACAGCAAAAATCCTCCTTCCGCAGGCGGCAAGGATGTAGTTGAAAATTTTCTCTCAAATAGCAGGCAGGGTTTTTGTGTGCATTTTGCATCGGCGGGTACCATGATACTCAGACAGATGGGCGTTCCATGCCGCTATGTAAGCGGATACTGTGCAAAGGAGGACAGCTTCAAATCCGGTGAAAATGATGAGGATATATGCGAGGTGAAGGATTCGCAGTCGCATGCCTGGGTTGAAATATATCTGGATGATTTCGGATGGATTCCTGTGGAGATGACACCGGGATATTTTGAGTATGTGACAGGTGAGAATCCGTTTGACTATATTGGTGTCAAAGGAAAGAAAACGAATGCCGGTGATGCTTTTAATGATACTGAGAATATGAATGATGCTGCGGTAAATGAAGATAATGCATATGAAGATAATGCATATGAAGATAATGCAGATGAAGATGCAATAGACGAAGATGCAGAAAATACAGATGTAAAAAATGATGGCAGTGAGAATGCTTATGGTTCACAGTCAGGTGCGGATAAGCGTACAGATGCTCAGAATTCAAAAGCAGGACTTCATATCCCACCGGTGATTTTAAAAACCGCACTCTGTGTGATTTTTCTGACTGCATTTACAGCTATCGTAGTTTACATCAAAAGACGAAGAAATATTTTGTGGGAAGCAAGACTTGAAAAAAGGGTGAAAAAAGGCCGCTACAGCAGGGCTGCAATAATGATAAACAATCGCATCTACAAAGGGATGGGACATCCTTCAAAAAACAGGACAGATGAGCTTTATCTGGCTAACCTTAAGGAAAAATACTGCGGACCGGATTATTGTGGAATCCACTGGGACGAGTACATGCGCATCATACAAAAGGCTGTGTATTCATCAGAGGGTATCACAGGTGAAGAATGCTTTATGGTAGTGGAAACATGGAGGCGTCTGGAGAAAAAAGACATTAGACATAATTCACAAAAAAACATGTATAAAAACAGCATGATTAACAAAAAATAAATTCGTTGGGAAAATTGTGTTGAAATGATAAAGCTTCTGTGATATAAACTTTAACAGACGTGTTACTTTTAGGGAGGCATTTGTCGTACATAACTTTTAACAGGGTTAGTGTATGATAAGTGCCTCCTTTTTGTCGCTGGAGCAAAAAAGAATGATAGGTGCAAATCAATACATACCCTGCATTTATAGGAGGAAAAGCTCATGAAAGACAAAATTTTTGGTGTCCTGCAGAGAGTAGGACGAAGCTTCATGCTTCCAATCGCAATCCTTCCGGTAGCAGGCTTGCTTTTAGGACTCGGAAGCTCATTTACCAACACCACAACAATTGAGACCTACGGTTTACAGTGGCTGCTCGGAGATAAAACTATACTCCATGCACTTCTTGTAATCATGAATGCGGTCGGAAGTGCCATATTCGATAACCTTCCGCTCATTTTTGCGGTCGGAGTAGCAATCGGAATGGCAAAGAAGGAAAAAGAGGTGTCAGCACTTTCGGCAGTCATAGCATACTTTGTTATGAATGTATCAATCAATGCGATGCTCAAGATTTCCGGAAAAATCCTTGCAGACGGAAGCATTGCAAAGGATGTGCTTGATGGAACCATCACATCAGTATGTGGTATCCAGTCATTGCAGATGGGTGTGTTTGGCGGAATTATTGTAGGACTGGGAGTGGCAGCACTGCACAACCGTTTCTACAAGATTGAGCTGCCGAATGCATTGTCATTTTTCGGTGGAACAAGATTTGTGCCTATCATATCAACAGTGGTATATCTTTTTGTAGGAATCTTAATGTATTTTATCTGGCCGACAGTGCAGAACGGAATCTATGCACTCGGCACAGTGGTGACAGGAACAGGATATTTCGGAACACTTCTCTTTGGTATTATAAAGAGAGCTCTTATTCCATTCGGACTGCACCATGTATTTTACATGCCGTTCTGGCAGACAGCAGTCGGTGGAACGATGGAGGTTGCAGGACATATGGTTGAGGGTGGACAGAACATCTTCTTCGCACAGCTTGCTGACTCTGCAAACATTGCACATTTCAGTGCCGATGCCACAAGATATTTCTCGGGAGAGTTCATTTTTATGATTTTCGGACTTCCGGGAGCAGCGCTTGCAATGTATAAATGTGCAAAGCCGGAAAAGAAAAAACAGGCAGGAAGCCTTTTGCTTTCAGCAACACTTGCATGTATGTTTACAGGAATCACAGAGCCTCTTGAGTTCTCATTCCTTTTCGTAGCACCGGCTCTCTTTGCAGTACAGGTAGTGCTTGCTGGAAGCGCATACATGATAGCACATATTTTAAACATTGCTGTAGGACTTACTTTCTCAGGCGGATTACTTGATTTCTTCCTGTTTGGTATATTACAGGGCAATGAAAAGACAAGCTGGATGCTCGTGATTCCGGTTGGAATAGTATATTTCCTGCTGTATTACTTTATTTTCAGCTTCTTAATAAAGAAGTTTAACTTCAAGACCCCGGGCCGTGAGGATGATGATACAGAGACAAAGCTCTACACCAAGGCAGATGTAAACGCAAGAAAGGCTGCTAAGGATGTAAAGTCTTCTGACGGAAAAGAAGCAGCTGCAGCAGATGAGCTCTCACAGAACATATCACGAGGTCTCGGCGGCAAAGCCAATATCTCAGATGTGGATTGCTGTGCGACAAGGCTTCGTATCACAGTAATTGACCCTGACAAGGTAAACGATGCGCTTCTTAAATCAACAGGAGCATCAGGAGTCGTGCACAAGGGACAGGGCGTACAGATTATCTATGGACCAAGAGTAACAGTGATAAAATCAGACCTGGAGGATTATCTTGCGAGTGTGACAGAGGAGCACTTCGAGGATGATGCAGTAGAAAGTAATACAGCAGGCACAGATGAAGCAAAGAACGAAAATGCAGCTTCTGATAAAGCACAGGGTTCGAATGTTGAAAAAGAGCCGACAAGTACAGTTATCATCTCAAGTCCTATGACAGGAATAGCAGCTGACCTCTCGACAGCACCGGATGAGGCATTTGCAAGCAAAATGATGGGTGACGGAGCAGTAGTTACACCTGAGGAGGGAGTTGTTGTAGCACCTGAGGATGGAACTGTCCTATTTGTTTTTGATACAAAGCATGCTTTGGGATTTACAACCGACTCAGGAATTGGTATGATAATCCATGTAGGAATTGATACAGTAAAGCTCGAGGGTAAAGGATTTGATGTACAGGTTGAGGCAGGTCAGCATGTCAATAAGGGCGATGTGCTCATGAAGCTTGACCTTGACTACTTAAAGGCAAATGCCCCATCAGTTACCACTCCTGTCATCTGCACAGAGCTAAAGGATAATCAGAAAATCCGCCTCATCACAGACGGAGCAATTAAGGCAGGAGAGCCTCTCTACGCAGTTGACACCTACGAGAAGTAATAAGATGTCAGGGGAATGATATGTACAGAATCACAAAGGTCTTAAATCACAATACAGTGCTTGCGGTAAAGGACAAGAGCGCAAGAGAATATCTTATAGTCGGAAAGGGTGTGGGTTTTGGAAAGAAAATTACACAGTCTGTCGAGCCAACGGAAGAGGATTCACTGTATGAGCTGACCCAGACAAGGGACAGAGGTCCGGCAAAGGACATAGTAAAATCCATCGAGCCGGAGTATCTGGAGATTGCAAACACACTGCTCGATAATGCAGAGCATGAGTTTGGTCATATAGACAGAAGCATATTGTTTCCTATGGCAGATCATATAGCATTTGCTGTAAAGCGTATGGAAAACAAAGAACAGATCAGCAATCCTTTAAACGATGACATCCGTGTGATGTTTTATAGGGAGTACAAGATAGCTGAGAATATACGCCATATACTAAAGGATAAAAAACAAATTGATATAATTGATGATGAGATCGGCTACATTACTCTTCATATTCATACATCCTTAAACAATTCAAAGGTATCGGATGCCATGGAGATGGCGGCAGCAGTTCGAAAATGCGCCACATTTATAGAGGAAAAGATCGGAAAGCACATAGATGTCACTACTATGGCCTACAACCGCCTCATGAACCATATCCGCCACATGGTATCAAGAGCCGCGACCGGAGAAAAATTAAAGGT
>ERZ773168.1563-NODE-1563-length-19160-cov-9.824234_pt1 | contig 19160 bp, 15 predicted proteins | sample MGYA00511261_ERZ773168 | MGnify/ENA primary metagenome ERZ773168 (study PRJEB29015, sample SAMEA2737855) | human gut metagenome | biome: human gut; feature: human-associated habitat; material: faeces | place: China | collected 2012 ... | reverse complement strand
GTCAGCATTTCCTTGACTATTCCCTTTTTACAAATAGGACATAAAGTAATCGTCTCAAACTTGAGATAATCTCCGAACATACCTTCTTTGTCTTTGCAGACAAGCGTCAGGTTCTCGGTGCGGATGCCATGACTTCCGGCTTTGTACACGCCCGGCTCATTGGACGTAACCATGCCCGGTTGCAAGGCAATGGGATTTTCGTTCATCCGGATGCTTTGGGGACCTTCGTGTACATTGAGGAAATGTCCCACTCCATGGCCGGTGCCATGCAGGTAGTTCATGCGTTCTTTCCATATCGGCATGCGTGCCAATACATCCAGTTGCGCTCCGCGGGTTCCTTCGGGAAATACTGCCATTGCCAATGCGATATGTCCTTTCAGTATTAAAGTGTAGTCGGTCTTTTCCTCTTCTGTCAGGGGACCCAGTGCGATGGTGCGGGTTATGTCCGTTGTGCCGTCCAGGTATTGCGCTCCGGAGTCCAGCAGCAGAAAACCTTCCGGTTTCAGTGTGACGTCCGTTTCGGGGGTGGCTTCGTAATGGACAATAGCCCCATGCTCCTTATAGCCGGCGATCGTGTCGAAACTTTCTCCCATATACAGCGGTTGCGCGGCCCGGAATGTGTGCAGCTTTTTGTCTACGCTGATTTCCGTTTCTTTTCCTGCGGGAACTGCTTCGTCCAGCCACTTTAGGAACTTGACTAATGCCACGCCGTCTCTCTGCATGGCTGCATGGATTCCGGCTATTTCCTGTTTGTTGCGAATGGCTTTCAGCAGGGCTACGGGCGATGCGCCGTTGATTATCAGGCATCCGGGGCGGATTGCCGAGTAGATGGCGTAATTGGTTTTTGCGGGATTCATCAGGATGCTATGGGCATTGAAGCTGTTGAGGTAATCGCCTATCTCTTCATACGGGTGCACAGAGATGCCGTTTGCGCTGAAGTATACGGCCAGTTCGGGTGTAACCTTTTGTGGCTGAACGAAATAATTCACTTTGTCTTTCTCAATCAGCAGGTAGCTCACGACAACCGGATTGCAGTGCACGTCATTCCCCCGGATGTTGAGCAGCCAGGCTATCTCATCCAAAGCCGACAGCAACAAGGAGTCTGCCCCGGCTGCTTCCATGGCCTGCCGGACGGCGGGCAACTTTTCTGTAAAGCTCATTCCGGCATACTTTGTGTCGTAAACAAAGGCCGGCGCTAAAGGCATTGCAGGTCGGTCGGTCCACAACAGTTGCATCGGGTCGGCGATGCTTTTTATGCGGATGCCGCTTTTCTTCAGTTCCTTTTGCAGGTGTTCCACCTCTTCGGCAGAAAACATTTTCCCGTCTATTCCCACGCAGTCTCCTTCCTGCAAATGCGCACTCAGGAATTCGGGAATGTTTGGCGTTTCGGGAAGCATCTCTTTATATAATGTGATGCAGGCGCCCTCTAACTGCCGGGCGGCTTGCAGGAAGTAGCGGGAGTCTGTCCACAGTCCGGCGTCTTTGGCTGTGACGACTACCGTACCGGCAGAACCCGTAAAGCCGGATATCCATTCTCTCGATTTCCAGCGATCGGCCGGATACTCGCTTAGATGCGGGTCGGAACTGGGTATGATATAAGCGTCAACCTTCTGTTGTCTCATAGCCTCCCGTAGGGCGGCGATACGTTCAGGAATGTTTGTTTTCATCGCATTTTATTTTAGTCAACATTAATACTCGCAAAGTTAATGAATTATTTTGGATTTGTCTCGCCGGAAACCGGCTCTTCTACCTTATAATATAGATGGGAAGTGCCTAGCTTTTCCCACCGCAGTTTCCCTTCCTCTACCAGCCGTCGCAAGTCGAGGGAAGCCTTGCTTCTGGAGCATCCGCAGAGCGACATATACTTCTTCTGGTGGATAAAAGGGTTCGTCTCCAGATAACGGAATACCTCTTGCTCGCATTCCTTGGCGGAGGGATACGCAGGATCGCTAACCGTGTACTCGTCACGAAACACCGGCATGGTCTTCAGCCGGTCTCTTAGTTCCTTGGACGATCTGAACTTCACGTCCTTGAAATGGATGGATTCCGCCCGGATCTCATTCTTTTCCATGACGGGCCGGCTTTTCAGTGAGACGCTGAAAGTACCGATCCCCTCTAGCTCCACGTTATAACCGAACATGAGGAAGTCCACCATCATGTCTTGGAAAAGCTGCAAGATCCCTTTCATATCCGCGGGAGAGAAAGAAGACCGGGACTTCGCTCTATTGATGAACTCACCCGTATGTATCGTCCCGCAAGAGACCAAACGAGGATGTAGGGGTAATGACTTCCCGGATTCCTCTGGATTCGGGTTGGGATTTCTGACTAACTTGTAATTTGCTGACATCTATGCTGTGTTTAAATGGTTATAGATCTTTTGTCCGATTCTTCTAGATCGCTTACTCGTTTCTATAGGCGAGCTTAGCGGTTTCTTCAAGAAGAATTCATCTTCCAACAGCCGTTGCATGATCATGCACCAACTGTTGGAAGATCATCCACCATTCGTTAGATGATCGTCTAACGGATGGTGGATCATGAATACTTCAGCTTCAAAGGTACAATATATAAAAGAGAAAAGGGTAAGGATTCCGGATAAAAGAGCTAAAGGTTATGATAAATGTATATGGGCTCACAGCCTTGTGGTCCATAACCTTGTGAACCGATCCCTTTAAATCAAGTTAAAGATAAGGCACCCAATAGATATCAAGGAATAATTTGCTAGCTTTGTAGAAACAAATAAGAAGTGCCATGAGGAATCTGCTTTATCTTTTTGTCTTTGCGGCTCTGCTTCTCGGCTTGAGCGCATGTTCTTCTTATTATTATTCGATGTTGAACTCGAATGACCCCGTCGGGGAGAAGAATGAGAGAGGTGATTTTGTGCAGGAAAACGATACGGTACGTATCTCTTATCGTTTCTGGGGAGAGAACGCCCCGGTTACTATTACCATTTATAATAAATTGGATGAACCCTTGTATGTGGATTGGGGGCGGTCGGCGCTGATTATCGATGACGTGGCTACCACCTACGATCCGAAAGTGGCCTCGGTGAGAGGCGAGAGCTCTAGCGTGGCATCCGGTAGCTCCTTTCATTGGAGCGATAGGAGCAGCAGCGGGTGGAGCTACTCGGAAGGTTCCTTCTCCGGTGATGTGAGTTTGCCGAAGGGCGTTGAGTTTATCCCTCCGCATTCCAAATTAGTCAATACGCCTTTGCAATTAGCCAACTTCCCGTTTAACGAGATCCCGAAGGAAGAGTATGTAAAGGAGCAAATGACAACGAAAGCAAACACCACCGTAAATATCCGAGTGAAGGATTTTACGGAGGAAGATTCTCCGCTGAGATTCCGTAGCTACCTGACGTTGTTCGCCGGAGGGACCAATGGGAAGCCCTTGAAGCATTCCTCTTTTGAGCGGAACTTCTATCTGGCGAAATTGATCAAGGTCGGCGACGTGGCTCCCCAGTATTTCGATGAGGGACAGCAGCAATCCGGCGATTTCTTTTACGTGAAAGAGACTCATGGGGCTACGGCAGGCCTTGTCGTAGGAGCGATAGCGGTTACCGCCGCAGGGGTGGCGATAGAAGCTACGCTGGGTCCCGTGAACTATTAATATATTCATATCGAATGATACAAACTCTATCTGATTTAAAGACCGTGCGTTTCAACGAGCAAGCGGACGGTGTGATCATTTTGGACCAAACTCTGCTGCCGGGTAAGGAAGCGTATCTGACCCTTACCACTGCCGAGGAGATATGGGATGCCATCTATAAATTAAAGGTACGTGGAGCACCTGCTATCGGGATAGCGGCCGCTTATGGTATCTATGTCTGCGCCCGTCGGATCGATACGGTGGAGAAATCCGTTTTCGTGAATGAGTTTCGGAAGATCAAGGAGTATTTGGCCGGTTCCCGTCCGACGGCGGTGAATCTGGTGGCGGCGCTGAACCGGATGGAGCGGGTATTGGTCGCTCATCCAACCTTGTCTGTCCCGGAATGGAAAGAGCTATTATATAAGGAAGCGATTGCGATCCGGGAGGAAGACGCCGCCGCTTGCCGGCAGATCGGCGAGAACTGTCTGGAGCTACTCCGTCCCGGGATGGGAATCCTTACGCATTGCAACGCCGGACATCTGGCGGTCTCGGAGTATGGCACCGCCTTGGCGCCGATTTATCTGGGGCAGGAGAGAGGCTATGGTTTCAAGGTCTTCGCCGACGAGACCCGTCCTTTGTTGCAAGGCGCCCGGCTCACGGCCTATGAGCTAAGCAGGGCCGGCGTGGACGTGACGCTGATTTGCGATAATATGGCCTCTATCGTCATGCGGAAAGGCTGGGTGCAAGCCGTGGTCGTAGGTTGCGACCGTGTAGCCGCCAATGGCGACGTGGCGAATAAGATCGGCACGTCCGGAGTGGCTATCTTGGCCCGGCATTACAAGATCCCCTTCTATGTATTAGGCCCGACATCCACCATCGATAGCTCGTGCCCGGACGGCGATTCCATTGTAATAGAGGAACGTAACCCCGATGAGGTCACCGAGATGTGGTATAAGAAGCGAATGGCGCCCGAGGGTGTCAAGGTCTACAACCCCGCGTTCGACTTTGCGGATAACGAGCTGATTGCCGGTATCGTCACCGAATACGGCATTGCCCGCCCGCCGTACACCGAAAGCCTCAAGGAAATCTTCAAGAAGAAGGCCGAAGCCGAGGCCGCCAAAAAGAAGTGAGAGCGGAACGCCGAAGCCCGCCCCATTTAGGGACGGGCGGGCGTTCCATAAAGGAGAGCTATGAACGAGAAAGAATTGCGCGCTGCTGTGGAGCGGGTGATTCTGTCGGAGCTGGCCAAAATCGGCGAGCCCTATGTGCCGGTGACGTCCTCCAACCGCCATTGCCACCTGTGTCAGGCGGATGTGGAACGGCTCTTCGGCGCGGGATATCGGCTGACGAAGCTGCGCGACTTGGTGCAGCCGGGGCAGTTCGCTTGTAACGAGCGCGTCACCATCGAGACCGAGAAGGGGAAGACGACGCTGCGCGTGGTCGGCCCTGCCCGCGACCGGACGCAGGTGGAGCTGTCGCTGACCGACGCCATCAAGCTGGGTCTGCGGCCGCCCATCCGCATGAGCGGTGAGTTGGAGGGAAGTCCGGGGGGTGTGCTGTCCAGCGGCAATGCCCGAATCACCCTTTCAAGCGGCGTCATCGTGGCGGCACGTCACCTGCATATGTCTCCGGAGGAGGCGCAAGCCTTTGACCTTCGGGATGGCGACGTGGTCAGCCTTCGCGTGGAGGGACCGCGCCCAGCGACGCTGGATGGCTTCATCGTGCGAAGCGGCGCGGCACATCGACTGGAGGCGCATATCGACACAGACGAGGCCAATGCCTGCGCCCTTCGGGACGGCCAGCTTTGTCGCGTGATTCGGCGCGAAGGCGCAGATGTCTGCGCACCCGGCAACACCGCATTGGCGGCTGCGCTGGGCGGTATGCTGCTGGGCGGCATGTACAGCGGCTGCCCGCTGAATAACCTGATCCCGGAGTGGAACGATCTGGTGTATCAGGGCAAGTGGGATCTGGCCGTACACCGGCTGATCGCTACCAACCGCTACCCGGAGTTTACCAGCCGGGTCTGCCCCGCTTTGTGCGAGGCCGCCTGCACCTGCGGCATGGCCACCGGCGACCCGGTGACCGTGAAAGAGAACGAACGCGCCATCGTAGAATACGGCTACGAGAGCGGCGTTATCCACGCCGTGCCGCCGCCAGCACGCACCGGCAAGACGGTTGCGGTCATTGGTGCAGGCCCTGCGGGGCTTTCGGTGGCCGACCTGCTGAACAAGCGCGGCCACAAGGTGACTATTTATGAGCGCGAGGACCGCCCGGGCGGCCTGCTGATGTACGGCATCCCCAACATGAAGCTGGAAAAGTGGGTCATTGACCGCCGCGTGAAAATTTTGCAGGACGAGGGCATTGAGTTTGTTTTTAACGCCGACGTCGGCAATACGGTCAGCGCCGAGGAGCTGAAGGCCCGCTATGACGCCGTAGTGCTGTGCTGCGGCGCGAAGCAGGCCCGCGACATCCAGGCCCCGGGCCGCGACGCGCAGGGCATCTTCTTTGCGGTGGATTACCTGACCAGCGTGACCCGCAGTCTGCTGGATTCCAACTTTGCGGACGGCAAGGCGGTTTCCGCCGCGGGCAAGCGCGTGCTGGTCATCGGCGGCGGCGACACCGGCAACGACTGCGTCGGCACGGCCATCCGCCAGGGCTGCGAGAGCGTCATGCAGCTGGAAATGATGCCCTGCCCGCCCGCGGCCCGCGCCCCCGGCAACGACTGGCCCGAGTGGCCCCGCGTGCTGAAAACCGACTACGGCCAGCAGGAGGCCATTGCCAAATTCGGCTTTGACCCCCGCGTCTACCAGACGACGGTCAAGGAGTTCTACAAGAACGAGGCCGGGCAGGTCTGCGGTGCGCTGATCTCCAAGCTGAAAAGCGAGGTCGTGGACGGACGCCGCCAGATGGTGCCCACGGGCGAGGAGTTCACCGTGGACTGCGACCTTGTGCTGATCGCGGCAGGCTTTACGGGCTGCGAGCCCTATGTGGCCGATGCGTTCGGCGTCGAGCGCACGAAGCGCGGCACCGTGGCCGATGTGAAGTACGCCACTGCCGACCCGAAGGTGTTCGCCTGCGGCGATATGCGCCGCGGCCAGAGCCTTGTCGTCTGGGCGCTGCGCGAGGGCCGCGACACCGCTGCCGTCGTGGATGAAAAGCTGATGGGGTATACGAACCTGTGACCTACTTTCTTTGAAAAGAAAGTAGGCAAAGAAACTTTAAAACCTTAACCCATACATGGGCCGCCCCGTAGGCTTTAGAGGGGCTGCCCCTTTAACCCATACATTGTAGGGCGGGGCACCCTCACCCCGCTGCGGCGGCCTGAGGGCAGGCCGCTCTACATACTGCCCTGCGGGGCGTCGAGGACGCCGCCCCCTACAACATACAGCATAGCACAAAAAGGCACCTGCCCACACGGACAGGTGCCTTTTTATATCGTATTACCGCTCGCACTTCCAGAAGTGGCAGCTGTACGGCTCCAGCGTGCTGCCGCCGCCGAAGTCGTGGTCAGCGCCTGTGATGAGGTCCACCGCGCGGCCGCAGCCCGCGTCAAAGTGGGCGTCAAACGGATTGCCGTCCGCGTTGATGGCCACCAGCACCCGCTCACCGTCGGCGTAGCGCTCAAAAATCAGCTGCTTAGGCTGGACCAGCACATTGCGGTAGCTGCCCCGGCACAGCGCCTTGCTGCCCGTGTGGGCGTGGGCCAGCGCCGCGATCCAGGCGGTCAGGTCGTTCTCCTCGGGCTTCTCCACCGCCGGGCGCAGCGTCGGGTCGCCGTTGCGCTTGTCGCCCTCCATGCCCCATTCACTGCCGTAGTAGACCGACGGCACACCGGGCATACCGAACAGCAGACCGTAGATGGGGCGTAGGCAGCCCTTGTCCGTCAAAATCGTCGCAATGCGCGTTACATCGTGGTTATCCACAAAGCTCAGCAGATGCTTGCCCGTGTACAGGCACCACTGCTCGGAGCCGAACTGGCGGTTCAGGCTGTAGCTGATCTCGTGCATGTTGCCCGTGTTGAAGCTGGAATACAGCCCCTTGTAGCACTCGTAGTTCGTTACGCTGTGGCAGGCGTGGTCGTTCATCCAGCGGTTGTAGTCGCCGTGCAGCGTCTCACCCACCAGTGCGAACTCCGGCTTGATGCTGTCGGCCAGCCCGCGCAGCTCGGCCAGAAAGCCGAGGTCGAGGCAGTAGGCAACATCCAAACGCAGGCCGTCGATGTCGTAGTCCCGCACCCAGCCGCGCACAACGTCAAACAGGTAGTTTTTCACCGCCGGGTTCTGCAGATTCAGCTTGACCAGCTCGTTGCAGCCCTCCCACGCTTCATACCAGAAGCCGTCGTTGTAGTTGGTGTTGCCGTCAAAGCTGATATGGAACCAGTCCTTGTACGGGCTGTCCCAGCGCTTCTCCTGCACGTCCTTGAACGCCCAGAAGCCACGGCCCACATGGTTGAACACGCCGTCAAACAAGATTTTTATGCCCGCCGCGTGCAGCGCCGCGCAGACCTGTCTGAGGTCGTCGTTTGTGCCCAGGCGGCAGTCCACCTTATTGTAGTCGCGGGTGTCATAGCCGTGGGCGTCGCTCTCGAACAGCGGGTTGAACAGCACGCAGGTCGCGCCCAGGCGCTTGATGTGCTCCACCCAGTCCAGCACCCGCAGAATGCGGTGCTCGCCCGCCTGCGCCTGGTCACCGTCGTTTTGCAGCGGTGCGCCGCAAAGCCCCAGCGGGTAGATCTGATAAACTACTGCCTCATCGTACCACATGTTGTTTTCCTCCCCGAATTAAAACTTCTTTTTCAGTTTTGGCTTGAGTATGACGTGGTAATACCGCGTCAGTGCCGCCAGTGCGCGGTCACACAGCCAGAACGACAGGTTGCCCGCGGCCAGCAGTGCTGCCAGCATCCCGGTGCCGTCGGCCAGCAGCTCGTCCAGCACGGCGGGCCCGAGCAGCGCAAACAGCAAAAGATACACCAGCACCGTGCCCGCGTTGAACACCGCGAATTTCAGCACCCAGCGCAGGAGCGTGCTTTTTACGCCGTTCAGCTTGACGCGCAGCACGGGGTAATACCCCATGACCAGCACGTAAAACAGCGCCAGTTCGGTCTCCGGCACAAAGAGCACGGCCAGAATTGCCACGCAGACGTAGAGGGTCAGCGCGTAGCGCGTGCCGTATTCCTCGAGCACCGGGATGAGCAGGAACGCCGCCAGCATCGGCGCGGCATAGGTGCCGATCTGCAGTGCACTGCCCAGCAGCAAAAGCACCACCGAAAGCGCCCCCAGCATACCGCAGAGGGCTATCTTCTGGCTTTCCGTTTTGCGCATCGTTCCGCCTCCAACCGCTTTTCGATTCTTGTACATTATACCCTATTTTGTTTCACATTGCAAGGCATCCATCTGTGCAACCGTACAAAAGTTGTAGCCCTGCTCCCGGAAATAGGCGATCATATCGGGCAGGGCCTTGACGGTCTGACCTGTTGCTTTTGTATCATGCAGCAGGACGACACAGGTGTCCTGACCATCAGCATCGCGGCGAATGTTGCGCAAAATCTGCGCGGCATCCGGGTGGCTGGCGGTGGCATCCTCGGCGCAGACGTTCCAGTCGATCCAGTGGTAGCCCTTGTCCTCGGCCTGGGCCTTCAGGGCCTTCATGATGCCGTTTCCGCCGTAGCGGTGGCTGACTGTGTTTGTGCTGCCGCCGGGGAAACGCAGCCAGTCGATGGCCGCCACATCCACATACGGCTCCAACGCCTGGCGCAGCGTTCTGATGTCCTGCCAGAATGCGTCAGTGCTCGCATAAATTTTGGAGTATTGATGCGTCGCGCTGTGCAGCGCGATCTGATGCCCCGCCGCCGCGATGTCCGCCACAAGGGGCAGATATTTTTCGTTGGCGTCCTGCGCGCAGACAAAGAAGGTGGCCGGGACCTGCTCCTTATCGAGAATTTCCAGAATTGGCCGGGTGTTTTTGCTGGGGCCGTCGTCAAAGGTCAGGCAGACGATTTTGGGCAGCGCCGTCTCCCCCGTCGCCGCCGACACCGCAAAGCAGTCGTTGGGGGTGTCGGTCTCGGCGTACTCCCGGTGGTACAGCAGATGGATGATGCCGGACAGCAGCACCAGCATAGCCGCCAGCACCACGCCCGCCAGCAATCTTGCGTTTCGTTCCTCTCTGTCTGCATCCCGCCGCATGGCAAGCCCCTCCTCTGTTTTGGTCTGGTACAAGGTATGCGGGCGCGGCGGGAAATAGACATAGGCAGCGGTGTATGGTATAATAGAGAAAACACTGTGGGAGGCCCGCCGCATGAAGCTGAAGATTACAAAATCCGACAAGCAGGCGCTGCTGGCGGCACTGGCGGTCTGCGGGATCGGCATACTGTTTTCCATTCTCATTGTGCTGGGGGTGGACATTTACCGCAAGCACACCTACACCAGCGTGATTTTGCCGGACGCCTACCGCATTACCGACATGAAAGCGAAGGAGCACACCTCCTACTCTGTCAATGGGGACAACACCGATTACGTCTACATCATCACGGTCAAATATGAGATCGACGGAACCAGCTACACGGACACACTGCAAATTTTGCAGGGCACCCATTTTGCCACCGAGCTGCACGCGCGCTACCTGGCCGACAACGCCCCGGAAGAAGTGCTGGGCAATTTGTATTATTCCGAGAAAGACCCGTCCCATATTGGGCGGTATGGGGACGATTCGCTATTCGTAGAGTAAGTAACAAAACGCGGGAAACAGCCCTTTTACCGGCAGTCTCCCGCATTTTTCTTTATTTGTTTGGAGTTCTTTTCGGTTCCTTTTCTTGCAAGAAAAGGAATAAAAACTCTCGTACTTATTTCGCTCTTGCCTCGTGCATCGCATTGTTGCGCTTGCGCCACAGGCGCGGGGCAAACAGTGCCAGCATCGGGTAGAGCTCCAGACGGCCTGCCAGCATATCAAAGGCCAGCAGCAGCTTGGCCGGAGCGGAGAAATCCGCAAAGCTGCCCATCGGGCCGACCATCTCAAGGCCGGGACCGACGTTGTTCAGGCAGGTCGCAACGGATGTAAACGTCGTCACCAGATCGAACCCGTCCAGCGAGAGCAGCAGCACCGACAGCGTCAGCAGCAGCATATAAATGTTGAAATAGTTGTGCACACCGCGCAGCGTCTTTTCGTCCAGCGGTTTGCCCTCAAAGCGGACCGTCGTCACGGCATGGCTGTGCAGCATCTTGTTCAGGTCCTGCCGTGCCGCCTTGAAAAGGATGATGACGCGCGATACTTTCAAGCCGCCCGCCGTCGAGCCCGCGCATGCGCCCACAAACGTCAGGATCACGATCACGGTGCGGGAGTAGGTCGGCCAGAGGTTGAAGTCCGCCGTGGCGTAGCCGGTGGTCGTGACGATGGACGACACCTGGAAGAACGCCGTGCGCAGCGCCGTGCCGACACTGTCGTACATACTCGCGATGTTCGCCGTGATCGTCAGCGTCGAGAACGCGACGATGCCTAAGTAGACGTGCATCTCCTCGGAGGCGAACGCCGCACGGAAATGACGCAGCAGCAGGAAATAATACAGGTTAAAGTTAATGCCGAACAGCAGCATGAACACGCCGATGACGATCTCAAAATACGGGCTGTTGTACGCGCCGACGCTCAGCGCTTTGTTGCTGAAGCCGCCCGTGCCCGCCGTGCCGAACGCATGAATGAGCGCGTCAAACAGCGGCATACCGCCCGCGCAGAGCAGAATCGTCTCGATGACGGTCATGACCAGATAAATGGCATACAAAATCTTTGCGCTGTCGCTCAGCTTGCTGGAAATTTTTCCGCAGGTCGGGCCGGGGACCTCGGCGCGCATCAGGTGCATGGCACGGCCATCGGTCATGGGCAGCACGGCCATGGCAAAGACCAGCACGCCCATGCCGCCGATCCAGTGGGAAAAGCTGCGCCAGAACAGCGTGCCGTGGCTCAGCGCCTCGACGTCGGTCAGAATTGTCGAGCCTGTCGTCGTAAAGCCCGAGACCGTCTCAAAAAAAGCATCGGCAAAGGACGGTATCTCGCCGGAGATGACAAACGGCAGTGCGCCGAAAACCGACATCAGCACCCAGACAAGCGCCACGATGGCCAGGCCGTCGCGGGCGTAGATTTTCGTGTTTTGGGGGGTGCGCAGGCTGGTTATCAGGCCCAGCACCAGCACGATCAGCGTCGGCCACAGGAAGGAAAGCACAACGCTCCACTCGCCGTAGATGGCGGCGCAGCCCATGGGAAAGAGCATGAGGGCTGCTTCGATCAGGAAGATGCGCCCCAGCACAAACCCTACCATTTTATAGTTCATGGCTGCGCCCTCACTTTACAATGTCGCGCAGCGAGTGCAGCGTTGTGTCGGTGGTGACGATGACGACATCGTCGCCCTCCTGCAGGGCATCGTTGCCGGACGGGATGACTGTCTGGCCATTGCGGCGCACGATGCCCGCCACCAGCAGCCCCTTGCGCAGGGTCAGATCCTTCAGCGGCACGCCGATGAACGGCAAACCCGGCGCAACGTTGAATTCCAGCGCCTCCACGCGCCCGCCCACCAGACGGTGCAGCGTCTTGATGTTCTCCGACTCAAAGCTGTTCTGCATGGCGCGGACGTACATGGCAATGGACTCCGACGTGACCGACGCCGTGGAGACGACGCTGTCCACCATCCCCTTAGCAGCGGCCAGCTCGGCGAAGGACTCGCGGTTGATCTTGGCCACGACCTTGCAGGAGTTTATCTGGGAGGCGTACATCGCCAGAATGATGTTTGTTTCGTCCAGGCCGGTCAGCGCCACAAAGGCGTCCATATCGGTGATGCGCTCCTCACTCAGCAGCTCGGCATCCGCACCGTCGCCGTGGATGACCAGCACGCCGGGGAACTTCTCGCTCATCTCCTGGCAGCGGGCCGCATCGCTGTCGATGACGGTCACCCGCTTCTGGATGTCCTGCAGCTCCTTGACCAGATAGTAGGTCATCCGGCTTGCACCGACGATCATGACGTTGCTGGCTTTGGCCTTGAACAGGTTCAGCTTGCGGAAGAAGGATTCCAGATCCCGGGCCGAGGCCGTCAGGTAGATCTTGTCCCCGGCCCGCAGCGTAAACATACCCGTGGGGATGATCGTCTCGCTGCCGCGGGCGACGGCGCAGATCAGAATTTTGACCCGGATGTTGCGGTACAGGTCCGACAGCTGCAAGCCCACCAGCGGGTTGTCGTCGGCCAGGCGGTACTCGATCAGCTCAAACCGCTGGCGGCAGAACTGCTCACGCTTGATGGCAGACGGGAAACGCAGCACGCGGGCGATCTCACGCGCCGTGGCTTTTTCCGGGTTGACGAACATCGACAGACCAAGGTCATCGCGCATAAAGCGCAGCTGCTTCTCATACTCCGGGTTGCGGATACGCGCAATCGTGTGCTGCGTGCCCAGCTTTTTGGCGACGAGGCAGGCCAGGATGTTGATCTCATCACTGGACGTTGTGGCGATCAGCAGGTCTGCGCCGTCCTCAAACGCCTCCTTCTGCACGTCATAGCAGCCGCCGTTGCCGGCCAGACCGCGCACGTCATAGATATTGACAATGTCCTCGATCAGGTCAGGGTTTTGGTCGATGACGACAATGTCGTTATTTTCCGCCGTAAGCTGGGCGGTCAGGGCACGGCCAACCTTGCCGAGGCCGACGACCACGATTCTCATACGAACGCTCCATTTCTCTTTTTCAAAGCGGGAACACATGTAGGGGCGACCATTGGTCGCCCGCGCAGCCTTATCGCTGCCCTGCGTTCCCCCATCGTTTCCTGCATGGCAAGCGGGCAGCGGGCGAGCAATGCTCGCCCCTACTAGCGCCGCGTCCGGCTATGCAAGCAAGACTTGTACATTATTAAGCCCATTATAGCAAAGCGGGCAGAAAAAGCAATAGGACACTTTTACGGAACGTCCAGGTTTTTTTAAAAAATCCGCAATTTTGTGCTGTGCAGGGCAAATTTTGCGTTGACAAACGCGGATTTACTTGTTATAATTAGATGCTGTGTGAAATCACACGGTTATCCTTGTCTTTTCCGTTAAAAGAGAAGGCCTAATGTCCAAAAGGAGGTGCACAGAATATGGCTAAGTACGAAACCATGATGGTTACCACCGCGAACCTCGACGAAGAGGCTTCCAACGCTCTGATCAACAAGTTCAAGAACCTGATCGCAGCGAATGGTACGATCGATTCTGTTGATGATTGGGGCAAGAAGCGTCTTGCTTACCCCATCAACGATGAGACCGAGGGTGTGTACACGGTGATCAGCTTCACCAGCGAGCCCGATTTCCCGGCTGAGCTGGACCGCGTTTTCAAGATCACCGAGGGCGTTCTTCGCAGCATGACTCTTGCTGTTGAGGAGTAAGGAGTAAACCAATGCTGAATGTTGTTGCAATCATGGGCCGCCTTGCCGCGGACCCGCAGCTGCGCCAGACTACGACGGGCAAGAACGTTGCGTCGTTCCGCATCGCCTGTGATCGCGGACGCCGTGACGCCAACGGCCAGAGTCAGGCTGACTGGCTGGATGTTGTCGCCTGGGATCGCACGGCAGAGTTTGTCTGCAAGTATTTCCAGAAGGGTTCTCTGATCGCCATTGACGGCCGTCTGCAGAGCCGCAGCTATCAGGACAAGAACGGCAACAACCGCACCGCGATTGAGATCGTGGCCAACAACGTCAACTTTGCCGCTCCCAAATCCGCAAACGCCGCACCGATGGGTGATGCCGGTTACGGCGCACCCACGGCAGCCCCCGCTCCCCGTCCCGCTGCACAGGCCGCCCCTGCGCCGAGCTATTCTGCCGGCAGCAATGACGACTTTGCACTGATCGAGGATGAGGGCGACCTGCCGTTCTAAAATCGAAAGTATCATTCTAACAAGGAGGTTTCCACAATGGCTATGGATCGTTCTTCTCGTCCGATGCATCGTGGCCGCAAGAAGGTTTGCTCCTTCTGCGTTGACCGCGTCGAGCACATCGATTACAAGGATCTGCCCCGCCTGCGCAAGTACGTGAGCGAGCGCGCCAAGATCATTCCCCGCCGTGTTACCGGTACCTGCGCTTTCCATCAGCGTGAGCTGACGGTTGCCATCAAGCGTGCCCGCTACATGGCTCTGATGCCCTACGTCAGCGACTAATCTCGCCGCGTCGGCATTGCCTGAAATGCACTGAAAAAGAGCAGTCTCGCAAGAGACTGCTCTTTTTTTGTTTTGCTTCGCCTTCCCCCTTGGGGCTGCGCCCGCAGGCGCGTGTCGGAGCGCAACCGCCGAAGGCGGCTCTTAGCGCGTAGACTGAAAGGTGGCCCCGCAGGGCCGGATGAGGGGCGGCGTTCCTGTGGTCACCCGTTAGCGGGGTATCACGGAAAACCTGCCCCTCATCAGTCACCTTCGGTGACAGCTTCCCCCTCAGGGGAAGCCGAATTGCTTTCTGCCGCATTCCCCGTCTGCGCCACCAGCGTGTCATCCCGCTCCCCGGCGATGCTGACGATGACAGTCACATTCTCGGTGTTTATCTTCGTTCCGGCCTTGTAGTCGGTGCTCGCCACACAGCCCGCGGCCATCGTACCGTCGTTATCCACCATGACCATCTTGTACTGGATGCCCAGCGCGTCCAGCTTTTTGCTGGCATTGGCCTGGGTAAAGCCGATGATGTCCGGCATCTCCACAAGGCTCGGGCCGCTGCTGACCGTGATCTGGATGATTTGGTCGTCCATCAGCTTCTCTGTGCCTGCAGGCGGGTCTTGGCTGATGACGACGCCCTGCGCCACCGTGTCGGACGGCTGCTCCACCATCACGATGCGGAAACCGTCGTAGGCAGAGTTACCCTTGATGTCAGTAGTGTAGCGCAGGCCGACCAGGTTCGGCACGGTCTCGGCGGTGGTCTCCCCCGCCGTGCCGGCTGCTGTCGGCTGCGGCGTTGCGACAGGGGTGCTGTCAGCCTTGCTGCCGCCTATCAGGCTCCAGAGCAGCAGCACGACCAGCACAAAGATGACGACGAGCGACACGGCCATGATTTTGCGGGTGCTGATCTGGTTGTCGCCCTTCTCAAACATCGCGTTTGCGACATTCGGGTCGGTCAGGGCACTCATCAGCTCGGGCACGGTCTGCATGCGCTTGGCGGGGTCCAGCCGCAGCGCGCAAGCCAGCACCTGCGAGAACCATGTGGGCACACCCGCCTCGAGGCTGTGCGCCGACTCGAGGCTGTCCCGCACCTTGCGCTGGGGCGCGGCGACTGGCGTCTGCCCCGTGACCATCCTGTAGCAGACCGCGGCCAGCGCGTAAACATCGGTGTAGCGCCCGCTGAACTCGGCGGCAGAGTACTGCTCCGGCGCGGCGTAGCCCGGGTAGAGCTGGCTCTTCAGCTCGCTGCCGCCGGTGCGCAGCGCCAGCGTGCCGTAACCGGTCAGGCGGGCCGTGCCGTCGATGGGCAGCACGATGTTGTCCGGGCAGATGCCGCGGTGGATCAGCCCCGATTTGTGCAGCAGAGCCACGCCCTCCATGATGGGCTGCAGCAGCGTGCGGGCCTCGGCGGGGGTCAGCGTGCGGCTGCGCAGGTGCAGGTAATGCGACAGGGTCATGCCCTTCTCGCTCTCCTCCACGGCGTAGACCGTGTTGTTTTCCTCCATAACGTCCAGAATCGTGGACAGGCCGGTGGCCGGGGTCAGGTTTTTCAGGTCGTCGTACAGGTCCTTGAAGTCCATCCGGCTCGTCTTGAACAGGACCTCCTTCTCCTCCTTGGGCATCAGCGCACCGTCGGCGCTGCGGCCATTGCAGAGTGTGACCGGGAAATATTCCTTGATGAGGACGAATTTCTTTTCGTCGTTCAGCACGCCGCGGTAGGCAAGACCGTCACCGTCGGCGCTCAAATAGGCGCCCACCGTGTACCTGCCGCCCAGCTGGGTGCCCAGAGGCAGCGCGCCCTCAGGGTTGCGGTTTTCCAGCGAACGCCCGCAGTGGGGGCACTCGCCGCGGTACCCGCCATCCAGCGGCTGCAGGCAGTGCGGGCAAAGGAGTTTTGGCATAGTAACGCTCCTTTTCAATTAAAAACATGCTTGTAGGGGCCGGACATGTCCGGCCCTGAACTTTGCGGCAGCCCGAAAATCTCGGGTCATTCTACGCTGCGGGCCGGGCATGCCCGGCCCCTACCGTTCTGCCGTACAAAAAAAGAGAGCAAAAGTCGCCCTTCACTCTCTTTTGGCATTCTTGTGGTTTAGCGATCCAGGTCTTCCTCGTTCTCGAGGGTGTGCCAGGCGTTCTGGACATCATCATCGTCGTCCAGGGCGTCCAGCAGCTTGCCCATCTGGACGAGCTGATCGGGGTCGGTCAGCACGGTGGTGGTGGAAGGCACCTGCGCCACGTCGGCGGAGATGAACTTGTAGCCCTTCTTTTCCAGCGCGTCGCAGACGGCGGTGAAGTTCTCGGGGCTGGTGGTGACCTCGGCGGCGTCCTCGCCTGCATCGAAGTCATCGGCACCGGCGTCCAGCGCATCCATCATCAGCTCATCGGGGTCCTTGTCCTCGAGATCGACGACGATGACGCCCTTCTGGGTGAACATAAAGCCGACGCAGCCCATCTGGCCCAGGTTGCCGCCGAACTTGTCAAAGTAATGGCGCATATTGGCCGCGGTGCGGTTGCGGTTGTCGGTCAGGGTCTCGACCATGACGGCGATGCCGCCGGGGCCGTAACCCTCATAGGTGATTGCCTCATACTCGGTCTTGTCGCCGCCCTCGGCGCGCTTGATAATGCGCTGGATGTTATCGTTGGGCACGCTGTTGGCCTTGGCCTTGGCAATCAGAGCCGCCAGCTTGGAGTTGGAAGCGGGGTTGCCGCCGCCCTCCTTAACGGCCACGGCGATCTCGCGGCCGATCTTAGTGAAAACCTTGGCGCGGGCGCCGTCGGTCTTTTCCTTTTTACGCTTGATGTTATTCCATTTGCTATGTCCGGACATGGAAAAATCCCCCTAATTTGTATTCACACAGGCAACGGCATTGCAGCCGATAATTACCAGTAAATTATTATAGCACAACAAATCGTTCTTTTCAAGAGGGGCCGCCCGCTTTATTGCAGATTGCGCAGGCCCTTCGGGTAATGGTTTTTGATGCGTCCGCCGCTGACCTTGCCGCCGCCGAGCGGGAACCCGTCTACGAGCACGGCGCACCAGCCGTTTTGCGCGGTGGCGGCGTCGATCTCCTCGCCCCGCAGCCAGGCGGCGGTGCGCGGGTCGGTCAGCGTCAGCTCCTCGCGGTTTGTGCACTGTGCGCCGTAGGCCATGAAAAGCGCATGGGCGGGCTGGAACCGCTTTTTCAGCACACTGCCGGCCAGCACACCGCCCCGCACAATGCGCAGCTTTGCGGTGTTCAGCCCCTCGCTGCCCGGTGCAGGCAGCAGCAGCCACTCCCCCGCCCCGGCCAGCGGGCGGGATACCAGCGCCGGGAAATAGGCCTTAGCAAATTCCAACCATTCCGCCGGGGGCTTTACCGCTTTGGGCGGCTTGACCTTGGGCGGGTTCGGAGCCTCGGCATCGGCGGCTTTTTGCAGCTTCGCCATAAAATGCCCCTCGCCGCCGTCCGCAGGCCAGATACGGCGGCAGCAGCCTGCCGCAAACCCGGCCGGGGCGCGGTTTTCCTCTCCCGGGCGGCCAAAGCCGCAGCCGGACAGGTCGCAGAGAGTGAACTCAGGGTGCCGCGCAAGGAAGGCTGCGATCTGCGCCTCGTCCTCAGCCGGGGCAAAGGTGCAGGTCGAGTAGACCAGCACGCCGCCCGGGGCCAGCAGGGCCGCAGCGTTTTCTAAAATTTCCGCGCCCAGTTCCGCGCAGTGCGCAACAAGGGCATCACTGTGCTGGGCGGCAGCCACCGCTTCCTTGCGGAACATCCCCTCGCCGGAGCAGGGCGCGTCCACCAGCACCCGGTCAAACTGCCCGGGCAGGGCTTTGGCAAGGCTGGCGGTGTCCTCGTTGGTGATGACGGCGTTCGTCACGCCCATCCGCTCCAGATTCTGGCGCAGGATCTCGGCGCGGGCGGCCACAAACTCATTGGCCAGCAGCAGGCCCTGCCCCTGCAGGGCAGCCGCAAGCTGGCTGGTTTTGCCGCCGGGCGCAGCGCAGAGATCCGCCACCCGCATGCCGGGGCGCACATCAAGCAAGGCGGCGGGGGCGGATGCGCTCGGCTCCTGCGCGTAGAGCAGCCCCGCATGGTGCCACGGGTGCCGCCCCGGGCGGAAGTCTGCCGCCGTGGTGAACGCAGTACGGCAGAATTTTGACGGTTCTGCGGCAAAATCCGTGTGTGCCGCAAACCAGTCCGGTGTGCAGCGCAGCGTATTCACCGTCACACCGCGCGCGGGCTGCGCCGTGGCGTAGGTATACAGCTCCTCAAAGCGGTCCCCCAGCAGCGTTTTTTCCCGCGCCGTAAAATCCTTTGGAAATTCCAAAACGGCCCCCTTTGCATAAAAAAGCCATGGGCGGGCAAACTACCTGTGCAGCCCAGAAGGGCCGCAGATCGCTTTTTTACTTGCGAAAGGAGTCAACCACCTATGGCAAAGAATCAGACAAACAATTCGACCAACCGCAC
>ERZ773168.1558-NODE-1558-length-19229-cov-61.224262_pt1 | contig 19229 bp, 19 predicted proteins | sample MGYA00511261_ERZ773168 | MGnify/ENA primary metagenome ERZ773168 (study PRJEB29015, sample SAMEA2737855) | human gut metagenome | biome: human gut; feature: human-associated habitat; material: faeces | place: China | collected 2012 ... | reverse complement strand
GAAAGCTCAATGACGAGGATATGGCAACCATGCAGACCCTTGCTTCCGATATTCTGCTAATGGAACGTGGGCAGACAAAAGCTGTCACAGGTAAAGAGCATCTGGAACGAAACGATTTCATCATTGAGAAGCAGAAAGCCGAACTGCAACGTATAGAAGAAACCAAGCGACACAAGGAGCAACAGGTAAGCCTTGCCGAACAGGAACTCAAACAGGTAAAAGCTGAGATACGTACAGACAAACTCAAAAGTGCAGCTACCGATGTAGCCACTGCCATAACCAGCAGCGTAGGTTCTCTTTTCGGAAGCGGTAAGTTGAAAGAACTGGAACATAACATCGAGCAGCTACATCAGGAGATTGCCAACCGGGACAAAGCTACTGATGAATTAAAAATTCAGATGCAACAAATGCAGGAACAGCACGGCAGACAAATACGCAATCTTCAAGGAATACATAATAAAGAGATTGAAGCTAAAGACAAAGAAATATCACGGCTAAACACCCTGCTTGAAAAGGCATTATGCTGGTTCCCATTACTCAAAGAAATGCTGAGAATGGAAAAATTATGCTATGTCACTGGTTTTACCAAGGGGATGGTTGATTCTCTTTTATACAAAAGGGAAGCTCTCAGATGTAGTGGAAAAATCTATTCCGAAGAATATAGACAGAGATTTGAAACAAAAAATGTAATTTTCAAAATTGAACGAAGCCCGATCAATAAGAATAAATTGATGCTGACTATAAACCAACAGCCAATCAGCGAATGGTTCAAGGAACAATGGGAGAAGTTACAGCAGCATCTGCGTAACTCAGTGCAGAAAGAACAAAAATCCAGAGGATTCAGGATGTAATATAGAGAAGTACAATTCATCATGGATTGTACTTCTATCGTAATATATAGTACAAAATCTAAGTTGTCTAACTATTCTAAAGTAAAATAAGCAATAAAAGAATATCTTATTCACTATTAATATACCATATTGTCAATATCTTTCCCTCATTTAGTCAATCGTATCTTTTCGTGGTAGAAATAATTTACGATAACCGGCTTGCCTTTTTCCGAGCGCCCGTAAGGCAAATCATTTATTCTATATGGAAACCCCTGTGCCTTGGCGTATTGGGAAATGTCCTGTTCCAATGCCTGCCAGTAATCAAGCCTCTTTTTGTTGTATATTTCTTCGTATAACGGAAAGAGGTCGGGATGCTTCTCACGGATATACGTCATTATCCCTCCCTTGAACTGCCCGCGCAGATTCAGGTTTTCGAGCCATATCAAATCGGCATATCCTTTCACTTTCTCGATAATCGCCTTCATATCGGTTATTCCGGGGAATATGGGCGATACAAAACACACGGTACGGATGCCCGCCTCATAGACCTGACGCATTGCGTTCAGACGACGTTCTATGCTCACGGCATTGTCCATATCCGTACGAAAACGCTCGTCAAGCGTATTGACCGACCATGACACCGTTACTTTGGGAAAACGCTTCAACAGGTCGAGGTCGCGCAGGACAAGGTCGGACTTAGTGCATATCATAATCTCGGCGTTGCTCCCACGCAGCTCTTCGAGCAGCCTGTGGGTACGGCAAAATTGCTCCTCATACGGGTTGTAACCATCCGTCACGGAACCTATCACAATGCGCTCTCCGTCATATTTGTGCGGATTGGCTATCGGTTTCCAGTTCTTCACGTCCAGAAATGCACCCCACGGTTCTGTATGCCCGGTGAATCGTTTCATAAACGATGCGTAGCAATACTTACAGGCGTGGGGACAGCCCACGTAAGGGTTGACCGAATATCCTCCGACCGGCAGTGAGGATTTGGTCATAACGCTCTGTACGTCTATTTCTTTGATTATTTCGGTATTCATTGTAAGCGTTTTGTAAATTGTTCCGGCAGTTCCTGAATCATCCTTTCTTCGCCCATTATAGGCAGCAAATCCTCTTTCATAAACACGGGGACGCCCTGTGTTTGGGCTTGGTCGGCAATGTGAAGCACCCATTCGGGACGGGAATCCACTTTGCCTTTCCGATGTCCGGTCTCCGTACCTATGACAATCCAGTCGATACCCTCGAAATCTATATCGCCGATTTCATCGAAAATAGGTTCGAAAGTGACATGGTAGTGCTTGGCCTTGATATTTCTTTTCAAATCGTCTAGCCGCTTTTTTTCGGAATTGCGCGTGACGGTCACGCCCATCCATACATTCTCGTCATCTGTAGAGAAACTGATCTTGTCCGGACATTTCGTAAGGAATATATAAGCGTGTTGCGGATTGCTTTTCATTCGTCTGAATATTTCCGCATTCCATTCAGGCTTCCAATCGGAGAAATCGCTCATTCCGGTCATCAGCCATACGTGAGGCTTGGGCGTGTCGATGATACGCAGCTTTCGCACCATATATTCCGGTACGGAGAAGTCGTCCGTAATATGGAAACGGCGGCAGTTGTTACGGGCATAGCAGTAGCTGCACCCGATGGAGCAGCCTACCACTATGTTCATATTCTTTATCAGGGATTTTATACAGATAGTCATCTGCTTAGAGTTCCTTTTTAGAATCATTTCGGAGAGACTTTCCATTTTACCGGTTCTTTCAGTATGATTCCGTCAGTGGCATCCTCCTGTGAGAATGTATTGCTGCAATATTGTATGCAGAGCATGAGGAGCGGAGTCGTTCCGTTGTTACGGACACTTCGTTTTCCTGCAGGAGATACCCTGACAACGCTACCTTCTTCCACTGGGAACACTGTTCCGTCTACTTGAAATTCACCTTTACCGGAGAGGAAAAAATAAAGTTCCTCATGACTCTTGTGACTATGCAGAAATCCGGTTTCTGTACCCGGGGCGAATGACTGGAAAGAAAACTCGCTTCCCGTAGTTCCGAGAGCGGTGCTGCAGAATACTTTTCCGGGAATTTTCACATCCGGGCCAAGCTGAAGTTCGTATTCATTCAGTTCATTCAACTTACCGACACTGATCGCGGCGAAATTCTGTTCTACCGCGATTTTCCTAATCTTTTTCATCTTTCTAATATTTTGAAATGATTGTTTATACAGTTATTTAAGTGTTATGCTTTCTCCGTCTTCCGGTATAATCAGTCGGCTCATATCCGTCCCGTGATGGCGAGCTTCGTTGCGAAGGATGGCACGGGTGGTCTGGCAATGATCGATGGCATCCATGTGTACGGTAATCAGCTTGATGTGTGGGGGGAGTGTGTCAAGCATCGCCATTACTTCCTGTTCATTGGGGATGATACAACCGTCCGTCTTAGAGAATTCGGGGAATACCGCACCGCCACTGTTCACCACAATATAATTAGGACGATACTTTTCCACGGTAGCAAGAGTACATTCTTCCCATTTGCAATCGCCCATGATATAAATAGTCGGAAGCCCTTCGGACATCAGCACATAGCCCGAAACAGGTCCCATCATCTGGCCTATCTGACCGAAACCGTGATGGCCAATAGCACGGTGGATGGTCAGATGACCTAAGGTTATGCTCTCTTCAATCGCTTCTACATTTGAGAAACCATCTTTCAGGATGGCGGCCTTATCTTGTGGCTGGGTGTAGAAAGGAATGTCTTTCGGCAAATGCTGCTTTACACTTGGTTCGTAATGGTCGATGTGGTTGTGGGTGAGCAGTACCATATCAACACCTTCAGTAATGTCGCTAATAGGCATTACGAGATGTACCCTCGGATTCTTATATACACCGAGAGCTGATTGCAGGGTTCCTTTGTCGGCAAATACGGGGTCAATAAGAATGGTATGTCCTGCATAGTTGATTTTCAAGGTGGCACTGCGTACCAACCGAATAATTGCTTTTTCGTTCATGATGTTATGTTTTGTATTATTTTTCGGGTACAAAGTTCGAAAGGATATCCCAATGTCTCTATGCCTTAAAAACAGGAATATATGCCATTTTGATAAAAGAATGATGTATATTTGCAGAAAGCAAAAAACAAGAGTGATGAAAGCTATAATCAATCCCGAAAGACTTGTAAGCGTTCCGTTCAATAAAACGCAATGTGGCGTAGACTTCTACATTAACACAGGCGAAAGCAAGGACATCTGTGGTGTCTTGACCGAGCATAAGGCGTTTAAGACAGATTTTTTCAGCTTCTATTTCTTTCGTCGTGCCAATGGATATTTGTTGCTGAACTTCCGAAAAGTGGAGTTACGGGATGGTATGGTGCTGCTTTTGTCGCCGCACCAGCAACAGGAATGGCACGTGAACGAGGTAGAACTAGATTACACTTTTCTTATTTTCCGCGAAGACTTTATGCGCACGTTCATTGCTGACAAGTTCTTCGTATATCGGCTGTTGTATTATTATCAGACTGATACACCGCCCTACTTGTTTGCCGAGCCGGAGGAGCTGACGGAATATATGCGCCTCTTAAAAAAGATAAAACAAGAACTACAACATCCTGTGGTAGACACTTACAACCTCATTGTGTCAGTGCTTTATTATCTACTGGTAATTATCAACCGGGCATACGCTCAAACTTATCGTCTACCTGTCGAAGTGCCAAAAAACAATTACGCATTCAAATTCAAGGACTTACTCGAAAAACATATCCGAACGACACAGCGCGTTCAAGAATATGCTGATATGCTTCGGGTAAGTCGTATCACCTTGAATAATTCTGTCATGGCGCAATTTGGTGTATCAGCCATTCACTTACTCAAGCAACGTCTTTTGGAAGAGCTGAAAAATGAGCTACTGTTCTCCAATCTGAATGTGAGCCAACTGGCAGACGAGTTCCACTTTTCCGACCCCAGTCACCTCATGCGTTTTTTCAAAAAAGAAACAGGCAAGACTTTTACCCAATATCTAATGAATTACAAAAGAGGAATATATGAATAGAAATTTCATATTTGGCAAATGAATTCCATATTTAAGATATTTATTTTTTTGAATAACTATATTTTTCGTCATAAAGGTTCATTCTGCCAGTCCATAGAAATACCAATCGCTTTGTAATTGACATTCTTTTGAAGAATCTTAAAAAATACAAAAACACCCAATTTTACATTCTTGGGTGTAAAAAAGGGTGTAAATCTCGCAAATGCTTGATTTACACCCTTTATTGCGGAGAGACAGGGATTCGAACCCCGGGTACCTCGCAGTACAACGGTTTTCAAGACCGCCGCAATCGACCACTCTGCCACCTCTCCAAAACTCCTTTAAGAAGTACTTTCTTCCTGAAAGCGGTGCAAAGGTACGCTTTTATTTTAAAACTGCAAATAGTTAGGTACTTTTTTTGCCAGAAAAATTTCAAATCGTATTTTTGCATTCAAATAACTAACGTAAGCAAGAAGGAACTTAAACATGATATATCCTCAGAACTTTGAGCAAAAAATAGGATTCGATTCTATCCGCCATTTATTAAAAGGAAAATGCCTCAGCACCTTGGGAGAAGAACGCGTGGACGAAATGGCTTTCTCTGAAAAATATGAAGAGATAAACGAACGACTGGAACAGGTAATGGAATTTATTCGCATTATTCAAGAAGAAAATGAATTTCCTGACCAATATTTCTTTGATGTACGTCCGTCTCTGAAACGTATCCGTATAGAGGGTATGTATCTGGATGAACAGGAATTATTCGATTTGCGCCGTTCATTGGAAACAATACGAGATATCGTACGTTTTTTGACCCGGACTACTGAGGATGAAGAGATGGAAGAAAGTACATCCCCCTATCCCGCTTTAAAAAGATTGGCAGGAGACATTATCGTGTTTCCACAACTTATCACACGCATCAATAATATTCTTGATAAATTCGGAAAGATAAAAGACAATGCCTCCAGTGAATTGTTGCGCATTCGCCGCGAACTGACATCTACCACAGGAAGCATCTCACGCAGCCTGAATGCCATTTTACGAAATGCCCAATCTGAAGGATATGTAGATAAAGACGTTACACCCACCATGCGTGACGGCCGATTGGTTATTCCTGTTGCTCCCGGTCTGAAAAGAAAAATAAAAGGTATTGTACATGATGAATCGTCTACCGGAAAAACCGTATTTATCGAACCGGCAGAAGTGGTGGAAGCCAATAACCGCATCCGCGAGCTGGAAGGTGAAGAACGCCGCGAGATTATCCGCATCCTGACAGATTTTTCAATTACAGTACGCCCTCAAGTTCCTGCCATTTTACAGTCATACGAGTTTTTAGCCGAAATCGACTTTATTCGTGCCAAGGCACAATTTGCCATACAGACCAACGCCATAAAACCTTCATTGGAAAACAAGCAGGTTTTAGATTGGAGAACAGCCATACATCCTTTGCTTCAACTCTCACTGGCAAAACATAACAAGAAAGTAGTACCGCTCGATATTGAACTGAACTATAAACAGCGAATTCTTATTATCTCCGGACCTAATGCAGGGGGCAAATCTGTCTGTCTGAAAACGGTGGGCTTGCTACAATATATGGTGCAATGCGGAATGCCGGTTCCCATGCATGAACGCAGTCACATCGGAATCTTCAGCAATATCTTTATAGACATAGGTGACGAGCAATCCATTGAAGACGATCTGAGTACTTACTCTTCTCATCTCACCAATATGAAGATAATGATGAAAAGCTGCAACGAACGAAGCCTTATCCTTATCGATGAATTCGGTGGCGGAACAGAGCCTCAGATTGGTGGTGCCATAGCCGAAGCTGTATTGAAGCGTTTCAACGAGAAAGGTACATTTGGCGTTATTACCACTCACTATCAAAACCTGAAACATTTTGCCGAAGATCATGAAGGAGTAGTGAATGGGGCCATGCTTTATGACCGACATCTGATGCAAGCACTCTTCCAACTGCAAATAGGAAATCCGGGAAGTTCATTTGCTGTAGAAATTGCACGTAAAATCGGATTACCCGAAGAGGTGATAGAGGAAGCATCAGAAATAGTAGGCAGTGAATATATTAATGCAGACAAATATTTGCAAGATATCGTACGCGACAAGCGCTACTGGGAAACTAAACGCCAGAACATTCGCAAACGCGAAAAACAAATGGAGGAAACTATCAGTAAATATGAGACAGAAATTCAAGAACTGGAAAAAAGCAGGAAAGAAATCTTGAGAAAAGCCAAAGAAGACGCCGAGCGCCTGCTTCAAGAGTCGAATGCACGTATAGAAAATACAATTCGTACTATCAAAGAGGCTCAGGCTGAAAAAGAAAAAACACGACTGGCACGACAAGAATTGTCTGACTTTAAAGAAACAATAGAAGATATCGAAAAAGCAGACAAAGAAGACAAAATAGCCCGTAAAATGGAGAAACTGCGTGAAAAACAGGAAAGAAAGAAAGACAAGAAAAACAAAGAATACTCTCAAGCTGCAACTACCACCCAGCCGAACATGCCCAAAGTACAACCGATAGAGGTAGGTACGTCAGTTAAACTGAAAGGACAATCGAGTATCGGTGAAGTATTGGAGATAAACGGCAAAAATGCAACAGTCATGTTTGGCATGATAAAAACAACAGTCAAAATTGACAGGTTGGAACGAAGCAATATCTCTCCATCCGCTGCACAAAAATCGACTGCCAAAAGCACTTTTGTAAGTAGTGAGACACAAGACCGCGTATATGAAAAGAAACTAAACTTTAAACAAGATATCGATGTACGAGGCATGCGCGGAGATGAAGCAATTCAGGCAGTTACTTATTTCATAGACGATGCTATCCTATTAGGAATGAGTCGTGTGCGCATATTACATGGAACAGGAACCGGTATTCTTCGTACCTTGATTCGTAACTATTTGTCAACAGTTTCGGGCATAGCCCACTATCAGGATGAACATGTCCAGTTTGGCGGAGCAGGTATTACAGTTGTCGATTTAGAGTAATATTTTACGGCCATCATTATACCGGTAAGAATATATTTCACAAACAATCGAAACAACTTCCATTAACCGTTTCGATTGTTTTTATCTTCTTCTTACCTTTTTTCTCCTTTAATTTTATATCTTTGTTTCCGAAAATATTAACCTTTATAAAACAAAATGAAATCAATCCGAGAACTCTATCGCATAGGTACCGGTCCTTCCAGTAGTCACACAATGGGACCGCGCAAGGCTGCTGAAATATTTCTGGAAAAACATCCTGAAGCAAAAGCCTTTCAAGTAACATTATATGGAAGTCTTGCAGCCACCGGCAAAGGTCACATGACCGATGTAGCCATCCTCGATACACTGCAACCGCATGCCCCCGTCGAATTAATATGGAAAGCACATATCTTCTTTCCCTTTCATCCCAATGGAATGACATTCAAATCATTGAATGAAAATGGAAAAGTCACAGACGAATGGACTGTGTTCAGTGTGGGAGGCGGTGCACTGGCAGAAGAAGGACATGACAAAGGTGCTACCCCCGACATATACAACATGAGCAGAATGAGTGAAATTCTGTATTGGTGCGAACGTACCGGTCGCAATTACTGGGAATATGTTCAGCAATGTGAAGACGAAGATATTTGGGACTATCTGGCTGAAGTATGGAAAACCATGAAAGAATCCATCGAACGCGGCTTGGACCAGGAAGGAGTATTACCCGGTCCGCTGAACTTACGCAGAAAGGCTTCTACCTATTATATTAAAGCCAAAGGCTACAAAGATAATTTGCGCTCACGCGGACTGGTTTTTTCTTATGCACTGGCTGTGAGCGAAGAAAACGCTTCGGGCGGAAAGATTGTAACCGCTCCCACTTGTGGTTCCTGCGGAGTGGTTCCGGCAGTACTTTATCACTTACAGAAAAGCCGTGACTTTAGCGATACCCGCATTCTGAGAGCACTTGCCACAGCAGGATTAATAGGAAATATCGTAAAGCACAACGCATCTATTTCAGGAGCCGAAGCAGGTTGTCAGGCAGAAGTAGGAGTTGCATGCTCCATGGCATCTGCTGCTGCCAGCCAATTGTTTGGCGGAAGTCCTGCACAAATAGAATATGCTGCCGAGATGGGATTGGAGCATCACCTTGGCATGACTTGTGACCCTGTATGCGGATTGGTACAGATTCCGTGTATCGAACGCAATGCTTATGCTGCCGCACGTGCATTGGATGCCAATATTTATTCGGCGTTTACCGATGGTAACCACCGTGTCTCATTCGATAAAGTGGTAGAAGTGATGAAACAAACAGGACACGACCTTCCTTCTCTTTACAAAGAAACCAGCGAAGGCGGTTTGGCAAAAGACTATCAACAGATGGAATAATACTAATAATGGGCGGATAAATTATCCGCCCATTATTAGTATTATTCCTGTTCTTCTCCCCACAAGTCTACATCACTTGGCGCTTTCCATACCGCCCACGCAATACATCCTCCTATCAGGATAAGAAACAATATTATATATAGCCATATCATAATCTCATTTTATTTATCTGTTATAATCGAAGCAAAGTTATATAAAATTTCCTAACCACATCAATAATCGCTTGGAATAAATGTGATTGATATACAATATACTCAGTTCTCCTTTTTAACTATTGTAATCCACGAATGACGGGCTACACAAAAAGTCAGTGCATAATGCTGTCTCACCAAACGTACTTTTTCGGCTTGTTCTCTTACGAAAATTCCCATTTTATTCATAGTTTCTTTATTATTAAAAGATAGAATTTACTATATCTAATTGGAATTACGCACACGTTAATATGGCATATTATACTTTACGAATAACAAGACAAAAATAATCAGTCACTTAACTTCAAAAATCCTCCAAACTGATCGAAGTCCACTTCCAGTCCATTCTCCAAAGTGAGCTCGTAGCCTTTACGGTCACGTTCTATCTTGATAATCTTATGACCGCCATAATTTTTCTGCATATATTTGACTATCGTATTAGGAATGAATATGGCAGGTACAGCCTTGTTCTTACAATCTATTTCAATCCACTCTCCCTTTGAGTTGAACTCCAGCTCAATACCGTCGGACATCTTTACATCATAAGAAGTGGAAAGAAATAAATCTTTCTCAATCTTGATATACTCCACTTTAGCTTGCGGAAAATGCTTGTTAATCATCTCACGAGCAGCAACGGGAAGTTTATTCACGTCACGGGTCACTTTGTCACCGGCCTGACTGAACTGCACAAAACATAACAGCAGGGCAAATAAGGCAAAAATCTTTTTCATAATCTTACTTATTTTTAGTTTGTAATGTAACTCACACAACAACCTAATGCATGAAAAGATTAAATGCCTTCTTTTTATTTTCTTATTTTAGAATTAATTAATGCCGTTACCTTGCAATGACGGCAAATCTCCCATGTCTTCATCTCTCTCCATGGTCATTTTTCCATCGGGAGTAATAATGATAGAGAAAGGAATATATAAATCGGTCATTGGAATACTGACACTGGCAGCCAAAATGATATTCTTGGAATTTGAAGTTTTTTCATCATCAAATACCATTCCTTCGAGGATGGAATGTGTCAGATAACGGTCAGGAATAAGGGAAGCAAAATTTTGTTTGGTAAAAGTCTTTGAAAAAAGAGTTGTCCCATTCTCGCGGGCAATCTTGAGCACAATGCGATTGTCGGTAAAAATACCGGCATCACTCTTCACCTTTTTCAGAGAATCACTGGGCGAACGGTCAATAAACAGCCGATATTTCTTTCCATTGCAAACAATATCCTGATTGGTGCGCGAAACCTGCATGCGCTGCACACCTGTCACACGGTCTACGCTGTCTATTTGAAAAATATGTTGGTCTGAATCGCCCGAAGCATCTTTCTTGCTTCCACAACCGGTTGCCATGCATAGCACAACAACAAATATGAAATATAGCTGTTTCATTTAACTCTCACTTTTATGATGACAAAGTAACAAAAAGGAACGGACACAAACAAATAAACACCCATAAAAAGCGAAAACCGGGCAATGTCACATTGGCCGGCTTTCAGAGAAAACTAAAAACTAAACTAAATTATTATATTGATAAGACTTCGGAAAAAGGAAAAGGTTTAATGAAGAGAATAAAAAATCAAAAAAAATCCTTGCATTACAATGCTTTCCAGAAATCCATAAAGTCTTTATATTTTCCGTAACATACCAGCCGGTCTTCTTCTTCCAGCAAATAATCTTCTTCAAATTTATTTTCCACTGCGTGCTCCATAATAGAAATGCCCAAACTGTTGAATACCTGTTTTCCTTTTACCAGTGCGATAATCTTGATATTAAATTCTTTCTCCAGTGACAAATCACTCACCTTATATCCCACAAAAGAACCGGGCAATTTAAACTTCATCACATAATGTTCTTCATCTATCTCAAAAGATTCCACATTAACATGCAAATCTAATAATTGCACCAAACTGCGCGCTGCTTCCTCTTCGGGCGTAAGAATACTATCAAGATTAAAAGCTTCCAGTACCGTTTTGTGCACCTCATCCACCGCACGCGCATAAATATGTTTCACTCCGTTTTTTTTCAATAATGCCACCACACGAATGGAAGCGCCAAAGTTCTCGCCAATGGCGACAATCACCACATCCACATCTTTCAGCGGTAATACCGAAAGTGACTGTTCGTCCGTGGCATCAATAATGAAAGAAGTGGCTATCTTATCTTTCAATACATCCACCCTGCGCTCGTTTGTATCCACGCCTATCACTTCATGTCCCAATGCAGAAAGTTCTTCTGCCAATACGCTGCCGTAATTTCCTAAACCTATGATAATGTATTTCATGTCGTTAGTTGATTATAATGTTATCACTCGGATATCTATATTTGGTTATTTTCTTCTGTTTGATGATGCTCGACATCAAGGTGAGCACACCCACTCGCCCCACAAACATCAGAATAATGATTATCAATTTACTGTCACTTCCCAATGTGGGAGTCAGATCGAGGCTCGAACCAACCGTACTCAATGCCGATGTACATTCAAACACCAATGCCATGATAGAAGCTTGCGGTTCCAACAGACTCAGACTGAATATACCCGCAAAAACAACAAGCAGATAGAGAATGAGCGTAGCATTGGAACGACGGATAGAATCGTGAGACAACTCGCGATTGAATATCGTAACTTTGTCCGCCCCTATCAGGATGGCACGCAAATTGAGCATTACCACGGCAAAAACATTTACTTTCACACCACCTGCCGTAGACTGTGTGCCACCGCCAATCATCATTAGTATCACCATCAGCAACAAGGTCTGCATGCTGAATGTGGTCATCCCTACACTCGAAAAGCCCGCGGTGCGGGGGCATGTGGCATTGAAAAATGCCTGTACCCACTTATCCGTGGGCGACATGCCTGCAAAAGCATTGTTCCATTCGAGCACAACGATGACCACCGTCCCCACTATCAGCAAAATTGCAGTCATGATAAGCACGATACGAGTATTCAGATTATAAAGATGTATCTTGCGTCGCATGCGTTTGTTCCCTTTGATGTAATGGTGCCAAATGCGCTTCACTTCGTATGTAACTGTTTCATACAAGTTCACTAATATAGGAAAGCCGATGCCGCCAAGAATGATGAGAAACGAAATAGTTATATAAATCGTATTGTGCCCATGCATTACCATTTCATTGCCTAAATTACCCGGTAACGTAGAGAACCCCGCATTGCAAAAAGCGGAAATGGAATGAAAAGCAGAAAAAGCCAGTTCCTCTCTGACAGTCATATCCATCGTACCATGTATACCAAGAAAAATAATACCCATCCCGGCAGCTTCTATCGCCAACGTAAAACCTAATATATATAATAAGGTGGAGAGCAGGGAGCTGAGGGATTGCGAACTAACCATGTCGCGCACCACCAACTGATTGTAAAGCGATGTATTCCCCATAAAAAACATGGCAAAAAAGCTAGTCAGTGTCATCACTCCCAATCCACCTATCTGAATAAGCATGATGATGATAAACAACCCTTCGGGAGTAAAAGTGGAAGAGACGTCTACCGAAACCAATCCCGTGACACAAGTGGCACTTGTGGCTGTGAACAATGCATCAATAAAGGATATACCGTGATAAGTAGCACGCGGAAGCATCAGTAGAGCCGCTCCTATGAGTATAAATATCAGGAAACTGGACGCAAAAATAAGTGAAGGATTGGTGCGCCTGCCCAACAATCTGACAATTCCATTGGAGAGCTGCAACAAAGAGAGCAGAGTGAGCAATATCACATGGTAAAGCCTGCTGTTGAAAAAAGCCCAAAAAGTATGAATACCACCCTGTATCTCCGGTTCATGAAACACCACCGGGATAAGAGTGAGGTAAAGCATAACACTCAACAGCCACGCCAGCCCCCGATATTTACGCCGAGTGTCGGAGTAATTCAACAACAAATGTAAAGTGGTATCTACCAGAAAAACAACCCATACAATATGATACAAGCGATTAATTACTCCTATCTCCTGAAACGAAATAAGAAAACCGTGTTCATATACCAATGTCATGATAAGAAGAGCAGACATCACATAAGTAATGATATCCATCCATTTCAATAATTGTTCGATATATGGCCTTACCAGTTTCTTACGATAAATGAAAAGTTTATGTAAACGCTCCATGTCGATTTATTTTGTATCTACAAATAATTCACTCCCGTTTTAATCTCGAAAGCAAACTTAATCAAAAATTCAATATCTCTTTTAACTATAACAACAAATAACTTCTTGTTTTTCTTTTGGCTACAAATAAAAAAAGAAGCCGTTTTATTAGTAGGCAATTCTTTTTTTACGTAATTTTGACCCCAAAACTATTAATTTGAAATGCTATGAGTACAAAACAGAAACGTTTTATCTTGCCGGAGGACGAAATTCCTAAATACTGGTACAACATACAGGCTGACATGAAGACTAAGCCCATGCCACCTCTGAATCCCAAAACCAAAGAAGCCCTGAAACCCGAAGACCTCTTTCCTATCTTTGCCAAAGAACTTTGCCGACAGGAACTGAACCAGACCGATGCATGGATTGAAATTCCCGAAGCTGTACGCGAAATGTATAAATATTATCGCAGTACACCCTTGGTACGTGCTTACGGATTGGAACAGGCATTGGGTACTCCCGCACATATCTATTTCAAGAATGAAAGTGTGAGTCCCATCGGTTCGCACAAACTGAACTCGGCACTTGCACAAGCCTATTATTGCAAGGAAGAGGGTATCACCAATGTCACCACCGAAACCGGTGCAGGCCAATGGGGAGCCGCCCTCTCTTATGCCGCCAAAGTATTCGGATTGGAAGCTGCTGTCTATCAGGTAAAAATCAGCTATAATCAAAAGCCATACCGCCGCAGCATCATGCAAACATTCGGTGCCACGGTCACCGCTTCACCTTCTATGTCTACCCGCGCCGGTAAAGATATCATTACCCGCAACCCCAACTATCAGGGTTCACTAGGCACAGCCATTTCCGAAGCCATCGAGCTGGCCATGACCACTCCCAACTGTAAATATACACTCGGCTCCGTGCTGAGCCACGTGACGCTGCATCAAACCGTCATCGGTCTGGAAGCTGAAAAGCAAATGGAAATGGCAGGCGAATATCCCGATATGATTATCGGATGTTTTGGCGGCGGTTCCAATTTTGGCGGTATCTGTTTCCCATTCATGCGCCACACCATTCTCGAAGGAAAGAAAACCCGATACATTGCTGCAGAACCGGCTTCATGTCCGAAGCTGACCCGCGGTAAATTCCAATATGATTATGGTGATGAAGCCGGATATACTCCTTTGTTGCCGATGTTTACACTGGGTCATAACTTTGCTCCGGCCAACATTCATGCCGGTGGTCTTCGTTATCACGGTGCAGGTGTCATTGTATCGCAGTTATTAAAAGATAACTTAATGGAAGCCGTAGATATCCAGCAATTGGAGTCCTTCCGAGCAGGCTGTTTATTCGCACAAGCCGAAGGTATTATTCCGGCACCGGAGTCTTGCCACGCGATTGCCGCCGCAGTGCGCGAAGCCGAAAAATGCAAAGAAACAGGCGAGGAAAAAGTCATTCTGTTCAATCTTTCAGGTCACGGTCTGATTGATATGGCTTCATACGACCAATATCTGGCAGGTAATCTGATGAATTACGAATTGAAAGACGAAGATATCCAAAAGAATCTGGACGAGATAAAGAATATGTAATTATTATCGTTTTACCTGTTTTCGGGCGATCCCATGTGTCCGCTCGAAAACAGGTAAAGCCCTAGAAATTATATTGTGCACTCAGGTTGATTCGGTTCGCTTCGCGGCTCAGGTCATTGAAATCCTCACGCCATCCATGCAAATACTCCACCCCCACTTGAAAATTGTGAGTCACATTCCAAAATACGTTTGCCACCAGATATTGTCCTTTTTTATACTGGGTCTCGTTGAAGTGAGCATAGCAATCCTTGGTAAACAAACGTGACTGGCTATAAGAGGTGGAAGCAAAAACACGCTTCGAGAAGTTATATTGCAACCCCGCAAACCATCCACGCATGGGAAGCACCTGCATTCGTCCGGCCTCATCAGCCACCGGCACAATGTCCACGTTCAAGTTACTCATGTCATTCAGATATTGGGCAATGCCCTTACCATATGTAAACTGTCCGTATGCACGGAAATTACCCAGCCCGGCCGTTGCCGATGCCTGAATGCCCCATCCGGTAATGGATTTCGCCTTGTTGCTGACCTCGTCTTCGTAAGTCATGCTACGCAAAATTCCGCCCACACGCACATGGCTGCCCTTTGTCCAAGAATATTGCACATAAGCAGGAATATCCGGCATGCGCTGTTTATTGATTCTTACATCCTTGGCAGGCGTACCGTCTACGGAAGGCATTTCCACACCCACGCCCACTTTCAGCCCCTTCATCAGATTGGCCTCGTAACGCAACTGGGTGGCACGATAGAAAGTCATGCCATCCGGTCCCTGGAAGTCGATGGTCGGAGGACAAGCCGCAAGGTCCATGAACAGCCCCGTGTCATAGCCCATCGTGAAGCCGAGGAAAGAAAGATAAGCGTTCTGAAGCTCGAAGGTCTTGCCACTGCCCCGGAAGTTACCCGCCGTATAGACAATGAAATTGCCCAAATGCTTGGTGCGCCCCACCAATTTAAGGAAGATGGTAGACGTGCCGGCGTCCATCTGGAACTGATTGCGCACTTGGGTACTCCCCGGTTGCGGAATTAGAGCAGGAATAAAATCGATATCATCCACCGTTCCGTCAAAATCATACTCCATGGTAGTCTTCAAATAACCGCCAATACCGAGAGCAAATTTACCCTGCCGGTCAGTGAGCAAGAAACGCGGAGCACGAGGGTCATGAAAATGCGGACGTTGTGTTTCGTTAAATACATCGATTAATTCTTGCTTTCCATTTTTATCCTTCGAGATAATAATTACCGGACCGGGCCCTTCAAGTTCAGGATAGTTGTCTTTTTGTTGCGCAGCAGCCGGTTCAGCCATCATTGCACCAATAGCAATACAAGTCATTGATTTTAAGATTGTTTTCATAAAAAATGAGTTTAGGTAAATAGTCAATTCAATGGAGTATGAACAAAAAGTTAGAAAAAAAGTTTGGGAAATATTTGGTAATTCAAAAAAAGTCACTACCTTTGCACTCGCAATCGAGAGAGAAATCATCGATGCCAAGGATGGCCCCTTCGTCTATCGGTTAGGACGCAAGATTTTCATTCTTGAAAGGGGGGTTCGATTCCCCCAGGGGCTACCAACTAAAACGAGCAATCAAAAAAAATGATTGCTCGTTTTAGTTTATCAGAGGGGGGGGGGATGAAGTTCATCCCTCTTATATTCCAATACTCCATCCAGATATATATTGCAGCAATTGGCTTCAGGTCAGGTCGATAATCAGCCCTTCGGCGTACATCCTGTCCATGCTCACGTCGTGATTCCACATGATGACATCCGGCAGATTGCCCGAAATCACCATCATCTTATACGCATCCTCCGAGTTGTTTGGCGGCGACTGGAACGTCACATCCACCCCTGTGGCATCCTCAATCACCTGAATGCCTTTGAGCGAATTGTAGAGGTCGACATCATCCGTCCGCAGATACCACGAAATCGGCACTTTCGCCTTCTCCTGATTCGCCGCACAGCCGCCGAGCAGGCAGAGCGCCAGAATCAGGCAGAGCAGTGCAGTCCATTTCCGCATGGTGCTATCCCCTTTCCCCTTGTACATATGTGTACTCACGTTTATGTCTATCATACCATGAACACAGATATATATAAAGCGTTTTGTGGCGAAATTCTGCTGATTTTATATTGAAAGCGGGGATCGCCGGCCGCCCGGCGACCCCCTTGAGTCCGTCAGATTGCTTATTTGCCGCGGCTCATGAAGCTGTCGTATGCTTCCTGATGCAGCTGAATCAGGTTCTCGATGCCCATCTTCTGCAGGGTGTCCATGTAGGTGTCGAAGTTCGTCAGCGGTTCAGCGCCGGTGATGAACTTGTAGGTCATTTCGTTGATGTAGTTGCTGATGTTGTCGATTTCCGCAACCGCCTTCTGCGCGTCGGTGGTCAGGTTAATCGCCGCCGGATATTCCAGCGCGTTGGAGGCCTGCGCCCACAGGCAGGAGGATGCCACATACTTCTCTTCGCGGGTCGCCATCGTGTAGTCAGCCGGGGAAGCTCACGTGGGACATTGCATAGCGGAACTTGACGGGGAACGCGCCATCGTAGAAGTTTTCGCAGATGGTGTTCGCCCATTCGGTTTCCACCTTCTTGCCGGTTTCGGGGTCGATGGTGTAGGTGCCGTGGCCGTTCGTCCAGTCCTGCTTGGCGTTGATGGGGTCAGAATCTTCCGTGCCCCACGTCGTGCAGTTGGTGCCTTCCTCGGAGTACATGGCGTCAATCAGGCGCGCAGCCGCTTCCACGTTCTTGCAGTCGGTGGAGATGACGGTGGACACGCGGTCGCCGTAGCTCATGCCGTAGTTGTCCGCATAGGACACGCCGCTGCCATCCACGCACGCCGGCCACTGCACGGCGACGAAATCCGCATTGGGGTTCTTTTCCTTCACCTGCGGCAGGCGCTGCTCCCAGTAGTTCGCCAGGCCCTTCCAAGAGCCCGCGAGGTCAGCGTACAGGTTCGGGTCAGCGGAATCGGCGAGCGTGCCGTTTTCGTCCGCATACACGTTCTGCACCAGACCCTCGGCGTACCACTTCGCCATCGTTTCCAGATATGCCTTGTATTCTTCGGAGTACTGGCCGTAGCCGACCTTGCCGGTTTCGGGGTTCACATACCAGCCATTGGTGATGCCGAACGCGGGCATGAACAGCAGCAGTCCGCCAGAGCCGGCGTCGAAGGGAATTTCATCCTGTTCGCTGTTGCCGTTCGGGTCGCCTTCCTTGAACGCGGTCAGCACGTCGTACCACTCGTCGATGGTCGTCGGCGCTTCCATGCCCACGTTCTCCAGCCAGTCCTTGCGCATCATCAAGCCCCACCACGTGACGGACGCCTTTTCGAGGTCAGTCACCAGCGGGTTGATGGGCGTGAAGTACAGGTAGCGGCCTTCGTCATCCATCAGCGTCTTGGCGACCTGCGGATTTTCCTCCAGCAGCTTCTTGTAGTTGGGCATGTACTGGTCGATGACATCGTTCAGCTCGATGATGATGCCGTCGGCGTACATCTGCGCCACGCCGCCGACGTAGCCCAGACTGTTGTTGTGCTGCCACTGGATGATATCCGGGTAGTTGCCGGATGCCATCATCGCCACATACTGCGCCTGGATTTCGTCGCCATTGCCGCACACGACCGTCCAGTCAATGTCAACGCCCGCCATCTCCTGAATCTTCTGGAGACCAACGAGGGTTTCGTAGAGATACGGTTCGTACTGTGCCGTGCCGCCGCGGACGTAGTACGTCACGGTGGGGTTCTCCGCCAGTGCGGGAGCGGCGAGTGCCAGCAGCATCGTCAGCGCGAGCAGGGTAGACAGGAACTTCTTCATGGGGAAACCTCCTTTTTTATTGGAATAACTGTATGCTCAACGGCGTGCGCCATTGAAACCGATGGAAATGGGAAACCAGTTGGATGAAAAACACATGTCTTGCGTCGATGGCATGATTATACACCAGCTCCGACGGTTTGTAAAGCCCTTTCGCAAAATTTTTCTTCCTATTATTATCGGTTAAAATGCGTATAGTAAACACACCCGTCGCCTTTTTGCATAAGGAAACAGAATCGGTATATTCATGCATGATGATGATGGTTATACTATTTCCAAATGAGAATGCGCCAAGATGCGCCGCGAATTTTTCGTTCTG
>ERZ773168.1555-NODE-1555-length-19259-cov-3.824307_pt1 | contig 19259 bp, 19 predicted proteins | sample MGYA00511261_ERZ773168 | MGnify/ENA primary metagenome ERZ773168 (study PRJEB29015, sample SAMEA2737855) | human gut metagenome | biome: human gut; feature: human-associated habitat; material: faeces | place: China | collected 2012 ... | reverse complement strand
GACGAGGAAAACAACGGGTTTCAAGGCTTTGCCGATGGAACCCGTTTGTTTATTCCTCTGTTTGAACTCGTTGAAATCCTGATTTCAACGAAGGGTGTCGACAAAGTCGACACCCTTATAAGGGGGCTATATCAAAATCAGAAGAACAGATGGAAGGTATTAAATCTCCAGCCTGCATCTTCCTTCCAGAGTACAAACAGAAATTCCTGTGTGGTGTAATCTTCGGGATTGTCCGGGGTGGTGTAGAAATAATCACCCTTGTATGCCTCGTTGCTGTTGGTGTAATATGCGGTTGCCTTGAAGCCGATTTCGTCCTCGCTTTCCTTATCTATTTCAAAGGTGTGCCCTGCATAGAAGATATTCGAGCCTCTGCCGCCGCCCAGGTAATATAGACCGCCGTCCTCGCCCTTGGTGAACATCAGGTTATCCTTGCTGAGGATGCTGTTGTCTACGAAAAATTCCGTGAAGTACTGTAATAGATAGGTACGGAAATCCTCATAGGTCGGGAAACGGGGATCAGTGATTTTGTAGTATGTCAATTCATCCTTCTCGTATGTGGCATTTTCATCATAATCAAATGCGCCAAAGCTGATCTGGTAATAAATTTTATAAGCACCTTCGTAAATTTCCTGTAAATCCTCGCTCAGCGGGGGCAGGCTCTCCTTATCTACTGTAATATCGGCGGCAACGGAATCCTCCGGCAGTTCTTTTGCAGGGGTATTGCCTCCGCAGCCGGAAAGCGCGCCAATGCCGACAGCAGCACAGAGCAAAAGGGTGATAAATTTCTTTTTCATGGGGTGTTTCTCCTTTCAGGTTTTCTTTTCGGATAACATAGTAGCACAAAGTTTCTGCAAAGAAAAGGGACTTTCGGAAATTGAAAGAAAGTCTTAAGAATTAGAAGAAATTGCAGAGGAATTTTGCATGAAAAAGGGCGGAACCGAGAGATTTCGCCCTTTTGTTAGATATATTCTGATTGATGTTTGTGAAAATTGAAATTATCTTTGAAATTACCTATATTCTCAAAAAATACCTTTGTTATATTTGAATTGTCCATATAGCATAAAGCCTAATCCGACAACAACTGCCGGATGGGTGATATAAGCTATCATTTCCTCACTCCAAAACGAAACTATGAAACCTAACACAAGAGATACTCCGATTATAAGCGTTCCTGTGCCGACGGCTTTTCCGTACTTCGGTATATCTTCTTCCTTTACTTTTCGTCTGTTATAAGAGTGAATTGTGCTGATATTGCCTTTGATATTTACAATTCCCATAACAGATATGAACACTCCCAAAATCAATAACACAATATTTTCCATAATAACCTCCTAAAAATAAAACAAATCTTCAAACTTCTTATCTAATGCAATACAAAGGATAAGAGCCAATTTTGCAGTTGGATTGAATTGCCCTGTTTCAATGGAACTAATCGTGTTTCTTGACACGCCTACCATTTCTGCAAGTTGAGCTTGAGAAAGGTTTGCTTCTGTACGAAATTCCTTCAAGTGATTTTTCAGTTGTAATTGTTCTTTCATACCCTCACCTCTAAAAGGCGGCAAACAAATCCAACAAATGCCAAAATTGCAAGAATGAAAAATAAAACGCTCAATACCAAATCGCTCTTTCGTTTCATTTTGATAAAACGGACCAACCATTGTGTTGCAAGAATGCTAAAGTATATAACCCATGGACTATAAATCATAATATGGACAAGCATAGATGATAACCAAGAAAGCAGACAACACACTAAGGCACCAACTCTGCTTGCGTGACATCCTGCTTGATATGCCACTTCCATTTCAGCCAAATCTTTGTTGCGATGCTCTTTTCTGCTTGCATTTAAAATTTCTTCCTTTTTCATAGAACACCTCCGTTCCAAGTTTTCTTTGCATACTTTCATTATATTCATGCCAAGTTTTCTTGTCAATAGAGTTGATAAAAAAGTTATACAATATGATAGATAACTTTTTCATCGCTTCGACTATACTCGCAACGTAATGACTTCTTGAAAACTTGCCGAAAAGGAAACGCTGCCCTCTATCGACACACTGAAAAGGGCGGAACCTTTCGGTTCCGCCCTTCGTTTTTTTTAATTATTTTTTATGCCTCTGCCAGCTTCTTATAGGATGCATATTTATCCTTTGCATTTTCTGCTGCTTCCTTCAACAGAACCTCTGCGGTTTCGGGGAAGGTACGAACCAGAGAAGCGTAACGTACTTCACCCATCAGGAATTCATTGAAGTCCAGTGTAGGCTCCTTGGAATCCAGAATGAAGGGATTCTTGCCTTCCTTCTTGAGGTCGGGGTTGAAGCGATACAGATGCCAGTAGCCTGCCTGAACAGCCAGCTTTGCTTCCAGCTGTGCATTTGCCATGCCCTTGGAAATACCGTGGTTGATACAAGGTGCGTAAGCAATAATCAGGGAAGGTCCTTTGTATGCCTCTGCTTCCTTCAGTGCCTTAATGAGCTGGTTGGGGTCTGCGCCCAGTGCAACCTGTGCAACATAGATGTAGCCATAGCTCATTGCCAGCATACCCAGATCCTTCTTTACAGTGGGCTTACCGCCTGCGGCAAACTGTGCCACAGCGCCGATGGGGGTTGCCTTGGAGGACTGACCGCCTGTGTTGGAGTAAACCTCGGTATCTACAACCAGTACGTTTACGTCACGACCGCTTGCCAGAACGTGATCCAGACCGCCGTAGCCGATGTCGTATGCCCAGCCGTCACCGCCGTACATCCACATGGATTTCTTTGTCAGGTGTTCGCTGTTTTCCAGAATGAAGTCCTTCAGCTCTGCTGCTGCACCGTCAACCTTCAGCTCCTTCAGTGCTGCGATAACCGCACGGCTGTCAGCCTTGCTTCTGTCGCCGTTATCCCAGTTTTCCAGCCATGTTTCAGCTGCTGCCGCAAAATCTGTGCCTGCGGTCAGTGCCAGCAGATCCTTTACCTTCATGGTTACGCGGTCTCTCTGCTGCTCTACAGCCAGAACCATACCAACGGAGAACTGTGCGTTATTTTCAAACAGGGAGTTGCTCCATGCGGGGCCCCAGCCTTCCTTGTTTGTGGTGTAAGGTACGCAGGGAGCTGCTGCACCCCAAGCCTGTGTACAGCCTGTTGCGTTTGCCAGATACATTCTGTCGCCGTAAAGCTGTGTCATCAGCTTCGCATAAGCTGTTTCGCCGCAGCCTGCACATGCGCCGGAGAATTCCAGCAGAGGCTGTTCGAACTGAGAGCCCTTTACGGTGAATTTGCTCATGGGGTTCTTCTTATCAGACAGGGTCAGGGAGAAGTCCCAGTTATCCTGTTCGTGCAGCTGTGTTTCCAGAGGATGCATCACAAGTGCCTTTTCCTTTGCAGGGCAGGCTGTTACGCAGACACCGCAGCCCTGACAATCCAGAGGGTCAACCTGCATACGGAATTTGTACTGCTTGATTTCGCCTGCGCCATTTGCATCCAGAACTGCGTAGGATGCGGGAGCGTTTGCTGCTTCCTCCTCTGTCAGCAGGAAAGGACGGATTGCAGCGTGAGGGCAAACGTAGGAGCACTGGTTACACTGGATACATTTTGTTGCATCCCATGCGGGAACGTCAATTGCAACACCGCGTTTTTCAAATGCGGAGGTGCCAAGAGGAACTGTGCCGTCCTCTCTGCCTGCAAATACGGATACAGGCAGCAGGTCGCCCTTCAGTGCGTTCATGGGAAGCATCAGCTTTTCTACATATTCGGGAAGAACCTTCTTGATTGCTTCGTGATCTACATCCTTTGCATCCTTCCAGCTTGCGGGAACGTCAATCTTTGTCAGACCGGAAAGCCCTGCGTCAACAGCGGCATAGTTCATGTTGACAACCTTTTCGCCCTTCTTGCCGTAGGATTTTACGATAGCCGCCTTCATGTATGTAACTGCGTCATCAACGGGGATGATGTTTGCCAGCTTGAAGAATGCGGACTGCAAAATTGCGTTTGTCTTGTTACCCAGACCGATTTCCTTACCAATCTTGATTGCATCAATGGTGTAGAAGTGGATGTTGTTGTTTGCGATGGTTCTCTTTACCTCCGCAGACAGGTGATGATCCAGCTCCTCGGGTGTCCATGTGCAGTTCAGCAGGAAGGTGCCGCCGGGCTTGATTTCGGAAACGATATCATATTTTTCCATGTAGCTCTGGTTATGACAAGCAACGAAGTTTGCGTTCTTTGTTACCAGATAGCTGGAGCGGATGGGCTTGTCGCCGAAACGCAGGTGAGAACGTGTGATACCGCCGGATTTCTTTGTGTCATATTCAAAATAAGCCTGTGCGTATTTATCTGTGTGGTCACCGATGATTTTGATGGAGTTTTTGTTTGCACCAACCGTACCGTCGGAGCCAAGACCCCAGAATTTGCAGGATACGGTGCTTGCGTCAGCCAGATCGGGCTCTGCGCCAACTTCGATGGAGCTGTTGGAAATATCATCAATGATACCAACGGTGAAGTGGTTTTTCTGTGCGCCCTTCATGTTGTCAAATACTGCGATAATCTGTGCAGGAGTCACATCCTTGGAGGACAGACCGTATCTGCCTGCCAGAACCTTTGTGGTTCTGCCTGTTTCGATCAGTGCGGAACAAACATCGCCGTAAAGAGGCTCGCCCAGTGCGCCGGGTTCCTTTGTTCTGTCCAGAACGGTCAGAACCTTTACTGTTTCGGGCAGAGCTGCTGCGAAGTGTGCCAGAGAGAAGGGTCTGTACAGGTGAACCTGCAGGAAACCAACCTTTTCGCCCTTTGCGGTCAGGCTTTCCACAACCTCCTGCGCAACGCCTGTTACGGAGCCCATCGCTACGATAACATGCTCTGCGTCAGCTGCGCCGAAGTAGTTGAACAGCTTGTAATTTCTGCCTGTGATTTTGTTGATTTCGTTCATGTATTCCTCTACGATTTCAGGCAGTCTGGTGTAGAAGGGTGTGCATGCCTCTCTGTTCTGGAAGAATACGTCGGGGTTCTGTACGGTGGAGCGCTGTACGGGGTGTTCGGGATTCAGTGCATTCTTTCTGAATTTCTTCAGTGCCTCCTGATCCACCAGCTTTTCCAGATCCTCATAGTCCATTACTTCGATTTTCTGCAGCTCATGAGAGGTACGGAAGCCATCGAAGAAGTGGATGAAGGGAACGCTGCCCTTGATTGCGGAAAGGTGTGCCACACCTGCCAAGTCCATAACCTCCTGTACGGATGCGGAGGAAAGCATTGCACAGCCAATCTGACGGCAGGACATAACGTCGGAGTGATCGCCGAAGATGGAGAAGGCATGTGTACCAACGGTTCTGGATGCAACGTGGAATACGCCGGGCTTCAGCTGCCCTGCGATTCTGTACATCGGGGGAATCATCAGCAGAAGGCCCTGAGATGCGGTATAGGTTGTTGCCAGTGTGCCTGCCTCCAGAGCGCCGTGCATTGCGCCTGCGGCACCTGCTTCGGATTCCAGCTCCAGCAGACGCACGGTCTGACCGAAGATATTCTTTTTGCCGTTTGCAGCCCAGCTGTCTACGTGCTCCGCCATAGGGGAGGAGGGAGTGATGGGGTAAATCGTTGCGACCTCTGTAAAGGCATAGGAAACGTATGCCGCAGCTTCATTACCATCCATGGTTTTCATCATTTTTGTGTTCATGGTGTGGACTCCTTTCATATAAATAATAAGGGATAGAAATAGTGATTTGTTATCCTGTATCGGGTTCCCGTTTGAATGGGAAATTGCTATCTTTTGTATATTTTATGTTAGATTATTGAAATTTTATTGTCAATACTGTACGAGAAAAAGAACTTGTATTTTGTGTACAAAATTAAATACTTGTGAGTTTTGCATTAAGAAAAGTACAAACGGATGTAATTTTTTGAAATCGTATGGAATTTTAAGGAAAAAACAGGCGAATTTCTCTGACAAAACAGGGAAAAAGCCTATCGGAAAAGGGGGAATAGAGCATGGAACCGGCAAGAGTGCGATTTCTGGAAGAAGGGGAGGAGCCTGTCCTTCCTAAGTGGACAAAGCTGCTGCCACAGCGGTGGAGACAGAGAAAAACAGTGGACACTTACCCGTACACACTGACACGAGTGGACGGGGTACTGACAGGCATTTTGCAGGCAGAGCGGACAGCCGTACTGACAGCAGATTGGAGAAGGGGGGCGGTGCGCCTTCTGGCTGCCCTGGAGGAAGCGGGTGCCGCCATCATTGTGCCGCCTGCCGAGGGAGAATTTCCCAGAGAGCGGCTTCCCTTTGCCGAGGGGCGCAGGCTGGCACAGCTTTTTGCCTTCGCGGGTGCGGCAGAGGCATTGCGCCGGCAGGGCAGAAATCCGGAGGAATCGGCATTTCTTCTGGTAGGGGGCGAGCCGCATATTTGGGGGAGGGTGATTTCCTCTCTGGGAAATGAGGTGAATCGCCTTGCAATTTTTACGCAGGAGCCGGAAACGGCAGAGGGCGTGGTGCAGCGGCTTTATGCGGAGCGCGGCTTGATGGCGGAGGTCTTTTCCTCCCCGAAAAATGCTGCGCTTGGGGCGGCGGATGTGGTGCTTTCCTGCGGCATGGAGCAGCGTGCCTATGAGCATATTCTGAAGCGAGGGTGCATCTGGCTGGATTTCGCAGGCAATCGCCCTGTTCTGCGGCGGCTTAGGAGTCTGCGTCCGGATATTTCGGCGGCGGAGGGGTTCTTTTTCCGCATGGCGGCAGAGGGCGGAGAGCAGGCGGAGGGCAGGCTTGCCGAGGCAAGGGCATACCTTGGCTGCGAGGCGTTTCGGGAAGGCTTTTCGGCAGAGGATTGGGATGGGGAGCGGCTGTTTTCCGCCTTGCAGGAGAAGGGCTTTGCCGTTTCGGGCTTTTCCGCCTTTGGCAAAAGGGTAAAAATAAAGCTGCATCCGGATAAGAAGCCTTGATTTTTCAAGGAAAAAGCGTTGACAATCCGGTCGGAATCAGTATATAATATTACGATAGTTCGGGAGGGTAATCGCAAGCCTTCCTTTTTTCCTTGTCTGAAACGAGGAAAGCATGAAATGAGACTAAAACGAGGAGTGACACACCCATGACAGAAAAGAAAGTTGTTTTGACCTATGACGGTCTGAAAAACATGGAGGCGGAGCTGGAAAACCTGAAAACCGTCCGCAGAAAAGACGTAGCAGAAAAAATCAAAGAAGCAAGAGGTCAGGGTGACCTTTCCGAAAACGCCGAATATGATGCAGCGAAGGAAGAACAGGCAGAAATCGAAGCGCGTATCGTGCAGCTGGAAAAAATGCTGCGCAATGCGGAGGTTATCGATGAAGAAGAGGGTGCAAAGGATACCATCAGCCTGGGTACAACCGTAACGGTGCTGGATGTGGAATTTGACGAGGAAATGGAATACACCATTGTAGGCTCTGCCGAGGCAGACCCCATGAACGGCAGAATTTCCAACGAATCCCCTGTCGGCATGGCACTTCTGGGACATAAAAAGGACGATATCATTATGATTGAAACACCTGACGGCGAAGTGGAATTCAAGGTGCTGAGATTTACAAAATAAAACCATTACAAAAGAACGGACAGGAGGAAGAAAAGTGGCAGAAGAAAATAAGGAGTTGACCCAGCAGGAGCTGAGTGAACAGAATAGAATCAGAAGAGAAAAGCTGGCACAGATGCAGGAAGCAGGCAAGGACCCCTTCCAGATTGTAAAATATGATGTGACACACCACAGCGACGAAATCAGAGCGAACTTTGATGCGCTGGAAAATAAGGATGTTTGCATCGCAGGCAGACTGATGAGCAAGCGTATCATGGGGAAGGCATCCTTCTGCAATATTCAGGACAGAAACGGTCTGATGCAGTCCTATGTCAGCAAGAATGACATCGGCGAGGAGGATTACGCTGCATTCAAAAAATATGACATCGGTGATATCATCGGCATTAAGGGCTTTGTATTCAAAACAAAAACAGGCGAAATTTCCGTACATGCAAAAGAGGTTGTTCTGCTTTCCAAGAGCCTGCAGGTTCTGCCCGAAAAGTTCCATGGTCTGAAGGATCAGGAGCTGCGCTACAGACAGAGATATGTAGACCTGATTGTAAACCCCGAATCCAGAGATACCTTTATCAAGCGTTCCAAGATTATTACGGAAATCAGAAGATTTTTGGACGCAAAGGGCTTCTTAGAGGTAGAAACTCCCGTTTTGCAGACCATCCCCGGCGGTGCATCCGCAAGACCCTTTATCACACACCACAATACACTGGATATTGATATGTACTGCCGTATCGCGCTGGAGCTGCCCCTGAAGAGACTGATTGTCGGCGGCTTTGAAAGAGTATATGAAATCGGTCGTGTATTTAGAAACGAGGGCATTTCCGTTCGTCATAACCCCGAATTCACCCTGATGGAGCTGTATCAGGCCTACACAGATTACAAGGGCATGATGGACATTACGGAAGAAATGTTCCGCACCGTAGCACAGAACGTGCTGGGCACAACAAAGATTACCTACGGCGGCTATGATCTGGATCTGGGTCAGCCCTTCGAAAGAATCACAATGACAGATGCCGTAAAGCAGTTTACAGGCGTTGATTTCGACCAGGTGAAGGATACAGAGGAAGCAAAGAAAATCGCGGCAGAAAAGGGCGTAGAATTTGAAGAACGCCATGTAAAGGGCGATATTCTGAACCTGTTCTTTGAAGAATTCGTAGAAAAGAACCTGATTCAGCCTACCTTCATCATTGATTACCCTGTAGAAATTTCTCCTCTGACAAAGAGAAAACCCGACAAACCCGAATTTACAGAAAGATTCGAGCTGTTTATTGTCGGCAGAGAATACGGCAACGCTTACTCCGAGCTGAACGATCCCATCGACCAGCGTGCGCGTTTTGAATATCAGGAATATCTGCGCGAAAACGGTGACGATGAGGCAAATATGATTGATGAGGACTTCCTGACTGCTCTGGAATACGGTATGCCCCCTACAGGTGGTCTGGGTGTTGGTATCGACAGATTTGTTATGCTGCTGACGGAATCCGTTTCTATCAGAGACGTTATCCTGTTCCCGACCATGAAGCCTCTGGACGCTGATAAGAAGGTATCCAAGACTTCCGAAGCAGCGCCTGCAGCAAAGGTCGCTGAGAGGATTGATTTCTCCAACGTGAAGATTGAGCCGATTTTTGAAGAAACGGTAGATTTTGATACATTTGCAAAATCCGATTTCCGTGCGGTTAAGATTTTGGCTTGTGAGGCAGTTGCAAAATCCAAAAAGCTGCTGAAGTTTGTGCTGGATGACGGCGAACGTAAGGATCGCGTGATTTTAAGCGGTATTCACGACTATTATGAGCCTGAGGAGCTGGTTGGTAAGACAGCAATCGCTATCGTGAACCTGCCCCCCAGAAAAATGATGGGCATTGATTCCGAGGGTATGCTGATTTCAGCAGTACACGAGGAAGACGGCCACGAGGGACTGAACCTTCTGATGGTTGATGACAGAATTCCGGCAGGGGCTAAGCTGTACTAATTTTATAGAGAGAAAAAAATGAGGACTTCCCGCAGGGGAAGTCCTGTTTTTATGTGGGTATCGGCAGAAGGCTTGCTGAGAGACGGTGAAGATGATATTATGCTTTAAGAGCCTATTGGATATGAGGGAGTTAAAGTATGAGAAAAACCTTGTTATATTATGAACAAAATGCAGAAAATTTTATCCGTGAAACAAGAAATGTCGATTTTAGTGAGGTACAAGAGCTTTTTTTGAGCAAGCTGGAAAAGGGTGCTTTGATTTTAGATTTTGGCTGTGGTTCGGGGCGCGACACGAAATACTTTTCAGATAGAGGCTATCTCGTTGAGGCGGCAGATGGTTCTGCCGAGATGTGTCGGGCGGCAAGTCGATATACGGGTATTGAAGTGAAGCAAATGTTATTTCAGGAATTGGAGGAATATGAAAAGTATGATGGGATTTGGGCGTGTGCGTCCATTCTTCATTTAACCCATAATGAATTAAAAGAGGTGCTGAAAAAAATATTGCTTGCACTCAAGAAAGAGGGGATTGCCTATCTTTCATTCAAATATGGGACTTTTGAGGGAGAGCGCAGGGGAAGATATTTTCTTGATATGACAGAAGAAGCATTTGCGGAACTGTTAAATGAAACAGGCGGCTTTGACATAGAGGAGAAATGGATTACCGGCGATGTTCGACCGGAAAGAGGAGACGAACGGTGGCTGAATCTGATTCTGAGAAAACGAAATGAAGGGTGATTGCAATGATAGTAAATTCGTGGACAAGAAGTGAGTATTATCGAATAAAGGCAGCCTTGCACGGAAAAGTTCCGACAAGAATGGAGCTTTTCAGAATGATGAAGGAGCCACAATATTTATCCTGCATAGAAAAATCTAAAGAGAATATTTTCAGACAGTACCTTGCTGCACTGGAGGAAATGGGCGAGTTGAGTGCAGAGGATGAAGAATTGAAAATGAGTAGGCTACAAAAAACAGGGCTTCTGAAAAGAAGTCCTGTTTTTATGCTAAAGTTCCTGCAGGCACAGCCTTTTTATCCAATACCTTTTCTGAATCGCATCCAGCCATTGCCGTTGGAATATTCATCCGTTTCACCGCAGGTTGTGAGGTCGTGGCTGTCGCGATACTTATAGATGGCGTTGCTGCAGGTATTCCCCTCATCAAATGCCTTACCGAAGGGGGTATATGCGCCATGAAATTCCCAATCGAGAAAGCGTTCCATGATATCGCGCAGGTCGATGCCGTTCCTTTCGTTGATGCTCGCGAGGGTTGCAAGTGCCATACTGCTGTCATCCGTCCATGTGCCGGGGGGCATGTTATAGGTGCCGTAGCCCTCCATTTCGGTGACGGCTCCACGCTCCCGAAGCTCCTCTCTGTCGAGAAACTGAACGGGACACCCCAATGCGTCCCCGACCACCAGTCCCATCATGCCATCTAAGACCATCTTTCTGTTGTTCATGTGCATACTCCTTTCTGCATACCGTTCTTACCAATCCTCCCAGTAATCCTCTGCATTACTGCCATCCGGCATATAGCCGTCCCAGTCATCCATGAAATCCTCATAGCCTTCATAATCGTCGCAATCGGGCAGTTCGGGCTTCCTCTGCGATTTGGGGGCGGTGTATACGGGGGTGGGAGTTGTTTTGGCAGGCTGATTCTGCTCGGAAGATTTACTCTGTTCGGAGGGTTTATTCTGCGCAGCAGGCTGATTCTGACCGGAAACAGGCTTGCGCTTCGCACCTCTGTCGGAGGAAGCAAGCTGTTCTTCTCGACGAAAGATATGCTTATGCTGATCAAACAGAGAGCCATTAAGCGAAACAAACAGCGTTTCCTTTTGTGCCGTGGTGTCCAGTGTAAGTGTCAGCGCACCGCGCTGCGGATGCCATTTCGTAATGGTATAAGAAAATACTGCGCCGTTTTCATAGGTTTGTATTGCGGTATCGCCATGGATGCTCCATGCCTGCCGTTCCCCTCTCGCGGTGTAATATACAAAGGTATCCTGTAGGGCGGACTGCATTTCCTCCTGTGAGGAATAAAGCGTTCTTTCTGCAAGATTGTTGTGGTCGGTAATCAAGCATGCGATACTGAGAATAAAAATGACCGCGACCCAGATAAGAATGGTACTCCTTTTTTGTGACATTATCTGTTCCTCTCCAATCATTCCGTTTATTTTCCGAGCCTCTGCTTGGCGAGCATTTTTCTCTGATAAGCAGGGAAGTCCCTCTGTGCCAGCTCATATTCTGCCAGCTTTTCATCATATCTCTTTTTTGCATTTGAGGTTGCCATGATGATAAAGGAAACACCGACAACAAGCCCGACAAAAAAATAAAAAGCGTCCATCAGGAAGAGTCCGAAAGCGGCATCAAACAGACCGATGATGCCGATACCCATGTAAACCTTTTCGCCGGACCCCATTTTGTTTACCGGCTTTTCGGGCATCCGGATGCGGCTGAGAAGGAGTGCTTCTGTAGCAGGGTCTGGCTTTCTTCTGACAGTAGGGATGGGCTCCTGCCATTCCGCAGCTTCGGCAGAGCAATCCCGTTCTGCTTCTTTTTTTGCCTCCATAAAGGCGACGAATGACATAAATTTCAGAAAATCCTTATCCATAGAAGGTTCCTCCTTTGCGAAAAAATAACTAATTTAAGCTTATCATAGAGGATTTTTGCGAGAAAAGCAAGTTGGCTACAGTCAGTCCGCGGTTTTAAGGATTTCTGACGGAACCGGGGGAGAAGATGCAGATTTCCGCATCGGAGCAGCTTAGAAGATTCTGCCGACGGCATGCAGAGGCGATTGACGACGAAAATCTTGAATTTATGCGGATGTTCGCATATACTGGAGATAGTATTTCAGACAGAGGACATCCTTTTGCGGCGCAATGCCTTTCTGTGCTGAGGGGATGCGGTGGAAAGGAAGTGAACGGCATGGCGATGGATGAGGAGCTTTACAGGCGATATCTTTGCGGCGATGAAGCGGGGCTTGTGGCATTGATGAAAAAATACGGCAATCCGCTGACCTTATATATCAACGGCTATCTGCATGACGTTCACGAAGCGGAGGATTTGATGATCGAGGTCTTTTCCTATTTATTTACGAAAAAGCCGCACATTCGAGACGGCGGCTTAAAGGCCTATCTGTATAAAGCGGCACGGCACATGGCTTTACGCGGCAAAAGCAGACGGCGGCTTTTCTTCAGCCTGGATAACCTGACCGAGGAGCCGGACGGACAGACGCTGGTGGAGGAGGTTGTCCGCACAAAGGAGCGGGATCGGATTCTGCATTTCTGCATGGCTGCGTTAAATCCGGATTATCGAGAGGCGCTTTATCTGGTCTATTTTGAGGGCATGAGCTATTTGCAGGCTGCTGAGGTCATGGGGAAAAGCGAGAAGCAGATTACCAATATGGTGTATCGGGGCAAGGGCCGTCTGCGCGGACTACTGGAACGGGAGGGAATCACAAATGCGGAGTCATGAGGAACGAATTGCAGAGGTAAAACGGCGGATTGCGGAAAAGGAGCGTCAAAGAAGGCAGCGGCAGGAACGAATCGCTGCCCTTTTCGGCGTGGCGGCGTGCCTTGCGGTAATCGTTGGGGTTTCCCTTTTTATGCCCGATATGGTCAATCGAATGGAGCCGGGCATATCCTCCGGCTTTGGAACAGCGGCAACAATGCTGGGCGGCAGTGCTGCGCTTGGATATATCGTGACCGGACTGCTCGCCTTTATCCTTGGTGTGTGTGTGACAATCGCGTGCTTCCGTATCTGTCTGCTGCATAAGGACGAACAGTCGGAGGAGCAAAAGGGGGATAATACGAATGGAACTTGCCGATAACTTTGTGCAATTCTCTGTTACCCTGCTGGGCTTTTGCCTGAGCGGGATGCGATATCTGAAGGGCAGAAGGCAGGCGTATTTTCTGCTGACCTGCTTTTATGGCTGTTTTGCGCTCGGCTCCCTGTACTGGACGCTGTATCTGTTTCTGTTCTCAAAAACGCCGCAGGTTTTTTATGTATCGGAGTTTGGCTGGGTGGCAAGCGTTATTTTTCTTTCTATTTTGCAATACTCCCTTTCCTCTGCGGAGGAAAGAGGCTTTGTGTGCCGAAGGGCGCGGATTGCCTTTCTGATAGGCGTTCCCTTATGTATATTTTACTGCACCTTTGGGGATGTTCTCTCGAATCTGCTTTGGTGCGGCATGATGATTGCTGTTTCCTATCATGCGATACGGGGGCTTACTTACGCGCGAACGCAGACGGGAGCGGCACGGCAGCTGCGATATTTCCATATCGGGGTGCTGTGCTATGTGGCGGCGGAATATATCCTTTGGACTTCCGGCTGCTTCCGGCAGGGGGATTCGGCTTTCTTTCTCTATTATGGGTTTGATGTTCTGCTGACGGGCTGCATATTCGCGCTGCTGCCTGCCACAGGAAGGGCGGTGCAGGCATGACATATATGGAAAATGTTTTTATCTGTATGGCATCGCCTCTGCTGATTGCCGCCCTGTGCATGGGAAAACGGCATACAGGGGCTTTTCTGTTCTGCTTTGCGGGAATGGGCATGTGTCTGCTTTCTGCATATCTCAATACCTTTCTCGCCGCGCTGTATGGGGCGGATGCCTTTGCCGCCACTGTGGAGATTGCGCCTGTGGTGGAGGAGGGGATGAAGCTGCTGCCGCTGCTCTTTTATCTTTTGGTATTTGAGCCGCAGGCACGGCAGATTGGGATTGCCGCAGTGATTACTGCGCTTTCCTTTGCTACCTTTGAAAATATCTGCTATCTGATTCAAAACGGAGCCGCGCATTTCTCCTTTATTTTCTTCCGTGGCATCGGAACGGGAGCAATGCATGTCATTTGCGGAGCCATCGTCGGCGGCGGGCTTGCGTATGTGTGGCGGCGGACGTGGCTGAAAATTGCCGGAACCTGCGGACTGCTTGGGGCGGCGATTACCTTTCATGCAATTTATAATCTGCTGATTGCCTACGGCGGCACAGCGCAGTATATTGCGTATCTTTTGCCTGTGGGGATTCTGGCGGCAGGCAAGCTGATTTTTTTGTTTTTTTTAAAAAAATTTGATTTTTAGGTGAGAGTTTTTCCGTTTTTTTGTACCTATATAAGTGAAAGGCTCTTTCTGCGGTGTCTGCATGGCGCAGAAAAAAGGAAGGAGCGGGACACGGAAACGGAAATGACATGACAGCAATGGAGGGAGGAAAAGCGAATGAAAAAACAAAGAAAACGGATTTACACGGCACTGCTTTGCACCTGCTTCCTGTTTTCTACGGCTTCTGTGCCGGTATCGGCGGCAGAAACGGAGCAGGAGGAAATGACTACCCTGTCAAACAGAAGCGGAGAGGCGGAGGTTTCCACGGCGGCGGATTTGACTTCCGCGCTAGGAGACAGCAACATTTCCAAGATTACACTGGAGCAAGATATTCCTATCAGTGATACACTGACGGTCAACCGCGCTGTGACGCTGGATTTGAACGGCTTTGTGCTGCAAAGGACGGGTGAAGGCAGTGTAATCAAGGTGGAGCAAGGCGGCGAACTGACGATTGCGGACAGTAACAAAAACAAAGCGCATAAATTTGCCCAGAACACCAACGGTTTGTGGGAACTGGTCAGTGATGACAGTACCACCAGCAAAACCGTCAAGGGCGGCATTATCACCGGCGGCAAGGCACAAAACGGCGGCGGCGTGTATGTCGCGCCCGGCGGAAAGCTGCATATGACCGGGGGCAGCATTGTCGGCTGTCAGGCAGGGCATGGTGGTGGTGTGTATCTTGACAATAACGACCAAACAGGTGAACCCAGCAAATTTACCATGACAAGCAGCCGCATTATCGGCTGTACGGCGAGCGGGCATGGTGGCGGTGTAGCGGTTAATCCGAAATGCACATTCACGATGGATAATGACTCTGAGATTCGCAGCTGCACTGCACGACTCGGCGGCGGTGTGTACACTAACAACAACGGTACAAATGGACCTGGTGTATTTACCCTGCGTAACGGTGCTATCCTTTCATGTACGGCTAATCCGTCAGACCATTTGTTCTCTCGGGGCGGCGGCGTTTATAATTCAGGCGCATTTATTATGGAGGGTGGTACAATTAAAGGCTGCACTGCAAAGGATGGGTCGTCCGGTGGGGTGCTTAACCGCAGGGAGTTCACCATGAGCGGCGGCATGATTGGTGAAGGCGAGAATGACGAAAGTCATGTGTACAACGATGCTAACACAAAGGCTGTATTTACCATAAGCGGCACTGCAAAAATCTATACAAACGTAGCCAATGATAGCAGATTAAATGCTGACGGCGGTGAGATTTTCGGTGAGGAGACAAATGCCGTTAAAAACTGGAGTAGTGCGGTAATCGCAGGCACCGAGGGGGTTGCCGGCAGTACTGAGTTTAAGGGAAAGGTTACCAACAATTGCATTATCGAAAAGGGTCAATTTACAGGCGATGTTACGAATGATGGCGGTGGTACAATCAAGGGTGGCGTATTTACGGGCAGTGTCACGAACAACTTAGGGACGATTTTAGGCGGTGATTTCAGCCAAGCGGAGCCCCTGAACGGTCAACTTGCCATCACCTTTGACCCGAACAATGAAGGTAATAGCAGCAGGAAGGAGGTGGATTGGAGTAAGGACGGAGCAAAACTTTCAACTCCGACCCCCGAGCCAACCAAAGAGGGGCATACGTTTGAGGGCTGGTATTACGATAACAACGGCGTAAATACAGAATGGAATTTTGAAACGGATAAAGCCAAATATACCATGACCCTTACAGCGCAGTGGAAAGCAAATACATACACCGTGACGGTGGAAAATGATGGAAACGGCACTGCATCGGCTGCCCCTGCTTCTGCAAAGATGGACGAGGAAGTAAGTCTGACTGCTACGCCGAACAGCGGCTATCATTTTAAGAAGTGGGAGGTTGTTTCCGACAATGTGGAAATCGAGGACAACAAATTTACCATGCCGGCGGCTCATGTAACCGTAAAGGCAATCTTTGAAAGGAATGCAAGCAGTAGCGGCGGTGGCGGCGGCACGACCTACTACACGCTGACCTTTGAAACCAACGGCGGCGACAGCATGCAGGCAATCCGCGCCGCCCGCGGCAAAACGCTTGACCTTTCCGCCTATACCCCGATGCGTGACGGCTATGACTTCGGCGGCTGGTATGCCGACAAGGATTTGACGCAGAGGATTACGGAAATCAAGCTGAGCGGCAGCAAAACGGTTTATGCAGACTGGAAAAAGAGAGAGCCGGACGCAGTGAAGAATCCCTTTGCGGATGTCAATGCAGGCGATTGGTTTTATCGGGATGTTTTGTTTAGCTACGAAAAGGGTCTGATGTCCGGCATGGATGCGGCAGCCTTTGCACCCTATGCGAACACCACCCGTGCGCAGATTGCGGTAATTTTCTACCGCATGGAGGGCAGCCCTGCTGTCGAGGGAGAAAACAGCTTTACCGATGTTGTGCGTGGCTCCGGTACGGCATGGTTTTATGATGCGGTGACATGGGCACAGCAAAACGGCATTATGGGCGGCTACGACAACAGCAGCTTTGCCCCGAATGATCCGATTACCCGTGAACAGCTTGCGGCGATTTTCTATCGCTACGCGCAGTATAAGGGCTATGATACCACACAGGGCGGCATGGCAATTCGGGAGTTCGACGATTACGAGAGCATTTCCGATTATGCGATGGGCGCGATGGCGTGGGCGGTGAATACCGGCCTTGTAAAGGGCGACAGCAATCTCCTTTATCCGAATGGCACCGCTACGCGTGCCGAGCTTGCGGCGCTGCTCCACCGCTTCGTTGAAAACGGAATGAAATAAGCAAACAAAAAGCAGAAGCTCCTGCGAAAAAGGAGTTTCTGCTTTTTTATTGGCGTTATACCTTCAAAACGAAATGGTTTTTATGAAAATCCAGCAGACCCTCATCCCGCATTTTCCCAAGCTCCAGAGAAAGTCCGCTGCGCTCCACCGCGAGATAATCCGCAAGCTGCTGTCTGGAAAAGGGAATATCGAATTCATATTTTCCGAGCCGCTGTGCCTCTGCGGAAAAATAGGACATCAGCTTTGCGCGCGTTGTGCGCTGCCCCATGTGGGTCAGCTTTTCGCTGAAGCGCAGGTTTTTCTCCGCAAGCTCGCCAAGCAGATTTCGGATGATATGGCTATGATGCGTGCAGGCGGAGGAGCACACATGCAGCACACGCTTTATGTTCAAATACAGCACCGTAACAGCCGTTTCCGCCACAACGCTTACATTCAGCACAGAGCCGGGCGCGCAGGCATAGGCGGCGGCAAAGGTCTGCCCCACCCCTGCCTTGGAAATGATGTTGCGGTTGCCCCAGATGTCCTCCTGTATGATTAGAATACTGCCGGACAGCACCAGACCGATGGCATCTGCCGTATCCCCGATGCGCAGCAGCAGGGCATCTTTGGGAAAGCTTTCCTTTCTTGTTTCCAGACAGGAGAGCATTGCGGTCAGCTCCTCCTCGGAAACGCCCGAAAAAAGCTGAGAGGAACGGATGATGGGAAAAAATTCTTTCATAAAAACCCTCTTTTCGTTGAAAATTCAACAGACTTGTTGAATTTAGCATACTATAATGAAAACAAAAAAGCAAGGAGGTTTTTATTGTGAAAAGAAGAATCATTGAAATTGATCAGAATAAATGCAATGGCTGCGGTGCCTGTGCCGCCGCTTGTCACGAAGGCGCAATCGCTATGGTAAACGGGAAGGCGCAGCTGATGCGCGATGACTACTGCGATGGTCTGGGCGATTGCCTGCCTACCTGCCCCACTGCCGCGATTACCTTTGTGGAGCGCGAGGCGGCAGCGTATGATGAAAAGGCAGTGGAGGAAAATAAGCGCAGAAGGATGCAGGAAAAAATGCAGACAGAAGGGATGACACTCCCCTGCGGATGTCCGGGAAGTCAGTCCAGAACGATTGCACACGAAGAATCCGCCGTGGCTTGCAATACAGAGGCGGTCAGCCGCCTGTCCCAGTGGCCTGTGCAGATTAAGCTCGTCCCTGTATGTGCCCCATACTTTGACAATGCAAATCTTCTGATAGCTGCCGACTGCTCCGCATACGCTTACGGTAATTTTCATAAGCGCTTTATCAAAAATCACATCACAGTCATCGGATGTCCTAAGCTGGATGATGTTGATTATACAGAAAAGCTCACACAGATAATAGCCAACAACAATATCAAGAGCGTAACCATCGTTCGCATGGAGGTTCCTTGCTGCGGAGGTATTGAGAATGCCGCCAAGAACGCATTAAAAGCAAGCGGAAAATTCATACCTTGGCAGGTGTATACGATTTCAACGGATGGGGAGATACTGGAGTGAGCCATCTTCACTGATAGTGTACTTTATATACAAAAATTAATTCACGCGGACGGCAAAAGAGAAGGATATAATCCTCACTGCTTACACGGACTGACATATATGTCCGTTAAATCGCAGAGAGGATTATATCCTTCTCTTTTGCCTGCTCTGTGGGGGAAATAATTTTTTTACTTCTCCTTCCGGTTGTCACTCACGTCGAAATATTTTATAATAAATATTCACATAACCTTCGCGTGTATAATGAGTTTATATTTATGGGCAGCGCGACTTTGGGAGAAGTGTAGATGGTCTTGAGCTCTGCTCGTATCACAGCCAAAAACGACATGGATGTCGTTTTAGCTGCCGAAGCACACGGATGTGCGTCCGGCAGCGTTGGCGAACGGATAAATCACCATCCACAGAGTTCATAGACCATCTTGCTTCGTACAACGGAGCCGATGCACAT
>ERZ773168.1540-NODE-1540-length-19389-cov-3.325696_pt1 | contig 19389 bp, 10 predicted proteins | sample MGYA00511261_ERZ773168 | MGnify/ENA primary metagenome ERZ773168 (study PRJEB29015, sample SAMEA2737855) | human gut metagenome | biome: human gut; feature: human-associated habitat; material: faeces | place: China | collected 2012 ... | reverse complement strand
ACCTTAATCCATCCGCGCGCCAATGTCAAGCTTAGGCGCTGTGCGGTCATTTTTTGCCACCTACTTGCAACATTCTTGTTTCTGGTATACAATAACGGTATCTTCCATGACTTTTTCTGCAAATCCGGACAAGGAGTCAAACCGATGCTTCAACTTGCAGTGTGTGATGATGAGGCCGCCTGCCTGAGGCAGACCGTGGATATCCTGCGCGCGGCGCTGGGGGACACGCCGCATCAGCTCAAAACGTTTCAAAATGCGCCCGCCGTGCTGCATATGCTCGCCGAGGACGGTTACCGGCCGGACATCGCCGTGCTGGACATCTGCATGGGCGAGCTCGACGGCATCTCCCTCGCCAAGGAGATCAACCGTCTCGCGCCCGCCTGCCGCGTGATCTTCCTGTCGAGCTACGCGGGCTATCTCATGGACGCATATGAGGCCGAGCACATCTATTACGTGCTCAAGTCGGACGAGGCGGCGCGCCTGCCGGTCGCGCTGCGCAAGGCGCTGGGCGCGCTCTCGACCGAGAAAACGCTCACGCTCCGGCGCGGCGGCAGCTATCAGCGCGTCGGGCTCGACACGGTGCTGTATCTCGAGCGCTCGCTGCACAAGATGCTCGTGCACACCACCGACGGCGATCTTGAGACGACGCAGAGCCCGCAGGCACTGCTCGCGGGCGACGTGGCGGACGCGTTCATCCGCTGCCACCAGAGCTTCTGGGTCAACTGCCGGGCGATCGCCGGCATGGAGCGCGAGACTTTCTGCCTGAGTGACGGTACGCGCGTGCCCATCAGCCGCTCGTATCGCAAGGATGCGCGCGAGGCGTTTTTCCGGCTGCTGGCCGGACGCACCGCGCGGCTGGATGTACCGGAGGGCGCGGCCGATGGCGTATAACGGTTTCTGGGCGGACTTTTTGTTCAACACCGGCGTCGTGGCGGCGTGGTGCGTGTTTTTGTGGCGCGTGCTCGACGGGGCGCGCTTTTCGTGGTGGGGCACGGCGCTGCTCACGCTCGTGATCGATGCCGCCTACCTGCTGCCGGTGCTGCTGCTGACGACGGCGGGCAGCGCGCTGCGCCTGCTGCTGTATCCGACGGGGGCGCTGGCGCTGGCGTTTTTGCTCTTTCGCGGCACGCCGGGGCGAAAGCTGCTCGCGGTCGCGGCGGAGCTGACCGCCTCGTTGCTGGTGGAGATGCTGTTTTCCGCCGTCGCCATACGGGCGGCGGACTTGCAGATGGACGCGCAGTATGCCGTCTGGGCAGACCCGCACGCGGTGCTCTACGGCGGGGTGTTCCTGCTGTTTCTGGCGCTGGTGCTGCTGATGGTCAGCCTGCCGTTTCTGCGCGCGCGGAATAACCTCTCCGGCCGGCAGCTGCTGGTTTTCTCCGCCTTTCCGGTCACGCAGATCCTCTGCTCCGCCGCCATTCAGGCGCTCATCTTCTACCCGCCGCGGTATGAGTACACGTCGGTGCTGCTGGTCGTGACGGCGCTGTTTCTGGTGTCCGACTCGCTGCTCTTTCGCACCATGGTGCGCACCGAGCAGCGCGTGCAGCTCGAGGTGGAAAACGAGCTGCTGGAGTCGCAGCTCGATGCGCAGCTCGCGCACTACGGCGATCTGACCGTGCAGTACGAGCAGATCCGCGCCATGCGCCATGACATCTCGCACCATCTGAACACCATCAACGCGCTCCTGCAGGCGGGCAACCTGCAGGCCGCCTCGGAGTATTCCGAGCAGCTGCTGCCGGCGCAGACGTACAGCTCCCGCCTCGGCAGCTGCCGCAACCCGGTCGTGGACGCGTTTTTGTACACGCGCACGCAGGAGGCCGAGCTGCGCGGCGTCCCGGTGCGGGCGGACGTGTCGCTGCCGGTGGAGCTGCCGGTGTCGAACACCGACCTCATCGTCGCCTTCGGCAACCTGCTCGACAATGCGCTTGAAGCCTGCAGCGGCATCCCGGACGCGCAGATCACGCTGCGCGCGCACATGGACAAGGGCTACGTGGTCATTCAGGAGTCGAACCCCGTCCGCCCCCGGCAGCCGCGGGGCAAAAAGCCCCGGCGCATCCCGGAGCTGGAGCGCGGGGTGGGCTTTCGCGTGCTCAGCGGCCTCGCTGAGAAGTACGACGGCAGCTTCCGGCACACGTGCGAAAACGATACCTACACCGTCACGCTCCTGCTCCGTGCAGCCGCTGCGGGTGTACCCGCCGCACCCGCGCACACGTAATTGCGGATACGGATCCGAAAAGGCTCCGGCTTCGGCCGGAGCCTTTTTTGTTTTGGCGCGCAAAAATGTGTTATTTCTGCGCGGAAATATGCCGATTGTGCAGAGCGCATGTAAATTCGCGGCCAAAATGCTATATTTCTCCCATGAAGGAACGGAGCGCGCGGCGCGCTGCTCCGCGAGAGGGAGAGAGATCACAAGTGGCCGAAGTATTGAACATATGTATCGTGGACCCCAGCACGATCTGGCGGCACACGGCGAGAGAGATCCTCTGCCGGGAGCTGGATGCCAATGGGGTGCGCGCGTGTGTGGATGAATTCTACGCGCCGGAGTCGATGACGTCCGACGGCGGATGTGCGTACTACGACGTTGTGCTGGCGGATATTTCCGACCGGCAGACGCGGGAGCAGTATTTGCGCTTTTTCCGGGACCTGCGCCTCACGAGCCCGCAGACGAAGCTGATCTTCCTGTCGGCAGATCCGCTGGCGGCGCTGGACGTGTTCGAGTGTGACCCGGATTACTTTGTCTGCAAGCTCGAGATGGAGACGCGCCTGAGCGCCGCCCTGCGCTTTGTGCTGCGTCCGTGCGGCGGGGAGCTTGGGCCCTGCCTGATCGTGGGCTCGCGCGCGACGCGCCATGTGCTGTCCATGCGCGAGATCCTGTACTGCGAGCACGCGCAGCGCCAGACGAAGATCGTCATGACGACGCGCACCGTGACGTGCTCGGAAAAGCTCAACGAGATCTATGGGCGGCTCGATCCCGCGGAGTTTGTGCAGACGCACTGCAGTTTTCTGGTCAATCTCAGCTATGTCAAGGAGCTGCGGCGCACGTGCGTCGTGCTGCGCAGCGGCGCGTGCGTTCCGCTCAGCCGCGCCAACTATGCCCGCGTCCGTCAGGCGCTGGCGCAGACGACGCGATAGACGGCGGAGTTTCCTTCAACGATTTTGATCGATCCATAGATAAAAAGAGGAGGATAAGAGATGCGCAGAGAAAAGCGGTGTCTCGCCTTGCTGCTGGTGCTCATCCTGTCGCTGCAGCTGCTGCCGGCCGTGTTTGCCGACGGCGGCCATGCCCCGAAGCGTGTGATCCATCTGGTCTACGACGATTCCGGCAGCATGATCCGTGCAAACGGCGAACAGGTCGACCGGTGGTGTCAGGCGAAGTACGCAATGGAAGTGTTCGCGGCGATGCTGGGCGAGAACGACACGATGAATATCTACTACATGAGTGCGTTCGAGGGCAACGGCTCCCGGCAGCCGACGATCCGGATGGCGGGCAAAGACGGTGCGAAGGCAAACGTCGCCAAGATCCACGACACGGTCACAAAGGCCGGCAATACGCCGTTTGCCAGCGTCACGGCCGCATATCAGGATCTGACGCAGACGGACGCGGACGAGCGCTGGCTGGTCGTGCTGACCGACGGTGAATTTCAGGGCGTGGACAGCATTAGCACGTATTTCAGCAATGTCCCACCTTCGATCAACGTCATGTTTTTGAGCATGGGTCCGGATGCGCCCGATGCGGCCGCGATTGTTCCGGCGGGGCATGAGAACATTTTCTTTGCCAAGGCCGCCTCGAGCGCCGATATCCTCAACCAGATCACCGGTATCTGCACGCGCGTGTTCAACAGCAACAAGCTCACGGTGGAGAAAAACAAGTTCTCGTTCGACATCCCCATGTCGCAGCTCGTGGTCTTTGCGCAGGGGCAGAACGTGCAGGTGCGCGGCATCAAAGGACCGGACGGCGAGCTGATCGGTGGCGCGCAGCAGGCGGTCGGTGTGCGCTACAGCGAGACGGCGGCGCCCAACTACACCATCGATCCGGGCACGATCCCGAAGAATCTGGTGGGCAGCGTCGTCGCGTTTGACGGGGCGTATGACGCCGGGGATTACACGTTGGACATCAGCGGCGCGGAGACCGTGGAGATCTACTACAAGCCGAATGTGGAAATCTCGGCATATCTGACGGATGATTCCGGCGAAGAGGTGACCGACCTCGAAAAGCTTAAGGCCGGGTCGTATACGATCCATTTCGGCTTTGTCAAGGCGGGCACGCAGGAAAAGGTCGCGGAGTCCAAGCTGCTGGGCAACGTGGATTACAGCGCAGTGATCGAACAAAACGGCGTGCCGCTCGACGGCGTCTACACCAACGGCAGTACGCTCCAGCTCGAGGACGGCACCATTCGGATCCGCGCGACAGCGAGATATCTGGACTACAACAGTGTTACCACGACGCTGGAGTACACCATTTATAAGGATCGTGCGGTCGCCTTTGCGCAAGCGGAGCCCGTCGGCTGCATGGTGACGAAGAGTGGTTTGCAGCCGGACGGTGAGATCGTCCTGCACGCCACGCTGGACGGGCAGGAGATGACGTCTGAGCAGTGGGCGGCCTTTCCGACGCCGACAGCCAAGCTCACGGGCGGCAGCAAAAAAGACTATACGGTCACGGTGGAAAAGGGCGAGGCGATCGGCACGATCGTGCTCACGCCGCAGCTCAAGCAGAGCACCCCGCAGGGGCACACCTACGAGGATCTGAGCTACCGCATCCGTTACGACGAGAAGCTCGGCGACGAGGTCTGGGCGGGCGATTTTGACGGCTCGGTCGCGGTTCGGGATCAGCGCTCGTGGCTTGCGCGCAACCGGACGATGCTGAGCTTTGCGCTGGCGGTGCTTCTGGTTTTGCTGCTGTTGGCAAAGCACTTTTTCCGCAAGCGGTTTCCCAAGGCGATGAAGCGCCGGCCGCTCATCGAGGTTGATGAGATTGTCGGTCTAGACAGGCAGAAGACGGCGCTTCCGGGCAGCTTCCGCGTCCAGCGGATCACGAAGGTGTTCGGCCCGGAAAAGGGCACGCTGAAATTCAGCGGCTCGGCCATGGTCCCGGCGCTGCAGGTCACGGCGGTCGGTGGCGGCAAGATGATGATCACGAATGCGAGCGCGTACGCAGGGCGCACGGATGTGAAGTTTGACAACAACGTCATCGAAGCGGGGACAAAAAAATACGTGATCTCCTGCCGCACAACGATCGAGCACGTGGAGGGAGAGGGCGAAATGCGAACGGTCTATACCTGCACGCCGGCTGCGGAATATAAATCTGCAAACGTATATTAAACCAGACACCGGAGAAAAAATCATTTCCATCAAAGGAACGCAGAATTAGAAAGAGAGGAACAGACAATATGAACGCACCTACTTTGATCGTCGGTCTTGGCGGCGCCGGAACGAAAATTGTCAGCCGTGTGACCAAGCTTGTCAGCGAGGAACAGCGCAAGAATATCAGCTTTGTCGTCATCGATACGGACGCCAACGAGCTCAACTCCGTGGTTCGTGAGTATCCGTCGGCAAAGGCGATCCAGATTTCTGATCGTATGCAGGTCGGAGAGTATCTCTGGTCGAATCCGTACGCGCGCGACGTCTGGTTTCCAGTCAACAACATTCTCAACAGCAAGGTGGCCACGGAAGGCGCCGGTCAGGTACGCGCGATCTCCCGCCTGATCTTTGAACGGGCGATCGAGCAGGGCAAAATGCGCCCGCTGCTGGACGCGATCCGCGATCTCTATACGCTCACCCCGGATATGAGCGCGCAGGCGCTGCGCGTAATCATCGTCAGTTCCCTCGCCGGCGGCACCGGCTCCGGCCTGCTGCTCCCAGTGGCGATGTTCATCAAAAAGCATCTGGACAACCACTACATTGAAAACGCGGCTATCATCCGCGGCTTTTTCCTCCTGCCGGAGATCTTCGACCTCGTGATCGCGCAGGATGAGCGCCGGGTCAGTATGCGCAGCAATGCCTATGCTGCCCTGCGCGAGATCGATGCGTTCCTGATGGCGGGGGATAACTCGCTCGACCAGCGGTTTCGTGACAGCGTCGTACTTGAGATGCCGAAGGCGGGCGTTCCGGGCAGCCGCGAGGCGTACAACGTCCGACCGTTTGACTTCTGCTTCCTGTTCGATGCGCAGAACGCCTCCGGCCAGTCGCTGCTCAACCATGAGATGTACCTCAACCACGCGGCCAACTGCATCTATGCGCAGGCGATCGGCCCGACGAACAAGCGCAGCAACTCCTCGGAGGACAACACGATCCGCAGCATGGTCGCGGAAAGCGGACGCAACCGCTATGCGGGCGCCGGCAGCGCGCGCCTGGTCTACCCGACGCAGAGCATTCAGGAGTACATTGCGCTGCACTGGGCACAGGCGAGTATCACGGATCAGTGGCTGAAGTTTGACAGACAGTACCGCGAGAGCGTGGAGAGCCGCCGCCAGCGGCAAAAGAGCGACAGCACGGAAAAGGATCTGGATCCGGTCGCGGAGTACATTCGCCTCATCGACATGGACGAGAGCGGCTTCGGTGCGGAGATCCGCGATGCGTTCCAGCGCAAAAAGACGGACGGCAGCGGCGAGATCTCGTCGAACGCCAGCACGGAATTCATCCATGCGCTCATGGCCAAGGTAGAGGCGGACAGCGCCAAGGTGGCACATCTGGCGTTTGCGAACAAGACGGCCAAAAACCAGCTTACGGGTCTCAGCAGCGACGACGTTGCGGTCGAAAAGTGGGGCGAGATCGCAAGTCTGTTCGTCCAGATGGAGAAGTATTATAAAATGGCGGATGCCCACGTCGTCGACGAGGGGAAATACATCGCCAGAGCGATGTTCAACTACACGGCGTCGGACGTCGCGGAGGTAAAGGAGAAGTACCGCGTCGAGCACTATCTGAGCAACAACGCGGGCAACTTTGTGCACCCGAACGCCGCGCGCTACTTCCTGTGCAAATGCGTGGAGGATATGAAGACGCAAAAGCGGAAGGTGCACGAGGCCGTGCTTGAGGCGCAGGAATATATCCGCTCGTTCGAGGAAAAGAAGATCGGCGGCAAGGACGATTCCGGCGCGAAGGGGACGGCGGCCAGCCTCGGCGCCAGAAAGCTGACGCTGATGGAGCGTCTCAAAAACAAGACGACGGATTCGCAGCGTGAGCTGCTGGATGCGCTCGGCGAATACCTGAAGATGGTCAACAAGTACCACAACAGCGCCATCTTCGAGGAGGTTCTGGAAGAGGGCATTGCGTATCTGCAGAAGATCATCAAGGCGTTCAACGACTTCTATGCGTCGTTCGAGCTCATGGTCGACGGGCTGGATGCGCGCAAGGAGGCTGTCGCCAGCCGGTACGCGGACGGCGCCGGCACCACGGTGCGGTATGTCTGCGCCAGCCCGACCTGCATGAAGGAGCTGGCCGAGAGCCTCGTCTATACCGGCAGCGCCATCAATCCGGACTCTGCGCTGTGCTCCGGCATCTACCAGCGCATCCGCGAATACGCGCTCATGAAAGAGCGTCCGCAGGACAACGAGTATTTCTCGGACATCTTCGAGAAAAACATTCTGGGCTTCTTCATCGATTCGATCATGGAGAAGTACGGCAATCTGGTGGATATGGACATCATCGATGCGCTGCAGCGTGAGGCGCAGATTGTGTGCAAGGGCAAGGATAAGGACGACATCGAGCGCTGGATGGCGAAAATCGTGGAGGAATCCCGCAGTCTGGCCACCCCGTTTATCGAAAAGCCGCGCTGCAAGGCGTTCGACGTGATCGATGCCTGCACGTATAACCGGGGCATGACCCAAGAGGCCGAGAAGCTCGGCGGTTTCAAGCGCAAGTTCATCAAGACCTATCTCGGCGACAAGGGCGGCGAGAGCGACGAGGAGATCGGCAAAAACGAGATTGTGTTCTATCAGGCGTTTTACGGTCTGCGCGCAAACGCGCTCAGCAAGTTCGCACCGCCCGAGAACACGCTCACGCTCTCGCGTGACGGCGGCGAGTATTACACGGCCTACTATGACATCGTGCGCGAGCTCAGCCCCAACTGCACCGAGAGCAAGGTCGTCTCCCCGCATCTGGACCGCTGGTGGCATCTGGTGAGCAAAATGCCGGATCTGGACGAGCGGAATCAGGTGCTGCTCGAGCAGCGCAACTACGCGGCGTTCTTCTGGGGCCTTGTCGCCGGGTACTTCACGTTCACGCCCAAAAACCACGGCGGCATTTACACCTACGCGAAGCAGAAGCTGAACATGACCAGCGGCAGCGGCTACCTGACCGTCTCCAACGGCACGGACTGCGACCATCTGTACGAGGTGCTCGATGCGATCTCAATCTATCCGGAGCTTGCCGACCGGATCATGGAGCGCGTGGACAACCGCATCCAGAAGGACATCGACTCCGGCGCCGACTTTGAGCTGCGCAAGGGCTATCTGCCGGCGAACATCGCCAAGTTCCGCATCGAGGAATACCCGATCTATGAGCAGGAGCCGGCAGTGCCGGGCGAGAGACCCGCGCGCAGAAGCTGTGTGCGCAGCATCTTTGACATCCCGGTGCTGATGCGCCGGTCGGTGACGCCGGAGATGATGGAGTATTTCGAAGACACCGCGCTGGATGTGCTGGGCGCGATGCTCGACGAGGTGGAGCGCTATCTGCGCAGCGTGTGCGTCAAGGAAGAGCTCAATGACGTCATGAGTCGCCTAATCGTGGAGCAGTTTGAGCTGTTCGTGCATGATATGCAGATCGAGAAGGAGCAGATGAAGATCCGCTACTTCTTCAAGAGCGCGCTGTTTACCAATATGAAGGATAAGATCTTGAGCACGCTGGAGCGGCTGGATCATGACGAGGACGTGGACTACCTCAACGAGATCGTGGACGCGCTTGAGTGAACGCCACACGCTGGATAGAAAGGCGGTGAGCAGCATCTATTCTGTACTGATACAAAACAAAAAAACGATGGATCAGTTCCATCAGTTTTATCCGTTGTTCATGGAGGCAATCAACGAGGAGCGGATCGGTCTCTGCCGGTGGACGGAAGCCGGGACAACGGTGGATACGGCGCTGCCGGAACTGTGCGACCTGATCGACGGCAAGGAGGAGTGGCGCGCGGTCGTAATCCGCGTTGAGGACGAGGATGCCATGCGCGCGTGCGCCTGCGACCCGCTCAATCCCTACAACTTTCCGTTCGCGCACCGGACGCGGGAGCAGGGCTGTCTGGAAAGCCCCATTCCCCTGGTACGCCTCACGCAGATGCTGGGCGGCGTGCCGCGGCCGAGTATGCAGTTTCAGGCGATGGGTGAGCGCTACGCAGCGCACGCTCCCGCGCCCGACGCGGAGGCGGAGGCGGAATATGACCGCCTGTGCGAGCAGTATGCTTATGACGGCATCGCGCCGTCGGAGCTGTGGCTGATCTCCGTGCGCAAGGACGGCGCGCGTCTGCGCGAAAAGGCGCAGCGCAGCCGCAGCACGGTGCGCGAGTACAGCGCCGAGGGCTTCTGGCAGCGCAATCAATACCCCAGTATGTGCCGCTTCATGGTGTTTGACACGAGCAAGCAGGGCAACTCGCAGAAGCTGGCCGAGCGTCTGAACTTCTGGATGACGGTCCTGCTGCTCACCGGAAACGACATTCCGGCCAGCAGCCTGCAGGCGTATGGTCTTTACCGGGTCGGCGTCGCGTGCGACAAGGAAGCGATGGCGGAGGTGTTTCAGAAAAAGGTTCTGACGATGCGCGTCGCGAGCAAGACCATGGAAGCACAGATGGAGCATGACAGTAAGCAGCGCCTGCGCGACCAGGAGAACATGTCCATACCAAACTATACGATCGCGGTCGAAATAAAGATGGATCAGCCGAACACCAACGGTCTGCTCGAATCGCCGGGTCAGTTCGGCCTGCTGCCGGCCGATAACCGGGCGGAGCAGGCCGCGTGGGCGGAGCATCTGCCGCGCGCGAACGCGCAGTTTGCCAAGCAGATCGTGCAGATGGAGCGTGCTGTGGATCGAACCGCGGCCGGCGTCAAGAGCCGCTGCGCCTATGAGCAGGAGGCGGTGCAGGAGCTCAACGCGTACCAGACCGAGGATCTGTACTCCGCACTCGATCGGACGCGCGACAACATCATCGACCTGCGCGGCCAACTGCCGGGGATACATTCTCCGGGTGAGGAGGCGCTGGCAAAGGCGGACAAGCGTGTCCGTGACGAGCTGGAGCTGCGCGTGACGCAGCAGCAGTTTTGGCGCGGCACCATTTTTCTGCTGATCGCCGCGTTTTTGAGCAACGTTCCCGCGCTGGTCTATTCGCTTGTGACCGGCAGCGGCAATCCCGTGCTGCTCGTGCCCGTGCTCGTGGTGCAGCTGCTGGCATTCGCGGTGGCGGCGCCCATCGTGCTCAGCGCGCAGGCCGCCCGGCTTCGCGCGGCCGTGCAGAATTATAACGAGAAGATCGCCGCGCGCGTGGCCGAACTGGCGCTTGGCATGCGGCTCTATTCCGCGTTTCTTAGCAAGGTCGCCTCGCATATGCACGGCAGCTCCTACATGAACATCCTGCAGGGCAAAACGTTTGACACCGAGATGGCTGCCGACGATATGCGCCGGCATCAGAAAGAGATCACAAAGTTTATCTACAAACTCAGAACCTGGGGCGCCGCGCTGCATCTGCGGGCAAACTTCAATTTGCGCGTCGATCCGAGCGACGTATATACCATCAACACGGACGTGCCGCCGGCGGTGAACCCCGAGTACACCCTGCAGTACGGAAAGTCCTGCCGCACCGTGCTGTACCCGTCAGGCGGCGAGCTGGATTCTCCGCTGAGCTTTGTCCGCGAACTGAAGATCGTGCAAGAGGAGATTTATGATGACCCAACAGGCAATCCTTAATATAATCGTCGCGGTGGTGCTGGTTGCGGTCGTAACGCTTCTGGAAAATGCCGTGAACCTGCGCAGGGAGCGCCGCAGCCAGCAGGTCTATTACCCTGCGGTCGCCGCGCTCTACAGCGTCGTCATGATCGTGCTGGCGCTGCTGTTTGGTGGCAAAACGGCCAGCGTGTTCAGCGGGGACTCGCCGCTAAAAAACGCGGAAGTTGCAGCGGCGAACCTCTTGCTCATGCTTGGCTTTGTGCTGGTCAAGGCGCTGGCGCTGATCATCACGTCAAAAGCGTCTGACACACCCAAGCGGCCGAGAGCGCTGATGGAGCGGTATTATTTCTATGATGCCGGCACCGGCAGATGGTATCTCAAGAGCCGATGGCTCAACTTCCGCCAGCTCGTGCTGGGCTGCGTCGTAGCCGGCGTGATCGTCTCCGGTGTGATTCTGGGGCTCGTGTGGGCGCTGGGTGCGGAGCGCGGCACGTGGCTGTATGTGTTTCCGTGCGCGGCGCAGATCGTGCTCAATGAGATTAGCAACTTTCTCGGTGGTCAGACGCGCGACGAGCAGCAGACGACGATCCGCGCAGACGCGTCGTGTTCCTCACGCATCTCCGTCTTTTCCCGCGTGCAGGGGGCGCTGACGTATCTTTTTCCGGCGCAGCTGCTCTCGTCGCACATGGGGTGCGAGTTTATGCGCTCCGAGGGTGTGACCAATGTACTCAAGACCCTGTCGGAGTCGGAGGACCGCATCGACCGGATCACGGCGGCGCACTTCACGCTCAGGGAGACGTCCGTGCTCAACCCGGACGCGGTGCGCGCCACCACGGAGCTGATGCACCGCAAGAGCGTGCTGTTTTTCACGCCCTTTTACCGGGACGTGGGCGACTATGTCGCGCTCCCGCTCGTGGATACGCTCATCTCCGACAAGAAATGCCTCATCATCACCTCCCGCGCCTCTGTGTGCGGCGATATGAAGGCGTGGATCACGGAACTGCTGGATAAGTACTGCAAGGTGCACTCGCTCTGGAGCGTGGGCTGTTTGGATGAGCGTGCGTCGCACGTTGACGTGGGCATCCTGTCGTTCGGGCAGCTGTACAACCTCAAAATGCTCGAATCCAACCGGGAGTTTTTCCACCGGGTGGACTTTGTACTGCTCTTGGAGCCGTCGCTGATCGTCAACACGGCGCAGATCGCGCTCAACATCATCATGGACGAGATCGCCAAGGATGGCGGCGCACCCATTTACTGCGTCTGCGATCGGCCGACCAACGGTCTGGTCGACACGATGTCGCACCTGCTGTGCACCGAGATCGTCGAGGTCTCGGCGACGCCGGTACCGCGCAGCACCTACACCGCCATGGCGTGGGACGCGGACGGCGATTACGGCCGCCAGCGGATCTTTGACAAGCAGACCCGCTACCTCGGCAACGGCACGGAGCTGGCCGCGGTCGCAATCCGTAACCAGATCCCGCGCGTGACGTGGTTCAGCGAGACCAAGGCCCCCGTGCGGGACATCAAGTGGATCGACGGGCAGTTTTATGCCACGCTGTGCCGGTATATGAACATTTCCAGCCAGCAAAAGGCGCTCGACGAGAAGCTGACGTTCGTGTCGAACCTCTGGTGCGCGCCGTCCGAGAAGGAGCAGTTTCTGATCGTCGAGGACGAGTTTTGCAATATGTTTGCCACCATGAGCCTGTATCTCTCGCGCACTGCCGGGCAGATCTTTGTGAACGTGCTCTCCGAGGACTATCTGCTGCGCGACTATATGCGCTGCAACCGGGAGCTGTTCATGTCCAACCCCAACGCAGTGCCGTCTCTTGTGCCGGATTACGTCAAGAGCGAGCGCAACACGATCATCAAGCTGATCATCACGATGTCGTACTGCGCGCTCACCGAGGAGCAGATCCGCACGGAGCTTGCGCTGGTCGGCATCGAGACCGATGACGTGTTTGCAACGCTGACCAAGCTGATCTGCAAGTACACCGATGCAAACGACGGTGTGCTGACGGTGAAAAACTTCATCCGCGACGATACCGGGGACGACCCGCGCACGGAAAACTGTTTTTCGATCACCGAGCAGGCGTTCGATCAGTATTTTGCGAGTACGCTGAAAAATGCGTACTACGTTGTTGAGAACGAAAAAGCCACCGAGTATGTGGACGCAAAGCTCTTCGGCCACATCACGCAGTGTATGCTGCCGGGGCAGTTCGTGACCTACGAGGGCAAGTACTATGAGGTCAAGCGTGTGTCGCCGCAGGTGGGCGTGGTGCTGCACCGCGCGTCTGACCTGTATGATGCGCGCAAATACTACCGCCAGCTGCGCACCTATCATCTTGCGCCGCCGGCTGCGGACGCGGTCATCTCGACGCGCAAGGTTATTGACATCGAGCTGACCAAGATCCGCTGCAGCTTCCGCGTCAGCACCTCCGGCTATCTGGAGATGCGCAGCAACCACGATCTGAAGACGGCCAGAGTCATCGACTTCAGTGCGGACAAAATGTGCAGCGAGCTCGAGCGCAGCTACAAAAACAAGGCGGTCCTGCGCATTCGCTTCCCGGACATGGAGCAGGACGTCCGCTTCACCGTTTGCCTGCTGCTGTCGGAGGCGCTGCGCTCCGTGCTCCCGAACGGGTGGCAGTACATCGCGGTCACGCTTCGCTACCGGGACGATGTCGCCGGTATGCTCAACCACATGGTCTACCGGCTCGACGGCGCGGTCGCGGAGGATGATCCGTATATTTACATCATCGAAGACAGTGCGCTGGATCTCGGTCTGCTCGAGGCGGTCGAGCGCAAGCTGCCGATGCTGTTTGAGCTGATCCTGGACTACCTGGAGTGGCACACGGAGAAGCTGCGCGAGCCGCGCTTCAAAGACCCGGTCTATGACATCCATCTCCCGGAGCAGGAGGCAATCGCGGTCGAAAAAGAGAAAGAAGCGACGAAAAAACGCGGCTGGCTCGCGCGCAAGCTCCGCGCGCTCTTCGGGCTGGATAAACACAAGGAAGAAGAGCCGGCGGAAGAACCGGCAGCAGAACCGGCAGCAGAACCGGCGGCCGAGACACCGTCCGAGGCTGCGCAGCAGCCGGACGGTGCGGCGCCGAGCGCAGAGCCGTCGCCGGACGGCGCGTCCGCGCCAGAGCTTGACCCCGAGGCTGAGGGTGAGCCGCTGCCGGAGCACGCGCCGGAGACCGATGATCCGACCGCGCAGACGGAGGATGCTGCGCAAGATGAGCTGCTCGACACGCCGGATACGCCGCTGCCTGCGGGTGCGGATGCCCCCGCGGCGGAGACCGATGCACCCACGGCGGAGACCGATGCACCCGCGGATGAGCAGACCGATATCTCCGAGACCGAGGACAGCGATGTCTGTAGCCTGGATGGGACGGATATCTTCGAGGACGAGGAAGGCGCGGGAGACGGGGATCTGTTTCACGAAACGCTCTTCGAGCAAAATGACATCCTGCCGATCCCGAAGTCCCGCTATCAGAGAGAGTGCTTCCTGAAGTTTGGCTTCGAGGATATGGATTCCCGCCTGCGCGTGAAGGAGACTGTGGCATTTTTGCGTGCGCGCGGTCTCGGCGACAGCGACTTTACCAAGGCGAGAAAGCGCCAGCAGTACACGCGGGAGGAGCAGGCGCAGCAGCAGGGACGCGCGGTCAACCGCTGCGATTTCTGCGGATGCCCGATCACCGGCGTGAGCTATGAGCGCCTGACGGACGGACGTATTCGCTGCAACGACTGCGCCGCAAGCGCGATCACGACGGAGGAGGAATTCCGCAACCTGTTCCGGCAGACGGTGGACATGATGCAGGCGCTGTATCACATCGACTTTGATATGCCGATCCAGGTGCTGATGACCGACGCCAACAACGTTGCGCGCGGCACCGGCAGACTGTTTGTGCCCAGTCAGGAGTATGCCAGCCGCGTGGTCGGCTTCGCCAGATATGCCAACGGGCAGTTTGGTCTCGTGGTGGAAAACGGCGCGCCGCGCATCGCCTGTATCGCCACGGTGGCGCACGAAATGACGCACATCTGGCAGTACCGCAACTGGGGCGAGGCGCAGAAGGCAGCGCTGGCCGAGAAATATGGTCCCGGCCGCCGGACACTGATCATGGAAGGCATGGCCATGTGGGCGGAGATCCAGCTGCTGTACAGCATGGGCGAGACGTATCAGGCCCACGTTGAAGCAGCGGAGACGCTGCAGCGCGACGATGTTTACGGCGTCGGCTTCCGCCTGTTTTGCAATGAATATCCGCTCGTGCACGATGGCGGCGTCGTGGGACGTTCTCCGTTTTTGACGTTCCCGCCGCTCGAGATCGACCTCGGCAGCGTGGAGGATTGACAAAATGAAAAAACTGATAGAGCAATATAACCGCGTCTATGCGCACATCAAGGAGCTGAGTGCACAGATCGCGGCGGAGCAGGACGCGATCGATCAGATGAGCCGAAATCGGAGCGCGCAGATCCGTCTCACGGTCCAGGAACTTCAGGAGAAGATCGCGCGCATCGATGCCACGGCGCAGCAGATCGGCGGTCTGCGCAAGATCGCAATGGAGCACATAAACTCGCTCTCGTGCATAACCGTTGAGGCGCCCGAGGGGTACCGCGTGAACCTCAAACGCCTGCGGCAGTGGACGGAGCTGATCAATCCCTACCCGGTCGTGGAGGACGGGGAGACGCTGGAAGACCCCTATGCACGGCGTGTATACGTGGTGGCGTGCAACGATCTGTTTTTCCTCGATAAAAAGCGCACGGAGTTTACCCGGATGATCCGCACCCTAGAGACCGGCATCGACCGGGACATGGAGGCGGCGGTCGCGGCGCATCTGCGCGAAAAGAATGCGTGCATGGCCTCGCTGTGCAGCTATGCGCACAGCGAGGAGGTCCGGCACTTTGCGTCCGCGTTGAAGGAGGCCTCGGATACATACTGGCACATGGAGGTGCCGGAGACGTTTGAGCCCGGCGAGCGGGATGCGTTCGCGCCCGGCGCGTTTGATATCCAGCTGCCCATCCCGGACGATGCACAGGTGCGCGCCGCATTCGCAGAGGCGTTCGGCACGGCGTATGACGTGCAGACGTCCCGGCTGCTGCTGCCGCTGGAGCTGGAGCAGGAGAGGGAGTTTGCCATCCAGATCGAGTGCACCACGGCAAAGACCCAAATGCTCGACCGGGGCATCCAGAACCTAATCCTGAACGTGATCGAGCAAAACCGCCCGGGCAGCCGCAGGATCTACTATCTGGATGCGGCGCGCTACAACAGCGCGGGCCTCGGCACGCTGCGCCGGCTGGAGGACACCTTTGCATTGGAGAAGGTGCCGAGAAATGCCGAGCAGATGTCGGAAGTGCTCGAGACCATTTTGGCATCGTTTGATGACGTGGACGAAGTGATCGGCTATGCGGACTCCGTCGCGGAGTATAACGCGGGCGTCAAGACCGACAGTGCGCTGCCGCGCCCGCTCTTGATCCTCAACGGCTGGCCGCGGTCGTTCACGGCCGAGCACAACCGCCGCATCAGCCGCATCATGTCCAACTACGAGCGCTATGGCGTGTCCTTTGTCGTGGTCGGCTACTATCGCAATCAGGAGATGGCCCGCCTGCAGCAAAACGAGACGCTGCCGGAGTACGCAGACCAGAATGCGATCCACATTCGCTACGGGGCGAGCGGGTCGACGATGTCGATCGGCGAGGAAGCGCCCTACCGGTTCCGGTGGTTTTATTTGAAGCATGCACTCTCGGATGGCTATGTGGACGCGGTGCGCAACCTGACGGTGCGCAAGAAGGTGATCGGCAACGACTACACCGCGCGCTGCGATATGTACACGCTGCCGGAGTACATGGCGCCGGATTATAAGCGCGCGTATCAGCCGGTCGAGCTGCCCTACGGCATCGACGGCAAAGACAAGGAATACAAACTGTCGTTCGAGCGTGAAAACTTCGCGGCGTTTCTGATGGGCGCGTCGCGCTCCGGTAAGTCGACGCTGCTGCACACGCTCATTACCGGCATCGTGCGCAACTATCACCCCGACAACGTGGAGCTCTGGCTGGCGGACTTTAAGATGCTGGAGTTTAAGAAGTACATGGATCACTGTCCGCCGCACGTCAAGTACATCCTGCTGGATGAGTCCAGCGAGCTGGTCTACGACCTGATCGACAAGCTGACCGACGTCATGCTGGAGCGGCAGCGCGCGTTTGCGCGGCTGGGCGTGGAGCGTCTGGATCAGATCGATCCGCAGACGCTGGACGCGCCCATGCCGGTGATCTTCGTGATCCTCGATGAGTTTTCGCTCATGTCGCAGGCGATCGCGGACTCGGATGTCTACAAGCTGCGCCTGCAGAATCTGTTGGCCAAGGGCGCTGCGCTCGGCATCAAGTTCCTGTTTGCGAGCCAGACCTTCACCTCCGGTGTCGGCGGCCTGACGACGACGGCCCGCGCGCAGATCCAGCAGCGCATCGCCATGAAAGCCGAGGCGAGCGAGATCAGCGAGACGCTGGATCTGTCGAGTGCGCTCAAGACGGACAAGGTCGCCAACTGGATGGATGCGCTGCCGCCGCATTATGCGCTGGTCAAGTGCCGCTTCGGCGCGGATGTCCGCCCGGATGTGATCCGCGTGCACACGCTCTATATCCCGGATTACGCGGTGCGCGACGCCCTGATCGACAAGATCGCCCGGCAGATGCAGCCGGTGGACACATACTGCCCGAAGGAAAACAACACCTATGTTGACAAGCACCGCGTGCTGGTGGACGGCAACTCGTATGAGGCGTTTTCCGCCGACGCGCTGGCGGAGTGCCTTGCCGCGGAGCAGAATGATGACGGCTGGGAGCAGACGGTCCTGACGCTCGGCGCGCCGCGGTTGATGGCGCACGTCCGGCCGATCGTGGTCACGGATGAGACGCGGGAAAATCTGCTGCTCATCGGCAAGCCGGCGGAGAAAATGTGCGCGGCCTCGGTGCTGACGTCCATGCTCCGCGCCTTCCTGCTGCAAGGGCGCAAGGTGCAGGTCTGGGCGTATGAGCGCAACGGCATCTATACGCTCTGCCGTGAGCAGGTCTGGGTCGGCGAGGCGTTTCGCGGCATTGAATACGTCGTCGGCATCGACGCGATCTGCGATGCGGTGCGCGACCTGAAGGAAAAGATCCGCAACAAGGTCGAGGACGGGACGCTCATCCTCCTGCTCGGAATGGATCGCATCTGCTGCGATTTTGACTTCCTGCAGGGCGACACGGCGGCCTCGACGGCCTCGGAGGTCGCAGAAGCGGTCGAGGCCAGCCGTGCCGAGCTGGACGATCAGGCGCGTCGGTCGGGCGCGTCGGTGGGATCGTTTGAAGAGCTTCTGGATACGCGCATGGCGCTGCTCTGGGACGATGACGAGCAGGCGGAGCAGGCGCGCGCCAACGGCGTCTCGGAGGCGGAGCTGCCGCAGCATTTGGAGGCGGCCGAGGCCGCTTTCCGGGAAAAGCTGGCGCAGACGCTGCGCGCATCTGCCGCGGAGCAGGAGCCGAAGCCCGCGTCCCAACCGGAGCCGAAGCCGGAACGCGGCGCGTATGCCGCGCAGGCGGATTTCCAGTACGTTTTGAAGATGGGCAGCCGCATGGGTTACCACTTTGCAATGTTCCTGTATAACTATTCGGATCTGAAGATGACCGGCGCGCGGCTGGAGTGGTTCCGGCACAGACTGTCGTTCCAGCTCTCGGTCGACGAGTCGCGCGATATCTTCTCCACGCGCGCTGCATCGACACTGCCCGAGCACGTGTGCGAATACAGCGACACGCTCTATCAGTTCTCGTTCCGCCCCTATCTGCACGGCGGCCTGTCGTGGGAGGGCTGGACGGTGGACGAGCAGGGGACTGTCATCAGCCCCTTTACCGAGGAAACACACAGCAAAACCGCAATCAAAAAGGAGTGAAACACGATGGATGTATCAAATGAACAGAGTTATATGGAGATGATCCATGCGCTGCAGCTGTATAAAGCGCAGGTCACGCAGACGTGCGGCGTCATGCTCAAGGCTGCGGATGACTGTCTGGACAACACCATGGGCGATGCGAGTGCGGTCAAGACAGCCAAGCAGCTCAGCGCCTGCTGCAAAAAGATCCAGCCCCAGCTTGAAGAGGTGGAGCGGATCGCAAAAGATCTGACCCGAGAGCTCGAAGAGCTGAGGAGAACGACCAAAAACGAGGAGTCGTAAAGAGGAGGAAACGCACATGATTTATGCAGCAACAGAGCCGGGCGTAGAAGAGCTGCGCAGGCTGATCCAGAGAGTCCGCGACTGCGTGCAGGAGGTAGAAGAGGCGTCACGGGCGGTGGAAAACACGGCTGATGGGCACAGATCGACACTCGGCCCGCACTATGCGGAACTGGAAGAAGCTCTGCAGGAGATCCGCGCGGCGCTGACCCAGGCGTCGGGACCGGCGGAGGACGCAGCGCTGCAGCTGGAGCGCGTTGCGGTGAAGTATGAGGCCATCATCGCAAAGAAACTCATCCGCAGCGGTGGCCGGGGAAAATAACGCCCCCGA
>ERZ773168.1537-NODE-1537-length-19411-cov-3.855755_pt1 | contig 19411 bp, 18 predicted proteins | sample MGYA00511261_ERZ773168 | MGnify/ENA primary metagenome ERZ773168 (study PRJEB29015, sample SAMEA2737855) | human gut metagenome | biome: human gut; feature: human-associated habitat; material: faeces | place: China | collected 2012 ... | reverse complement strand
TTGATGAATTCCCATTCTGCCTCAGATGCTTCCAGGAAATTCTCTTTCTGCGGATGCTTCTGGTATTCATTCAAAAATCCAATGACCGTCTCTGCCTGTACCCACCAGATTCGGTGGTCATTCACTTCTCCTTTACAGCATTCATTTGCCAGAGAATGACCGTCAAAAGCAACCTTATATACATTTTCCGCAAGTGTTTCGGTAATCGGGGACATCTTTTCTTTGTAATGTGCATCCCCAAGTACCTCTACTCCACGATCCATCAGCCATGCTGTCTCAATGTCATGACCATAAGAATACAGATCAATGATCGTGTTGTAATTCTTATCAAAGAATACTTCCTGTCTCTTAAGCTGCGGATTATATACCTTATCTGCAAATACATCCATGATCCATTTTAAGCGTTCTCCCACTTCTTCATCATGGGAAACACGATAAAATTCTGTATATGCTTCAAACACATGAAGCAGTGTATTCATTGTTTTTTCTGCAAGTACACCGTTTTCAGACAGTTTTTCATTGGACTCTGGCTGAAAATCCTTTGTGAAAGCCTCCAGATATCCGATTTCATCCGTGCATTTGCTTTCAATCAGCACCTGTAACTCTTTGGCAAGCTTTAATGCTTCTTCGTCCCCGGATGCATCGTAATAGGAAGAAAGAGCATAGATGCAGAACGCCTGATTATACGTATGTTTTGTTGTGTCAAGTGGCTTTCCGTCATAGGTCATGGACCAGAAGATTCCACCGTTTTCTTTATCGATGCAATGATCACGCAGGAACTCATAACCGTGTCTTGCCTCGTCCAGTAACGACTCATCTTTCAGCAGCATGTAGGCATTTGCAAAAAACCAGGTAATTCTGCTATTTAAGATACAGCCCTTTTCTGCTTTCTTATCTACGTTTAAATCGTAGTCCATATATCCATAATAACCGCCGTAAGTTTCATCTCTTAATGCCTTCCAGAAGGGAATAATCCCTTCTGTCAGATGCTTTGCGACTTCTTCTTTCATCATGCTCTTATTCATCCCGATACCTCTTATTTTTCAAAATCATTAACCCTTTACCGCACCTGCTGTAATTCCACTGTAAATCTGTTTCTGGCAGCAGACAAATACGATCAGCGCTGGAAGCAGGGAGATAATAACACCTGCACAGATCAGATTGTACTTACTTCCCATTGGTCCTACGAACGTGTAGAGGGAAAGTGCCATGGTACGGATCTCTTTTCGCATCAGGTAAAGGTTTGCTGCGTAGTATTCGTTGTACACACCAACACCCTTTAAAATACAGGATGTCACGATTGCCGGTTTTAACAGTGGAAGCATAATTTTCCAGTAAATTGTCCAGTAGGATGCGCCATCAATGATTGCCGATTCATCCAGAGATATTGGTATATTTTCCATAAACTGAATGAAAATGTAAATTGAGATAACATCCGTTCCGCACATCAGAATAATATATCCATATAAATGATTGACAAAGTGCAATGCTGTCATGATATTATATACAGTTACCTGCATTGCAACTGCCGGAAGCAGTGAAGCAAACAAAAACAGGTTTCGGATCAGTCCGTTTCCCGGGAATTTAAAACGGTTTAATACATAAGCAAGCTGTGTTCCGATTACAATGGAAACAACCAGGACAGATACCATAACGATCACGGAGTTTAAGAAAGCTCTTCCCATATCCGCTGTCTGAAATGCTTTAATAAAATTATCAAAATTCAGCCAGTTCTTCGGCAATGTCATAACATTGGTCGTCTGATATTCTTCCTGTGTCTTAAACGCTGTAATCACACAGGAGATAACAGGAACAACTGCACAAAGTCCAAAGAAAATCAACGATACATATTCAACGATCAGCCAGAGGATTGCACCAACGGTATAATGTTTTTTTCTTTTCTGCACATTTACATTATGTTTTCTCATCTTCCTATGCCACTCCCTTTCCAGCTTTCTTTGCCTGTTTTTCCGCTTTTAATCTTGCGCGTTTTGCCTTGTAGGATTCATCCTCACTCTCAGCATCACGGAAGATATATTTAAAGAATAACTTCTGTAAAATCGTACATGCAAAAATGATAAGGAGAAGTACGACTGCCATTGCTGATGCAAGACCGACTTTCTGGCTTACATGAGCGATCTCATTCATAATTACAAAATATGTTCCGGTTCCATTTGCACCATCTGTGATAACGTAAGGCTGCTCAAATGCACTTAAGGAACCTGTGATAGAAAGAATTACATTTAAAGTGATAATTGTTTTGATACTCGGCAGAATAATATGTTTAAACTGCTGAAATTTATTTGCACCATCTAACTCTGCTGCTTCGTAAAGGTCTGCATCCACAGACATGATTGCACCGATAAACAATACCATGTTCTGTCCAAAATAACGCCATACCGAAGTAGCCACCAAAGACCAGTTGTTAATTGACTGATCTTTCAGCCAGTATGGAAGATTGTCAAGTTTAAATCCACACCATTGTAAGATCGTATCAAGTACAAATCCTCTGGTGTAGAAAAATTTAAAAATAAATCCGATTGCAATACCACTGATCAGATATGGGAAGAACATTAATCCTTTGAAGAAGTTTCCTCCCTTTACCTTAAAACTTAAAATAGTAGCCAGATAAAGTGCAAGTACAAGCTGAATAATCGCACCTACCATATAATAAAGACTGAGCTTTAATGCTCCAAGGCAGTCATCCCTGCGAAATACGTCAATATAATTTTTAAATCCGACAAATTTTCTCTGATCTACCGGAGTTAAATATTTCATCTTATAAAAACTGAATTTTACCATCTCGGCAAAAGGCAGATAAGTAAATACAAACAGCAATAACAGCGGAATTGTCATAAATGCCACACAGATGATCACCTGCTGTCCTTTTCTGCTTTTTGCCCATTTTGTAAAACTGAATGGTTTTTTCCCTTCCATATCCACAATTCCTCCATCCATTGTCTTTTATCCGGGAAGGGGAACCTCCCCTTCCCTTTTGTGGAACTATATTACTCAGTTACTTCAATTCCGTTTGATTCCTGTGCATCAGACCATGCTGTGTTCCATTCGTCCATGATCTCATCAAATGTCTTATCGCCATTGGATGCATGCTCAATGATTGCCTGGATTTTACTGTCTCCACCTGCGTTAATATTTAACTCAGACTCTGCATTCATCTCATTTAAGAAATCTTCCTCGCCAACTAATGCAGGTTCATCCTCTAAGAATGTTACGCCATCGAAGGAAAGTTTTGTATCTGTACTGCCGGCTGCGACTGGAAGTCCATCCTCGTTGTATGAGAAACCGGATTTTTCTGTCATCCATTTTACAAATACCATAGCTGCTGCTTTTTCATCATCTGTTGCATTTGCATTGATACCATAAGAGTAATCAGCACCTGCTGATGCATACTGCTCACCATTTACAGTGATCGGGAATGGCATATAACCGATATCTGCGCCATTTTCGCCTGCTGCTTCCATCTGAGGATAAGCCCATGAGCCAAGTACCATACAACCGATCTCACCATTGTTGATCATACCTTTACAGCCCTCCCAGTCAGTTGTTGCAAAGTCATCTTCGATCAGTCCGTCTGCAACTGCATCATAGAGGATCTTGTAAACTGCATAAGCATGTGTATCATCGCCATAATTCTGGAATGGATCTTTTGTATGAACTAATTTCTGGTTCATATATGTATTGTCGCCTGTTGCATTATTTCCGATGTAAGCATCCCATGCACCCATTGTCCATCCAGCTGCATAGTTTGTGTAAAGCGGAATAGAGTCTGTGTTATCTTTGATCTTCTGTAATGCTGCGATGAACTCATCCGGAGTCTTAGGAAGCTCGGTTATTCCTGCATCCTCAAATACTTTCTTGTTGTAAACGATACCCTGTGTTGTTGCTGTTGAAGGAACACCGTATACATCCATTCCGTAAAGCCATGTGTTAGCGTAGTTGATCTGATCCTGCATATCATCGAGTGTACCGTATGACATGTAGTATGTACTTAAGTCAGCTTTGTTTACTGCCGGGATCATTGTGATTGTCTCATAATCGCCAGACTGTAAATGTGTTAAAGCATCATCAGCGTAGTTTGTATCTGTTGTGATCTCAACCTTGATATTTGGATACTCTTTGTTGAAATCTTCAAGATAAGACTTCCAGTTCTTTCCGCCGTAATCATCAGTGTCCATATCTGTTCTGTGGTTGAACATTGTGATTGTTGTGCTTAAGTCTTTTCCGGTCTCTCCCAATACGATGTCGGAATAGCTTACAAGGCCGTCTGCCTCTGTGCTCGAAGAGTTGTCTGCGCTCTGTGTGCCGTCAGAAGTTGTGCTGTCCTTTGATCCGCATCCTGCGAACATTGTTGCGGTCATTGCAGCTACAAGACCAAGTGCCATAAACTTTCTTAATTTCATGTTTGTCTCCTCCTTAAACATTTGAATTATTAAGTTAATTTAAGTATACTGTTTTTGTTAATTTAATCATCACTTATTCTTGTTTTTAATCATTTATTCTTGTCAAATTAGTCTTTTTCCCTATAGTGCACAATTTCCATTGTCTGTTTTTAGTTATTTTAACCATTTCTTGTTGTCAAAAAGAATAAATTAGTCTTATTTTTTAATTAAATAGACTTTACTTCATTGATTTTCTAGGTAAATCGCGTTATATTACTTATAAAGAAGCAATCACTCACAATGAATTAACAGGTTAAGGAGGCAAATCTATGGCGAACTTAAATTATCAGTGGATTTCCGGAACCATTCCGCGCAATATTATGCAACAAAATATGGATATGTTCCACCTGCTGCCCGGTTCTTTGGATGCTAAGGACGGTTTTATCCATCTGCTTGGCAAGACGGAAGCTCTCTATCCGATGAACGGATCCATGACTTACTCCATTGCCGCACCATACCAGTTCTTTTATCTATATGAAGGAGAACTTTCCGTCTCCCTGAACGACATCACCTATACACTTTCTGCCGGGAAGGCTGCTTTGCTGCCTGCGGACGGTGTAACAACCTTACAGGTTCTAAAAACCCGCTGCAGATATTTCCATATGTATCTAAGTGGTCTGTCCTTAGCTCGTTACGCACAAATTCTTGACAATCCATTTGTCTACGATGCAGGCAGCAGTTCCATCACATCGCTTAATATTTTCTTGGAGCGTATGAACGCACTACAGATACCAAGAGAAACCAATTTTGCTTTTCTCTGTAAGACATCCATGTGGATTACAGATCTTCTGACAGAGATGGTTGTATTTCTCCTTGACCCCAAAGCAAAGAAAGATGCGATTCCCGAATACATTTCGGAAATTCATGATATGTTTGAACATCATTATCATAAAAATTACACGCTCGACGATCTTGAAGAGACCTACTCTGTCAGCAAATACCGGATCTGTCGGGAATTTTCTCGTTATTATAATGAATCACCGATCCAGTTTTTAAACCGCACACGTATCGAGAATGCAAAAACACTGCTTCTCACGACACAAAGCAGTGTTCATGAAGTCGGAAATATGGTCGGCATTCCGAACACTAACCATTTCATCAACCTGTTCAAACGCGAAACAGGGGCAACCCCACTCGCCTTCAAGCAGGATGCCCCAGTTTCTATTTCCGAGTTACACTATCTTTAATTACCATATGTCCATCAACAATAAACACGCCCGCCGTGTAGTTCTCATTGGCGATCTTACGCACGATCTTGTGAACAACGCGGCGCGCCATCTCACCGATATTCACCTCATACGTTGTAATTCCAATATCGCACAATCCCGGGAATAGATAATTGTCAAATCCGACAACCGATATATCCTCCGGAACCCGGTATCCATTTGCCCGAAGCTTTCGGATCAGATAGGATGCTGCAAGATCACAGTTGCAGACAAATGCGCTCGGCATATCCTCCGGAAGCTGATAGTATTTTTCCAGATCCATTCGACCGGTCTTCGTATCTCGATCATCGATCACATAATCTTTTCGCACTTCAATATGATGCTCCAGAAGCGATTTCGCATAGCCGAGATAACGATCCGTAATACTGTTGGTCGTACCGACGGTTCCGACATATGCGATCTTCTTATGTCCCATCTGGAACAAATAATTCGTAAGCGCATAAGTTCCGTAGAAGCTATTGGAAATTACGGTATCAAGATTGATCGTGTCATTATAGAAGTCCATACACACAACCGGAATTCCAGCTTTCTCTTCCAGATGCTCCATATACGTCTGTGTCATATCACCGACAACGATCAGACCATCTACTTTCTTCTCCTGCACCAGAAGCGGCATCACATTACTTAAAACGCTCTCTCTTGACATACTTTCCAATAACGTAAAGCAGCCACGTGCAACCGCCCGTTTGTTTAACTCCTGATACATCGTCAGATAAAAGGAATCGTATTTATCCAGATACACTTCCTGTATGATGACACCAATATTGTATTGCTTCTCTGTTGTCTGGCGCTTATTTTCGGAGGGACTGCGGTATCCGAGTTCATCCGCAAGCTGCTTAATCTTCTCGCGCATCTCCTCGCTGACACCTTTCTGCCCCGACAAAGCCTTTGATACAGTTACCGTACTCACTCCGACTTTTTCCGCTATATCTGCTAATTTAACTGTCTTTGCCATAATCCCCTCTACTATTTCGTAAAATTACTTTTATTTAGCTTATATCTAGACTAATTCTATTCCCTTTTCCTTTTGATGTCAATCAATCATCAACAAAATGATACAGATAACTTCTGTAATCGCCCTGCTCGGAAGGTACTAAGAATCCTGCATTCATAAGCAGGTCTCCGCCGTACAAAGTTCCCGTTTCTTCCAGCCGATACTCTCTCTTTGAATCCAGTCCCTGCAAACAGATTCTCTTACTGTGATAATTTGGTCTCGCATGCACGTTAACAAATGTAACGAGTGCTTCCGACTGATCCTTAGCGACCACCATATAGCAGTCATAATAATGGTTTTCACGAAGCGACGCAATGCGGTAATAGTCACCCTCACGCACTAAGTCATTGTATTTATGATACAAAGCGACCTGTCCGGAAATCGCTTCCTGTTCTTCCGGCGCAATCTTCGTAATATCAAGCTCGTAACCAAATGTTCCTGCCAAGGCAACATCACCACGCGTCTTAAATGGTGTCACTCTGCCGACCGTATGGTTCGGGCAATCCGATACATGCGCTCCCATCGTGGAAAGCGGGTAGATTAACGAAGTACCCTCTTGGATACCAAGACGTTCAATCGCATCCGTATCATCCGAGCACCAGATCTGTGGGCTGTAATAAAGCATGCCCGGATCAAAGCGTGCGCCTCCACCGGAACAGTTTTCCAGTAACAGATCCGGGAAATCATGGATCAGTCTCTCCTGCATCTCATAGACACCTAACACATAACGGTGGGCAAGTTCTCCCTGACGGTCCGCCGGAAGCATCAGACTTCCCATATCCGTCAGCTGACGGTTCATATCCCACTTGACATAGGCGATATTCGCGCTGCTTAAGATTGCATGGATCTTATCATAGATGCAGTCTCTGACTTCCTTGCGGCTTAAGTCCAGCACATACTGATTTCTCGAAAGCGTCCCAACGCGGTCCTTTACTGCAATCGCCCAATCCGGATGTTCCTTGTAAAGTTTTGAATCCGGTGAGATCATCTCCGGCTCCATCCAGATTCCAAATTTCAGCCCCAGTTTATTGACTTCATCCACCAGGTACTTCAGTCCGCCGGTAATCTTCTCCTCATTGACAAACCAGTCACCAAGACTTGTGCTGTCATCATTTCTGTGACCGAACCAGCCATCATCCATAACTAGCATCTCGATTCCGTGCTTTGCAGCGGTTCTTGCAATGTCCAGAAGTTTCTCTGTATTGAAATCAAAATACGTTGCTTCCCAGTTGTTGATCAAAACCGGGCGCTTCTGATTGCGATACTTGCTTCGGATCAGATGATTCCGATAGAAATCATGGAAGTTGCGTGTCATGGTTCCAAGTCCATCCGCTGAATAAGTAAGTACCACTTCCGGTGTGTCAAATGCATCGCCACTTTCTAACTTCCATCCAAAATCCGCCGGATGAATTCCCATCACCGCACGGATACTGTCAAACTGACTTTTCTCCAGCTGTGCAATAAAATTTCCGGAATAAATAAAATGCATCGCATATACTTCACCCGTGGTCTGTGTGGCGTTCTTTGTCATCCATGCCATAAACGGATGCTCCTGATGGGAAGATTCTCCCTTGATACTGCCGACACTCGTCTTGCCGTATCCGATCGCTCTTCGATCCATCTGGCGTTCTCTCGCCCAGGAACCGTGAAGTGTAAGCATCTCGTAATCATTATCATCCATATCTAAGCATGCCGATAACGCCTTGGTCAGATAGATTGGTTCCTCATCCTGGTTGCAGATATGTACACTTCGCGTAATCATATCGGTATCTTCAAATACCGTGTAATAGAGATCCACATTGACGTTCAGCACCGAATCTGTGCAGTGAATAATCAAAGTCTCTGCATTCTTGTCCCGATCAAAGGAAGACGGGAGTCCTGCAAGAAGTGGTTTCTCCTTCGTAATCTCATACGATACATACGTCGGAAGGATGGCATGTTGACCTTCTACGGTCGTTACCGCGATCGCACTCTCTCTGTAATCTCCGACTCCGTTTCCGGAATATTCAAACGGGAACGTGTCATAAAAGGAACAGCGCTCTCTGTTATTCTCCGAAGGTACATACGGTGGTTCTCCAATGCGAAGAAGATAACGCATATCCTGCAAGCGGATGCGTTTGCCATAATATACGTGACCGACGTACGTTCTCTTGTCTGCAAGTCCGATCACATAACTGGTATGTTCTGTCTCAAGGTGAAACAGGTCTAATTTCTCATCAAATACAATGCTCATCCTAGTTCTCCAAAACTTTCTCTATAAATTTTACAGCAAGGTCGCTATCTTTTAATCCCTCTGCCAGTCCGACGACGCTGGAATCTTTGTACCATCCAGTCTCTTTCACCCACGCGTTCTGCTTCAGTGTGATGCCAATCGGGTATTCCTTTCCAGTCTCTGCACTCTTGACATAGACCAGATCCTCTTTGTATTTTTCCAATACTTCATCTGGAAGATAATCGCGGATGTCTGCCAGATAATCAAACTCTCCCAGCGAATAGAAGAAGTCGTAATCTGAGAAAAACACATCCACAGATCCTGTCATAAACCGGCTTTGGATCATCTGAATACTCTCTACAGATGCGCTGTCATCCGGATTTGTTGTCGCGCCCAGATCACAGCTGACAAGCACCGTGTTCTCTTTCGGATCCAAACCGTTTTCCGTCAGGAAATCCGTATAATAGGACTCCTCCGATGCCGGATTGTTCTCCGACTGCACAGCGTTGACCGCCATAATCTGTAAAGCTGTATTTTTCTGCGTCACATAATGGATGACCACATAACCAACTACCGCGATCAGAACAAGTGCAATCAACGTCTGCAATCCGTAATACTGTAGCAGATACCATGCCTTGTCTTTTCCGTGTAATTCTTTTAATTTTTCCCATTCTGTCTTTTGCACAGTCTTCTTATAAAGAATACTGTCCTCACTTGTCCGTGAACGATCCGGCATTACATTCTTCTGATCATCCATATGGTTTCTCCTGTTTATTCTCCTGCGTATGCAAGCATTGCTGCGCGCAGTTCATCAAGCTTCTTTTCTGAATCTGCGATATCACTTCCAACAACGCCGAAGTAGAATTTGATCTTCGGCTCCGTTCCTGACGGGCGCACACAGCACCATGCATTGTCGGAAAGTTCATAATATAATACGTTGCTATTCGGAAGTCCTGTCTCTGTTACAACACCGGTTGCGATCTCTGTTCTTGTATCCTTTTTGTAATCACGAAGCGCAAGTACCTCCCAGCTTCCGATTGTTTTCGGCGGGTTGTTACGCATCTCGTTCATCATACTCTGAATCTTCTCGGCTCCGTCCATTCCCTTAAGAGTCATGGTCTCAAGGCCTTCCTTGTAATATCCGTACTTCTCATACAGAGAGATCATCTCATCCCAAAGCGTCATATGGTTGGACTTGCACCATGCTGCAACCTCACAAAGCATCATGACCGCAACACATGCATCCTTATCTCTTGCATAAGTTCCGGCAAGACATCCGTAACTTTCCTCAAGACCGAACACATACTCATAAGAATTCTGCTGCTCGAAGAATTTGATCTGCTCACCGATATACTTAAATCCGGTTAACACCTCGATCAGCTTCACACCGTATGCCTTCGCGATCGCTTTTGCCATATCGGTTGTAACAATTGTCTCAACCAACGCTCCGTTTACCGGAAGCGTACCGTTTGCTTTCTTCTCTCTTAAAATATACTCTGCGATCAGCATTCCGGACATGTTCCCGGTAAAGCTTACGTACTCACCACTCTTCGTATCCTTTGCATATACGCCGAGTCTGTCTGCATCCGGGTCCGTCGCGAGCACGATATCCGCATCCACTTTTTGGGCAAGCTCTAAAGCCAGTTCAAAAGCCTTCGGCGACTCTGGGTTCGGGTATGCTACCGTCGGGAAGTTTCCATCCGGAAGTTCCTGCTCCTTGACAACATAAACGTTCTCGAAACCGAGTTCCTTTAACACTCTGCGGACCGGAAGATTTCCTGTTCCGTGAAGCGGTGTATAAACGATTTTGATATCCTTAGCCATCGCCTTAATGATCTCCGGATGAATAGACTGCTTCTTTAATTCTTCCATATAACGGTCATCCATCTCTTTTCCGATCGTATGATACAAACCTGCTTTCTCCGCCTCTGCACGCTCCATCGTCTTAACCTGCGCAAAGTCAGTAACTTTTGCAACTTCCGTAAGAATATTCCTGTCATGCGGAGGTGTGATCTGCGCACCATCCTCCCAATACACTTTATATCCATTGTATTCGCGTGGATTGTGGCTTGCGGTAATTACAATACCTGCAATACAACCAAGCTCACGAACCGAGAATGAAAGCTCCGGTGTCGGACGAAGTGACTCGAAACGATAGGTCTTGATTCCGTTTGCATTCAGGCATAACGCTGCCTCATCCGAAAACTCTTTGGACATAATTCTTGAATCGTATGCGATCGCAACACCTTTATCCTGTCCGTTCTGGGAGATAATATAATTGGCCAGCCCCTGTGTTGCCTGACGCACGGTGTAAATGTTCATACGGTTGGTTCCTGCGCCGATTACCCCTCTTAATCCACCGGTACCAAATTCAAGCTGACGGTAAAAGCGATCCTTAATCTCCTCGTCGTTCCCCTCAAGACTACGCAATTCTTTCTTGGTATCCTCATCAAAATAACTGTCTGTACACCATTTGGTGTATTCATCCATATAACTCATTTCGGTTTCTCCTTCTCGTTTTTCTTTCAGTATACCATATTTTAGTCTGTTGTAAATGTATTTTAGCTAATTTTAGCTTAATTTTATGTTGATTTCTATGAACTAAATTTGCATTCGCTGCATCTCATAAAATGCGCCTTTTTTCTCTATCAGTTCCTCATAGGTACCAATTTCCGCAATTCCACCATTTTCTACTACCGCAATGCGATCCGCATCCCGGATTGTTGACAGACGATGTGCAACGATCAGCGTTGTTCTGTCATGCGCAAGATTGTGCGTTGCTTCCTGAATCTGTTTCTCGGATATCGTATCCAGCGCAGAGGTTGCCTCATCTAAAATAAGAATCTTCGGATTACGCACAAAGGCTCGTGCGATGGAAATTCTTTGTCGCTGTCCGCCGGAAAGATTTCCTCCATGTTCCTGAATCCGGGTATCAAGACCGTCCGGAAGCGCATCAATCATATCCTTCAGATTCGAAGCGAGCAAAACCTGCTGCAACTGTTCATCGCTAATATCATCAAGACCATAGGTGATATTATCCCTGATCGTACCGGAAAACAAAATGGATGTCTGCGGAACCACCGCGATATATTTTCTGTAACTGTTGAGATTCAGTTTCGTAATATCATTTCCATCGATCAAGATCCGTCCGCCGGATGGTTTGGAAAATCCGATCACCATATTAAGGATCGTTGATTTGCCGGCTCCGGAAGGACCGACAAACGCAATCGTCTCTCCCTGCTTAATATGCAGATTTAAATGTTCCAATACCGGATGCCCACTGTCCGGATAACAGAATTCCACATCGGAAAAGCTGATATCGCCATGCAATTCTTTTAGTTTCTTCTTTTTCCGATTATCCTCCACATCATCCGCCGTCAGGACATCTCCGATCGAGTGAACGGATTCGAGGCCTTTGGCAACGATCGGAATCAGGCTGATAATACTCGATACATTATTTACGATGGAAGAAAAGTATGTCTGATACATAACCACTTCTCCAACCGTAATTTTTCCTCTGACCGCAAGGCATCCGGTAAAGCCCAGACAAAGCACCTGAAATACCTGAAATGTCACCCAGCTGATAGACGAGAAATACGTCTGCACCATATCCAGCTGCAGACCTTTTGTTGCAACCTGTTTCAGCTGTGTCTGCATGCGGGATGTTTCCTTTTTTTCCAACGCATGTGCTCTGGTCACCGGAATCATCTCAACCATTTCCATAACCTGCACAGAAGTCTCTTCCATCTCCTGTCTGAAATCAGAATTATACCGCTTGATCCTGCCACGGAAGAAAGCCATAATCAGTACCGCAAGCGGAACCGTTGCTCCAAAAAAAGCAAACACGATGCGGTCCTTCGTCAAAACGATTCCGAGAGCGACAACCACATTTAATAAAATAGAGAGCATCGTAATAAAAATCTGCGAGGAAAGTGTCTCAACCTGCTCCACATCTCGCATAATCTTAGACTGAAGCCGGCCGGATTCCATCTCTTTATGATATGCAATGGAAAGCTGCTGCAGCTTTCTTACCAGCGCACTCCGGAGATCTTTCTCCACATTTCGTATCGTCTTTGCATAGAGCCACGTATGAATGTAATTCGTCAGAATATTCTGTAGTACCATAACGATCATAAACGCAGCATTCAGCCAGATTGTGCGTATGGCGCCATCCGGTCGCTTCGTCGCCGCATCAATAATATTGGCGGTCACGATCGGGAGAATCCAGACCGGAGAATGTTTGCAGACAAAAAATACAACGGACCAGAACAGTTCCATATAATGTCCGCGATACAACAAAATCAACGTTTTCAGACTGCTATTGCGGTTTCTGCGAAACAGCTCCGCATAATCATTTTCCGTTTGCTCACATTCAATCGCCTGTTCGTATTTATCCTTCATATGCACTAACTCTCCTTCTTCCGATAGAATTCATTTACCACAAGTTCCGCCGGTTTCGCATAAATTTCGTAATCAAGGTGATTGCCTGCCTGACTCTCCGGATACAGATGATCCCTCCATGACCAGAGTGCATGTCCGCTTACCCAGTCGCGCTTCTCGCAGGCCTCAAACATGGTACGATACCACTTGGCCTGCCCGTTTAAGTCAACCGGACCACGAACGCTCCAGTCATTCGGAACCGCCGGCGAACCGCTAACAGACATACAGCCGGTCTCCGCAAAGAAGAATGGTTTATCATATTGCTTTACCACTTTTTCAATACGATCAAGCTGATTCTCCCAATCGTCAATCGGATAATATCCGCTCGATGAGATAACATCCACACAATCCCACCATTTCACATTGTGTTCCTGATATTTATCCGTATTATAAGAGACAAGTCCCTGAAACTCTTTTCGTATTTCTGCAATCGTCTGTCGCCACTCGCGCTCTCTGTGTTCCGACATGACCATCTCGCAGCCCGCGATATGCATCTCGCAGCCCATTTCCTGTGCGATCGCAGCGTAATGGTTCTGAAACTCCATATAAGAAGCAAACCAGTTGCCCCACTTCGGCTCACAGACAACATCCTCATCAAAGAAACTGATATGTGCTCTCCATGTTCCGTTCTTACAGTTGGCAGTCGGCTTTAATGCCACGCGAAGTCCAAGAGAATGTGCATACTCGATCATCCCCTTTAACTCATCGTCTGTCATCGTCGCCGGAGAAGTATAACAAATCTCTTCCGACTGCGGGGTATCCTGTAATCCGTTCGGCACCAGAATCACAAAATTGGCATGCGTGCGCTCCTTCATCGTCCGCAGACTTTCTTCTGCACACTCTTTCGTAAAACTTCCGGCCGGCGCAAACGGTGCAAATGTCACGCCACAAATATACTTTAATTTTTCCATAACAGAACTCCTTTATTTCGTTTATGATATTGATACTATACTCTTTTTTGCCTATTGCAGATAGAACAAAGCAGTGTTAAAATTGTAAAAACCTATTTTGTGAGGACATTATGAATACTTTGTTTGAATATACCGATCGGCTGAAAAAACCTTATGAATGCTTTATTTACGACACAGCGCTCTATGGGCTTCCCGTGCATCCGCACTGGCACTATTTTATGGAAATCATCTATATGATTGAAGGAACTGCCATCATGAATTGCGATGAAGAATCTCATGTAGCCACTCCCGGAGATCTCATACTTTTTCTTCCCTATCAGGTACATTCGATTTATAGCGTTTCGAATCAGACGGTACGCTACTATGTATGCAAGTTTGATCTTGGTACACTCAGTTCAGAAAGCGGAATGCATTTTCAAGCATTGTTTCAAAACGCTCGCGGCAAAGATACCGCTCCGCTCTATTTTCCCGCCGGTAAGCTTGATTCCGAACGTCTGCAATCTGTTTTTGAGATCAGTTACCATGAAGTCTCGCTGCAGTGCTATGGTTTTCACAACATGCTGCAAAACCAGATCAGCACTCTGCTCATTCTGATCCTTCGCTTCTGGCAGAACATTGGTTTTAACACAGAATGCATTCAAAACGCCAGGGAAGAGGAAAGCATCTATTATATTACCGAATACATCGACCGCCATATTCAGGATAGCCTCAAAGTTGAGCACTTAGCCGAGCGATGCCATATGAGTTATCCGTACTTTGCCAAATGCTTCCGTGAGCTCTACGGTCAGTCCTGCAAAAAATATATCGAATTTATCCGCATGTGCAAAGCCGAAGATCTCCTTATTTCTACGGGTCTGGATCTAAACTACATCAGCCAGGAGACGGGATTTTCCGACTGCAGCCACTTTATTAAAGCCTTTAAGCAAAAAAACGGTGTCACTCCGAAACAATATCGAAAGCAGCACCGTAACCAGCCATAATATTTCATTTATTATCTGTAAAAAAGTGATTCCTTCAACTCAATATACCCAATGAGCATCGGTCCGGCCAAAAATAGAAGAACACCTTCCATCACCCTCACAAGCGAGAAATTCTGTGTAAAGCTCATGCTTCCGATCACGATCAGCATGGCAAATGCAGCAAATTTCCACACAAACTTCCAAAGATACTGCATCCTCACACGGATGTAGTTCTTTTGCGAAACCGGAACAAACCGAAGTATTTTTGAAACCGCATCGGATTTCGGCATCCTCTGGCTGAAGGTTTCATTGCTCCATTGATACGGTGCCAATACATAGTTGTCCATATAAACGACCATCCACACATAGCCCAACAGCAGCCATGCATCATGATCAAACATTCCGTCAAAGATCAGTACAAGCCCCACCATAAGCACAACAGCCGCAAACATCCAGTATAAAAACCATGCCAGCTGGCCCGTGCTTTCCCGCAAAGTACAGTCAAATTCTTTTAACTTCTGCTGTTGCATCTTATCTTCTATCGTCATCCTCGACACTCCTATCTTTTACACATAATATCCATGTATTTCGGTTCAGGCACATTTTTCTGCACTTCACGCAGCCCTTGCCGGCTCACCGCATAATCTTCACTGCCACAACCCTTATGCATTCTCATAAAACGAAGTAAATTCCCCATGCTCAAACCGTCCGATATAATCAAACTCTTTTTTGATATCATCCTCCAGATGCGAGGACATGATGACCGAGCAATCAAGCACCTCCAGTTGCTGCCGGAGCAGCCTGTAAAATTCCTTGCGGAAGATCGGATCCATCCCCGCGGTCGGCTCATCCAAAAGAAGAAGCCTCGGTTTATGCGCGAGTGCAAAGGCAAGCTGAAACTTCATATTCTCACCGCGCGACATCTTCTCCACGGTCCGTGCCGTGGTAAGATTCATCTGCTCCATCAGCGCCGCAAACAGATCCATATCAAAGGTATCATAGAAGCTGCCCAGCATCCTTGCATTCTCTCTTGCACTCTTCTGCCGCAAAAACAACCGCTCCTCAGAGACAAATCCGATCCGGTTCATCGACCACGCGTGATCCTCCGCGATATCGGTTCCGTCCAGATAAAAGCTGCCGTGATAATGCTTCTTTTCCTCCATAATATAGCGGAAGAATGTCGTCTTTCCGGCACCGTTTTCCCCGATGATTCCCATAATATATCCACTTGGAAGTTCAAAATCCACATTTTGCAAAGCGAACCTGCCTTTGCCGAATAATGCTTTCTTCCCCTGTACCTGCTTCGCAGAAAAAATAATATCTTCCATCTTACAACAATCCCTCCAGCATCTCGCGAATATCCTCAGTTCCAAGTCCCGCCTGTTTTGCAAGCGTAATCCACTCCTGCAGGCGTTTTTCCAATTCCATCAGCTGCTTTTCGTGCAGATAATCCGTGTTGTATTTGCACACATAAAATCCTTTATTGGAAACAGAACGGATCAGCCCCTCCCGCTCCAGTTCCTCATACGCGCGCTTCGTCGTGATCACGCTGACGCCGATATCCGCCGCCAGTCCCCGAATGGACGGCAGCGCCTCATCCGGCTGCAATTCACCGGATATGATCTGGTTTTTGATCTGATTGACGATCTGCTCATAGATAGCATACGTTCCATGCGGTTCAATGACGATTACCAGTCCCATGTCTCCTCCTTCGTTGCAAGTTCATAGACGGCGAGTTTCTCTCTGATTCCACCCCAACGCTTGTGAAGCGCATAAGAAAGCGGTGCGTAAAGGATGAGATAAATAACAAGCGCGATCCAAAATTCCACATTCGTAATCTCCGAAGAACAGATGCTGCTCATCACGCAGCTTGCGATCACACTGAATACCGTGATCGGTCCGTTAAAATAACTTACCTGCCCATAGGCTGCCCGCGACGCATTATTCCGCCAGACCAGTCCGTCGTTTGTAATTCCCACACAATAGGACATGAAGAACACCGTTACCAGCTGCAGGATCACGCCTTTAATCATCATCGGCTGCACGATCAGCAGGATGATATCGATGACCGCGCACAACGCAAGCGGCAGGCCAATCTTAACCTTTAACATTCTCCGGATATATTCCTCGCGCAGCTTTCTCGATCCGGGAACCAGATACAGCATCGGCGGCAGCGCGCTCGTATGTGCGGTTGCCGCAAACATCGCAAGAACCATCGGAAATGTGAGCCATATATACCCCAGTCCTTCCTTTGTACTGCCAAATACAAAAGGCGAAAACGATACGCCAAACAGGATCACATAAAAGATGCTTTGCAATACCTGATTACGGTTCTTATATTCCAGAAAATATTCTCTGATCACATTCTTATATTTGATTGCCTCTTCCATGCTCCGCTCCTTTCGCCAGATAATACATCAGTTCCTCCGTGTCCGGCTCCCACACCTTAAGTGCCCGGTCATACTCCGCGTGATCATGTTTGACCAGAGCACTGCAGCCCACCGGTGTCTCCTCCATATAGACCAGCCGCCCGCCAAAAGCCCTCAACGCATGACGCTCGCCTGCCACCATCCGGTATGCATCACGGACCGACTCGATATCGCCATACAACAATTGTCTTCCCTCTTTCAGAAACAACAGATAATCGGCAAACCGGTCCACATCCGAGGTAATGTGTGTCGAGAGGATCACACTCTTCGTTCCGTCCTCAGTAAATTCTCTTAAAATATGATGGAATTCTTCACGGAAGGTCTGATCAAAATTCGCCCCCGGCTCATCGAGCAGCAACAGTTTCGGATGATGCGCCAGCGCAAAAGCAAATGCAAACTTCAGCTTTTCTCCCTTGGACAGTTTCTTATATTTTTTCTTTCCATCCAACCGGAATCTCTTAAGATATTCCTTTAACAGTGTCTCATCATAGTGTTTATAATATTTTCCATAATGTCTGCTGTTTGCGATCAGCGAATCCCAGTCATCGAACCATTCCTCATGAAACACGAAACCGATCTCCTGCTGCAGTTCCATCTGATTTGCACGGTACTCTTCCCCCTCTAAATAAACGGTTCCATCGTACTCATAAAGTCCCGCCAGAATGTTTAAAAGCGTTGTCTTTCCTGCACCATTCTCCCCAATCAGCCCGCAGATATAGCCTGCCGGAAGTTCAAAATGGATGTCCTGTAATGTAAATGAACCGAATCTCTTGGATAAGTTCTCGGTTTTGATCATTGTCTGTTCCATGCCTTTACCTCGTATTTTCATTCGTGGAAAGTTTTATTTCGCCTGTATATATGTATATACACATATATACACTATATTGTTTTATTTGTCAACATAAAAAGATCCGGTGCTTCCACCGAATCTTTTTATAACCATTATTTAACGCATCCTTGTGTTAAATATCATACACACTTCTTACTTTTCGTCCGACCGGTTCTCCGCTTATGATCCGAATGCGTTTCTCGCCCGCATTCATATCAAAATAGTTATCCTCAAGAACCATATCCTCATTTTCATTTTTTCCATCTTTTTCCCCATATGGAAAGTCGTTTATCCTTCTCTTTCCAGCATTCCCAAACACATCGCACCTAAGATACCCGGATTTTCGCCAAGCGCCGGTGCCACAATATACTGATCAATCTGCGCGTCCAACATTTCATGATCAACGTAGCCATTTAATATTTTTTTCACTTTTTCTCTTACCATCGCAAACAACTGCTTCTGATGCATCACTCCGCCCCATAATACGATTTTCTGTGGAGAATAGCATAACACATAATTGGCGATTGCCTGTGCGAGATAAAACGCCTCCATCTCCCACACCTCCTGCTTGTCGGCCAGTTCGATCGCAGGTTTTCCCCAGCGTTTTTCTATGGCTGGACCGGCAGCGAGTCCTTCTGCGCAATTGGCGTGAAACGGACAGTTTCCCTTAAAGTGATCCCCGGGATGGCGTTCCAGAAGGATATGACCGCCTTCCGGATGCACCAATCCATGCACCAGCTTTCCATTGCAGTACACCCCGACACCGATTCCGGTTCCCACGGTAATATAAATCGCCGATTCGCAGCCTTTTGCAGCTCCCCAGACTACTTCTCCGAGGATCGCCCCATTTACATCCGTATCAAAGCCAACCGGAATCTGCAAGGCATTTTTAAATGCTCCTACGATGTCACAATATGCCCATCCCGGCTTTGGTGTCTTTGTGATGCAGCC